>PVBE012575777.1_pt1 | contig 37428 bp, 35 predicted proteins | sample 1631181 | NCBI WGS metagenome assembly PVBE01 (sample SAMN08397723, study PRJNA350692) | Marine metagenome, whole genome shotgun sequencing project. | isolation source: water | place: Pacific Ocean | collected 2012-04
CGCCCTTGCCGCCGCCGCCGCCCTTGCCGCCGCCGCCGCCGCCGCTCTTGCCGCCGCCGCCGCCGCTCTTGCCGCCGCCGCCGCCGCTCTTGCCGCCGCCGCCCTTGCCGGCGGCGCTGAGGGGGTAGGACGGGGACGTCGAGCCGATCGAGTGGTTCGTCATCATGTTCGTGTTCTCCAGGACCGAAGTGAATGGAGCGAAAGTCGCGTCGGTCCCCCGCGACCCCGCGGGGAAAGGGGACCTAGGAGGCGCGGTCGAGCGGACGGCCGTTGGTGGCGGTCCAGTCGTAGACGCCGCCGCGTGCGGCGAGCTTGTCGATGCGGAACCCGACCTGCGCCAGCGCCGCGGGGATGCCGACGCTGAGGATCGGCGCGCTGACCCGGTGCTTGCCTCCGGTGTCGCCGTAGAAGCGGCCCCGGGGGTCGATCATTGCGTAGGAGTCCGTCATCGCGTCGTTGTCCTCGGCGATCGGGCTCAACTCCGCGTGGCGGTCGATCCAGGCGTCGAAGGTGGCCCGGTCGATGAGCAGGTCCTCGACGGATCCGTCGTTCATGCCCTCGACGGCCAGCACCTGGAACACCTTCCAGCGGTCCGGCGCGAAGGCCCGCACGTAGCCGCTCATGTCCTCGTGCACGCTGAGCTTCGTGACCACGGTGTTGAGCTTCAGGTAGAGCCCCGCGTCGCGGACCATCCGGGCCAGCTCGAGCGAGGTGCCGACGTGATCGCCCCGACCTCGCCCCAGCCGCTTCTGGATCGCCTCGTCGGCGGTGTCGACGGACAGCCCGACGATGTGCAATGCGCCTCCGTGGTGGTGCAGCAGGCGGGGGAGGCGGGCGCCGTTGGTGACGATCGACACCACCAGCCCGAGGCTCCGGGCGTGCTCCACCAGCAGCCCCAGATCGGGGTGCAGGGTCGGCTCGCCGCCGGCGAAGTTGACCTTCTCCGCCCCGGCGCCGCGGAGCGCCTCGAGCAGCCGCTTCGCCTCCTCCGTCGGAAGCCGCCCCCGCACGTCGCGGAACGTGGCGAAGCAGAACCGGCAGCGCAGGTTGCAGGGCTTGAAGAGGTGGAAGTTCACGGTCGTCAGGGGATTCATCAGGCACTCCATTCGTGGGTGCTTGACTCCCAGAGCATCTGGCGTGCCAGGTTTGAAACAGGCGCCACGTGCAGCGTTCGGGTGAATCCGCCGGCGTCGTTGGTGTCCAGAAGTGCTACGGTTGAAGCATCGAATTGCTTATGCCCGTGCTGGGGAGCCAGGCGCTCCTGCTGAACCCGTATCTCGACACCGTCCGGGCCGAGTGGGATCGGCTCGCGGACGCGGGGCAGATGCCTTCGTGGGGGGCGTCCGCGGACGACTGGGTGGGGTGGCTGGACGACATCGGTCCGTGGGCTGCCGAGCTCGACGCCGACCTCGCCGCAGCGCGGTTCGCGCAGCGCGGGCTTCGGCCTCGGAAGGAGCTCCTCGAAGCGTTCGCCTCGGTCGCGGGCGACCGGATCACGTCGGACCGGCTGGAGCTCGCGGCGCGCGACGGCGAGGTGACCGAGGCGCTGGACCAGATGGCCGGTCACTCACCCTCGATGGTCGCGCTGCGGCAGGCCGCGTGGTCCGCCGCGTTCGGCCGCAACCTGACCCATGTGCCGGCGTCGGAGCGGCTGCTGATGCAGACCCCGGTGCTGATCGCGGGCCCCACCGGGGTGGGCAAGGAGCTGGTCGCGCGGGCGATCGCGGCGGCCCGTCCGTGGGTGCTTGAGACCAAGGGCGGGGGCCGGCGCCGGGCCCGCTCCCGCTACGAGCCGGTGCATCTGGGCTCCATCCCCCGTGAGCTCGTCCCCTCGGCGCTGTTCGGCTACGAGCGGGGCGCCTTCACGGGGGCCCAGCAGCCGATGAAGGGGGTGCTGACCCGCTGCCATGGCGGGGCGGTGTTCCTCGACGAGATCGGCGAGCTTCCGGAGCACACCCAGGTGGCGCTGCTGCGCTGCCTCCAGGAGGGCCAGGTCCGTCCCCTGGGCGGCGACGACCCGATCCCGGCCGCGCCCCGGGTGATCTCGGCGACCCACCGGGATCTCCGCCACCGGGTGGAGGAGGGCGCGTTCCGCGAGGATCTGCTCCAGCGGATCGGCGCGGTCACCATCACCGTGCCGTCGCTGCTGGAGCGCACCGACGACATCCCCGAACTGGTCGATCGGCTGCTCGCGGGCTTCGATCTGGGGGACGCCTTCCGCGGTGACGTGCGCGACGAGGTGATCCGGTGGACCCGGGGGCTGCCCAACAGCCACCCCTGGATCGGCAACGTGCGGGAGCTGGAGTCGGCGATTCAGGCGATCGCGCTGGGGTTGGAGCCGCGGCTCAACGCACCCACCGCCTCGGGCTCCCGCGATCCGCTGCCCGCGGACGTGACCCGAGCCGCCTGGCCCATGGCCCGCCTCCGCGCCTGGTACGCCCGCCGCGCGCTGGCCGTGCACAAGACCAAGACCGAAGCCGCGTACGCCCTCGGAGTGGCGCGAACGACCTTCGACCGCTATCTGGAAGCCGACGATGCCTCCTGAGTCCCGACCCGCCGGCTTCTACGACCGCTGGCCCACCTTCGCCCGCGTGTACTTCGCCGAGAAGCTCGCGCGGGCCAACGGGGGCGACGAGATCGGCGTCGTGATGGCGGCCGGGGCCAGCTCCCTGGGCACCAAGTCGCTGGTCGGGCTGGTGACCAAGAACACGGCCCTGCTGGCGGTGATGGCTCCCCTCCTGGGGGTCGCCGCCGCCCCGCTCCTGGCGGCCGGCGGGGCGGTGCTCGTGCGGGCGTTGAGCCGGGGCGCGAACGCCGCGGAGGTCGCTCGGATCCGGAACCAGCTGGCGGCCGCGCAGACCGAGTACGAGGCGCTGCTGCGGGAGCGCAAGGCGGGACGGCTTCCGGCGCCGCGGCACGAGGCTGCGGTCAACCAGCTGCTGGCGAGGCTCGTGGGCTAGAGCTCCGAGTCGTGGTCGGAGATCTGGTTGATCGCCGCGAAGCTCCCCGGCCACTCGATGATGCCGACGATCCAGACGTCGTCCTCCAGCAGGGGCTCGGGGGCGACGAGCTCCTCCAGGACCTCCCCGCCAGCGGCGATGGACACCGACGGCGTCGCCGCGCGGGCGTCCTGACCGAGGGCGAGGCCGTGGTCCAGGTAGTGGTGCACGAGCACGCGGTACTGGCCCACGGGCGGCTGCCGAAGGCCGATCTGCTCGAAGTAGGGGCCGGAGCCCTCGCCGTCCTCGTCGCCGTCCAGGAGCGGGTCGTCGTCGGCGGAGGTGGGGTCCCCCCAGTTGGGGTTCGGGTTCCAGCTGAAGCAGTCCGTGTCGCCGAAGTAGCTGCCGTCGGGGGCGACGAGGTGGAGGTCGAGGTCGACCCGGTTGGTGTCCCACTCCAGGCTCGCCGTCAGGTCCATGGGGGGCGTCACCTGGACCACCGCGATCGCGGGCACGGAGACCTCATTGAACCGGTCCGTCGCGGTCAACGCGACGCGGTAGGTGCCCTCGACATCGGGGACGAACGTGGCGAAGCCGAGGGTCCCCGCGGGGGTGATCGCTTCGTCCGCGAGCGCGCTGCCGTCGGGGAGGAGGTCGAACGACCACGCAAGGTCCAGCTCGTCCAGCACGCTGTTGTCGTCCTGCGTGAGCGAGCCGTTGAGCCACGTGATCTGCCCCTGCTGGCTCCACCCCAACCGCTGCCCCGTGTCGTCCTCGGGAGCGTTGACGACGAGATCCGCCACGGGAGCGTCGTTGACGAGCCTGATGTCCGGCGGGGGGCAGGCGGCGAGGGTGATGGAGCCGAAGGCGAGGAGGAGCGGAGCAGTTCGCATGCCTGGCTCAATCGCAATCGCCGGACCTCGCGTTCGGGTCAGTTGGTGCCCGGTCCGCACAGGTAGGAGAGATCGAAGTCGATCGGTCCGTCCGGCTCCTCGGCGGCGGGGGTCTTGCCCGTGATGCCGGTGCAGGTGAACTCCCCCTCGATGTTCTCCAGGTCGACCCAGCCGGTGCAGGGGAACTCCGCGCCGTCGCTCGCCCAGCTGTTCTCGCCGCCTTCGCGGAGGGTGAGCTCGGCGTACGCGGGCGAGGGGTCCTCGTCGCTTCCGTACGACGAGGTGCCGGCGAAGTTGGGGATCCGGACCACCGCCCGCACGCGCTTGAGCTCTTCCAGTTCGGCCGTGTACGCGGCGATCGAGTAGCTGCCGTCGGCCTTGACGCTGCACAGCACCGACGCCTCCGCCTGGTTCGGTCCGTCGACCTCGATCGAGGTCGTGATCTGGGGCGCCGTCGTCCACGGGAGATCACCGCTGAGGGTTAGATCCGCGGTTCCGCCCTGGGCCTCCCAGGTCTGGCAGCCGGAGGCCATCAGCGCCAGCATCACGACGATCGCGGCTCGACTCATCCGGCCAGCGCGTCCAGTTCGTCGACCACGAGCGTGGCCCGGGGGCCGCCGACGACCTCGGCGAGATCGCGAATGGTCTCGCGCTCGTCGGCCGACAGCTTGGGCATCAGCCTCCAGCAGAGGCGGTCCATCGACGTGGGTTCGAACCGCGGAAGCCACTCGGGAAGATCGTCCAGGGCCGCTTCCATCGCGCCGGCGGCGCGGCCGCTGAGCCAGTGCTCGATGACTTCGCCCTCGGGGTGGCGGTGGGCTCCCGTGAGGAACACCGCGACGAGTCCGCGGAGGGCGGCGTCTCCGTGCACCCGCTGCAGCGCGAGCACGATGTCGAGGGCGCCGACGCGGCCCAGCGGCTGGCCCAGCGCGTGGGCGAGCACCGAGGCGGTGGCGTCCCGCGCGTCCGCCTCTTCCCGCAGCGCGAGCGCCCGCCACAGCAGCATCAGGCCCGGGATGTCCTTGCCCGCATCGAGCCGCCCCAGGAGGGCGTCGGTGAGGTCTTCGGTCTCGCACCCGCCGACCAGCGCCTCCAGCCGCTCGGGCCGGCTTCGCCAGGGCTCGTGGCGGCGCATCGCGAGGACCAGCCGCGCGGTGGGGAACGCCGAGGCGGCCTCCTCGATGGCGGTGCCTTCGCTGCCGTCCAGCCAGTAGCGGGCCATCAGCTCTTCGAGGCGTCGGGCCGCCCGGTGGCGGGATCCGCGGCGGGCGAGGGTGCGGAGCACGTCGGCGAGGGCGAACCAGCCCGCGCCTTCTTCCGCCGCATCCAGCCGGGCTTCCAGCGCCTGGCAGGCCGCCTCGTGATCGAGGAAGCGCTCGTCGCGGAACCACTTCAGCGCCACCTGGAGCTCCGCCCCGGGGGTCGCGGGGGCCAGCACCGCGGCGAGCGCGCCGTCGTCGTCGTCGGTCAGCGCCGCGTCGACGTCAGCGGCCCACAGGAAGCGGGAGGGGTCATGCTGGGCGAGGGCGAACCGAGCCGCGGGCTCGATCCAGTCCACTTCGTCCCAAGCTCCTTCGTCGGGGATGGCAACCGTCACGGCGAGCAGGATAATGGTCCTATCCAACGTGTGCACCTCGTCATCGTCGGTCGGGTCCAAGGGGTCTGGTACCGAGCCAGCACCCGCAACGAAGCGGTGCGTCGTGGCGTGCTCGGAACGGCCAAGAATTTGGACGACGGATCGGTGGAGGTGTTCGCCGAAGGGGCCCGCGATCAGCTCGAGGGACTCATCCAGTGGTGCTGGGACGGCCCCCCGATGGCGAGGGTGACCGGCATCGACGTGCGGTGGGGCGACGCCGAGGGAGGATTCGAGGCGTTCACGATCCTGCGCTGAGGGCCAGCAGCGCGAACGCCGTCGCGATCAGGGGGTCGTCTTCTTTCTGCAGCGACGAGCCGTTGGCCCACGAACCATCGGCCCGCTGATCCGCCTCCACCGCGGCAGTCAGCTCCGCGCGCCACCCCGCCGGACCCGGGATCTGGGAGTACACGGCTGCCGAGGCGGCGCGGTAGTAGCCCACCATCGCGGGTCCGAACGCCTCCATGGGTCCCCCCTCGAGGCCCGGGTTGGCGTCGAGGCGGTGCAGCGCATCGAGCCGCCCCACCGCGTCCGCGACCACCTCGCTGTCGGCCGATTCGCCCAACGCCAGGAGCGCGAGGATGCCGTCACAGGTGGCCGTGCCGTAGCTCGACTGGGGGCCGTCGGCGCCCTTGTTCAAGCTCGGCTGCACCGGCGAATAGACGAAGCCGCCGTCCAGGCAGCGGCAGCGCAGCACGAAGCCCTTGGCCTCGTCGGCGCCGTCCCAGTCGGTTCCCGCCAGCGCCTCGATCGCGCGGCGCGTCATGGAAAGGTCGACGTGTCCCGCCTGGGGCGGGGTCTTGGGGAGACGTGAGCCCATGCCGAAGCCCCCGGCGGCGGTGTGTCCGAGCCAGCCGACGCCCGCGCGGAACTGCTGGGAGCGCAGCCACGCGCGACTGGGCTCCGCCGCGTCGGGCCGCACCCGAGCGAGGAACCGGGCCGTGAGCGCCGTCGCGTACACCGGGTAGTCGGGAACTTGCGCCCCGAATCCGCTGGCTCCGTCCTCGGGGGAGCGGAGCGCGATGCAGGCATCCGCGGCGCGCTGGATCGCGTCGGCGTCCGCGCCCGCCTGGGCCAGGGCGAGGGCGACGAACGGGGTCGTCGACCGGCCTTCGGCGAAGAACCCGTAGGTGGTCGAGCGAAACGCTCCGTCGGGGCTTTGCTGAGCGAGGAGGTACTGGATCCCCCGGGCGATGGCGTCGGGGGGCGGGTCCGGGACAGCCTCCGGACGGCGGCAGGCGGCGGCCGCCAAAGCGACCGCCGCCGCGGCAGAATTCGCCAGGAAGGTGCGACGGGTGGTGGGTCCCTGCATCCCCCTGACGCTACCGCTTACTTCGCCGTTTCGACATCCGGGGCGAACCGGGCGTCGGCGTGCATCGAGTCGGGGGAGGTACCGGTGACGCGCGCGGCTCGGACCTGGGCCCAGTCCTCGGCGCCCAGCGCCATCAGGGCGCCGGCGGTGGTGAAGGTGCGGCTCGTGATGCAGTGGTGACCGGCCCACGAACCGTCGGAGTTCTGGCTGGCGACGAGCCACTGGCCGACTCGGTTGTTCCAGGTGCCGAAGTCCTCTCCACCGTCCTCCGCGAGGGTGTCGGAGATCATCATGTAGGACAGCATCTCCTCGCCGCCGACGGAGCCGAAGCCGCTGAACAGCGCCCCGCTGGAGTCGCCCGTGATGCGGCTCTTGGCGGCCTCTTCGGAGCGTTCGGCCTGCTGGCGGGCGGGGCCGTCGGTGGCGCGCTTGCGGGCGTCGCGGTTGCCCTTGAGCGAGGTGGCGGCGGCGTACAGATCGACGCCCGCCCCGGCGCTGGTGTCGAAGGCGCCGTCCTCGGAGACGAGGTCGCGCTGGTACTGGTCGTTCTTGGCGATCACCTCGCCGTCGACGTCCTTGCCCAACTCGATGGCGCGCTCCAGGCTGCTGGCCGCGATCGACGTGGACAGGACCGGAGCCCAGCCGTTGCTGTCGAAGCTGCCGTCGGAGTTCTGCGCCATCTGGACCTTGATGAGGACCTTGTCGTGCGCGGCGGCGACCGTCTTGGCCATCTTGCCGTCGAAGTGACCCTCGATCTCACCGAGCATCATCGCGGCCATGTGGGTGTCCACGAGCTGCCCGAGCTTGTACTGCGGCTGCGTGCCCTCGGGGCCGTTCAGCTTCGCGCTGTCGATGGGGCTCTCTTCGATGATCCGGGCGACGTAGCCGACCGCTTTGCTGATGGACTCGTCGTGCTTGTCGGTTCCGCGCGCGTCGCGGAGCATCGCCAGCACGGTCAGCGACGTGGTCGCCACGTCCGACTGCGCCTGGGCGCCGTCGGTGGACCAGTCGCCTGCGCCCCAGCCGCCGTCGGGCCGCTGGACCTGCTTGAGCCAGGCGATCCCCTCGGCGCGCGAGGCGATGACCTGGGTGGCCGTGACCTGCGCAGCGTCCGGCTGGGTGATGGGGGAGGGGGACTCGTAGTCCACCATCGGCCCGCGCTTCGAGGCGTGAGCCGCCCCCACGGACAAGGTGAGGGCGGCGGCGGCGGCGGCGACGAGGCGGAAGGAAGGCATGCTCATGTCGAAACTCCTGGGTGCGTTCGTTGGTCGAACATCAACTCCGACACGCGAGCCGACCCGGGGTTCGTAACGCCTTCGTAAACCGTGCTCAGCGGGTGAACGGACGGGGCACGGAGTAGAAGCTCACGCCGTACTCGGTGTCCTCGAACCCGACCTCGCCTTCAAGGAGGTGGACGGTTTCGCCGACCTCACAGTCGAAGCCCGTCGTGAACTCGAACGGGCCGCGCTGCCACTGGCCGACCGCGGGAGCTTCCACCGACACCGCCGGGCAGCCGACGCCGGTGGAGGCGTCGTACAGCGAATAGCCGTTGGCGCTGCCGGTCGGGTAGACCTTGAACTCGACCCCGCCGGGCACCTGCACCACCGCGGTGGTCTTGCCGCCTCATCGACCGTGTCACATCGCGCATCGCGCTCTTGTAAGCGAGCCGGTTGGCGATGTTGAAGGGGTTGCTGCATCCGCCCAATAGCGCCACGCAAACGGTGGTGGCGGTCAGAAGATGGCGGGTGTTCATTCAGTTCCTCTCGGGGCGCCAGGGGTTTCCCCACATACGCAGATCCCGGAGGCGTGCTTGCAGCAAATCGGTCAGGCGGCGACGTTGTCTCCGCGCACCTTGCGCAGCCAGGCGCGGGCGTCTTCCTCCGTCGCGAAGATGCGCATCGGGAAGCGGGGCCGCTGCAGGCGCAAGAAGACCGTCGCGACGAGCACCCCCACTCTCGACATGCCGTAGGCCGCGACCGCGTGGAGGTTCTCGGCGTACTCAGCGGTCGCGGCGTAGGCGCGCCCCTCCGACGAGGAGCCCTTCAGCGCGAGGTCCGACAGCAGGTAGGCCCGGCCTCGCGCGAGCTGCTGGAAGATCGTCGCGAATTCCTGGACGTCCGACAGCTCGGAGGTGACGCCGGGCTTGTACTGCAGGTGGACGAAGCCGTCCTCGTCCAGCTCGAGGCGGGCGATGCGTTGATCGACGATGTCGCTCATGAGTCCCCGCGTCCCCCCGATGAGACCCCCGCACCCTACTCCAGGCTGGATCTCAGGATGGTCCAATCGGTCAGGCTCGACCCCGATTCGTCCCACAGCGTCGCCGTGAGGCTCGGATCGGGGGCGGTCGTGTCGATGTCCACGGTGATGTAGTAGCTGCTGCTGTTGAAGCACTCGAGCAGCTCGCCGTCGTCGCCGCAGGAGCTGTTGGAGTTGGCCAGCGGGGACGAGACGAGCTCGGGGAAGTCGTAGCCGCCGTCGGCGCCCGGGTTCAGCCGGAACTCGGAGCGGTGCACGTCGCCGGACAGCAGCACCACGCCGTCAATGGCCTGGTCCCGGATGAACTCGTAGAGCGCGTCGGTCGCCTCGGGGAAGGTGGCCCACGAGTCGCTGCTGCCGTGCGTCGTCCACTGGCTCCCCGACAGCAGCAGCTTGAACGTCGCGGTCGATGCGGCGAGCTCGTCCTGGAGCCACTGCGTCTGCTCGGCGCCGAGGATGCTGTTGTCGAAGCCGCGGTAGTAGCGGTCGTCCAGGAAGAAGAAGTCGACGTCGCCCCAGGAGTGGACGAAGAACGTGCCGGGCGTGGTCTCGGTGCCGGCCGCGGGGTTGGCCCAGTACTCGCTGAAGACCCGCAGCGCGGTCTCCTTGCCGGCGTCGTTGCCGTCGGTGTTGTTGCCGACGTAGTCGTGGTCGTCCCACGTCGCGAGCGTGGAGACGGTGGTCGCGAGGGCGCCCCGCCCCACCCGCTCCAGACCCCAGCGGTAGTACCAGCGGAGGGCGTTGAGGTCGGGGGTGTTGCCGTAGTGGTTGTCCCCGATGAAAAAGAACAGGTCCGGCTCGCCGGCCGCGATGTGGGCGAAGATCGGCTGCTCGTCGAACTTGCTGCACGAGCCGAACGCCATCGACAGCGTGGTCGGGGTGCCGGAGGCGGGCGGGGTGCGGAAGGCCTCCTGGGGCCCCTCGGGGGCGCCTTCGATCTCGAACCAGTAGCGGTATTCGGTGTCCGGCAGCAGCCCTTCGACCAGCGGCTGGGCGGTGAAGTCGGTGGACGCCGAGGGATAGGTCCATGCGACCACCGGGGCCTCGGCCTCCCCCACCTCGGCAAGGTGCAGGCCGACCTGCCGGGTGGCATCGGCGCGGAGGAACAGGCGCGCCGAGTCGGGGGTGATGGCGCCGACCATCGGGCCGTGGGTGAGGGACTCGTCCCAGCAGGTGGTGCAGGCGTTGTGGAGGCCGTCGGGGTCGATCCAGGAGGCGAGCTCGTCGCCGAACTCGCCGAACTCCTCGGCCACGTAGTTGCAGTAAACCGGCTCGCCGTCGAAGCGGAGCTCCAGGCAGTGGGAGATCCACTTGTCGGTACCGTTGCTCGAGCGGATCTCCACGCGGTCGACGTCCGACCGGGGCAGGCCGAGATCTTCGATGCTGTAGACGTCCATCTCACCGACCCGGAAGTCGTCGACGTCGGGCACGTTCAGGGAGAAGCAGTCCGTCTCAGTGAGGCAGAGCGACAGGCTGTTGGTGTTCGTGCCCGCGTGCTCCGAGTAGCCCGTGCGCACGCCGATCGTGAGCACGTCGATGACCTCGGGGAACTCCGGGTACCCGGGGTCCACGGGAGCGGTGTCGTCGTCGTCGGGTGCGATGTCGTCGTCGTCGGGTGCGATGTCGTCGTCGTCGGTGGCGTCGTCGTCGTCGGGTGCGATGTCGTCGTCGTCGGGCGCGGTGTCGTCGTCGTCGCCGAAGCTGTCGTCGTCATCGACCGTGGGCACGCATTGGCCGTCCACTTCGACCGTGCCGGGGCCGCAGACGAGGGTGGGGCAGGCGGGCAGCAGGACGAGCGCCAACCCGATCGGGAAGGCGAGGGGCGCGATCTTCATGCCGGGAGCCTACCCCCCGGAGGCGGCTACTGCGGCGCGGAGGTGTCGGACCGCGCGGGGTCCGCGATCCGGCCAGGCACGAACCCGCCGACCCACGTGGCGCTGAGGGAGCCGTCCTCGTCCTCGTCCTCGCCGGAGCCTTCCCAGGGGTTCTGCCAGCTCGCGACCAGCGTCACCACGTCGCACTCGACGCCGCCCAGGAGCTCGTCCTCGCCGACCTCGGCGGTGCAGTGGGTGGCATCGCCGTCGATGGAGTGCGAGGCTCGTTCGCTGTCGGAAAGGGTTCGGTTCGACGCCCTCGCCTCCACCGTCGCGGGGTAGGAACCAGGGCCCGCGTAGTCCTCGATCAGGACGTAGAAGCTCTCGCGGTACTCCCAGTCGACCTCCTCGTCGTACCACTCGCGTTCGTCGACTCCGCCGACCTCGTACGTGTCTGCGCCGAGATCGACCCGGTAGCCGACGACCCCGTCGAGCCGGACACCCGCCTCGCCGACGGGAGCGTTCAGAATCGCGGCGTCGACCCCCGTGAGGGTGACGGTGATCTCTCCTTCGAAGACTTCCTCGGGGTAGCCCGAGAGCACGACGAGGGCGGCGATGAGGGGGAGCAGGCGAGCGATCATGGGTTCCTCCTGAACCCAGGGTGGTTCCCGGACCCTTTCCTCTTGTAACTCAGCGGTCCCGGCCGATCAGCGAGAGCCCAAGTCCGGCCCCCAGCAGCGCCACCACCACGGTCGTGTGCCCCATGAGCAGGTGCGCGGGGAGCTGGATGTCGCAGTGCAACTCGAGGAACAGGTTCCCGGCCAGCCCGGCGGCGGCGCCCGCCAGCAGCAGGCGGCTCCCGACGAGGTAGCCGCCGCGGTCCAGCGCCCAGCCGAGCACCAGCAGCGGCAGCGCGAACATCGAGCCGAAGCCGAAGCAGGCGACGACCATCGGGCCGAACATCATCCCGGTCTTCGTCAGGGACTCGCCCGCGGCCACGGGCGCGAGGGCGAACCCGACCGCCGTGGCGAGCCCGGCGACGACCAGCAGCCGGCCCAGGCGGGAGGCCCCCGCGGGCTTGGACAGGGGGCGGAGGGCGACCTGCATCGAGGCGAAGGCGAGCCCGGTGTACAGCGTCATCGCGGCGAGCAGGCGGAGCTTCGGCATCGTCGCCAGATCGCCCCGGGGGGACGCGATGGCGACGAACGCGGCGACCCCCACGAGGGCGGCGAGGCTGAGCGCCAACCGCACCGGGGTCGATAGGCTCCGCATCGCGGCGCGCGGACCGACCTCCAGCGCCACGGCCTCCCGCACGGTCGTCAGGATCGAGTCCATTTCGGCGGTCGCAGGCTCGTCCTCGTCCCCCAGCGCCCGGGCCAGCGCGGCCTCGTCGTCCACCAACTCGGCGCAGGCTTCGCAGCCCCGGAGGTGCTCGTCCGCGGCCTCCCCCTGGGGGGCCTCGCCGGCGCGCAGCAGGGCGTGGATGTCGCCGCAGTTCATCGTCCGATGGTCTCCGTCGCGTCGGTCGCCTCCAGGGCGGCCCGCAGGACCTTGTAGCCACGGTGGGCTCGGACTTTCACCGCGCTGACGGACGCGCCCACGACGTCGGCTACCTCGGACATCGAAAGCCCGTCGAACCAGTGCAGCTGGATCACCGCCCGCTGCGACTCGGGGAGCCGAGCCAGCGCCTGCCGGACCTGGTCCTGCGTCTCCAGCGCGCCCACGTCCACCGGATCCACGCGCGGCTGGGTCGACGCCTTGGCGTCCAGGTCCATCACCGACTCCTTGCGTCGGCCCTTCTTGCGGAAGTACTCGCGCCGCAGGTTCATGGCGATCGTGTAGAGCCACGGGCGCAGCTCGCAGCCCTCGCGGAAGTCGTTCCGGGCGCGGTGCAGCTGCAGGAACGTCTGCTGCACCAGATCCGAGGCGTCCTCGTTCGACCGGATCTGGCGCCGCATCAGCCGCGTGATCGGCGGCCCGTAGCGTCGAAAGATCTCGTCGAACGCCTTGGTGTCTCCGCCCCGGTAGGCAGCGAACAGCTGCTCGTCCGTCGGTTCGCCAGCGGCGGGTGCGGCGGCGGTCAACTGCAGCCGGCGCCTGATGCCCAGCATCATCACGAGCGCCAGCAGCAGCTTCGTCACCGCTTCACCCCCATCGTGTCGAGGATGTGGCCGATGCGGCCCCGGATCGTGTGGTCGCTGCGGATGAGTTCGGCGGCTCGCTGGCCGACTTCGCGCGCCTCGTCGGGACGCTCCAGCCACCACGCGAGGCGGTCGAGCATCTCCGGCAGGTCGCGGTACCAGTCCAGGTGCACGCCCGCCTCGAACAGCGCCTCCAGGGCGGGGCAGTGCTCCGCCAGCACGAAGCCGCCGCAGGCCATCACGTCGAACACCCGCATCGTCACGATGTCGGATTGGTAGATGCGGCCCACGTCGAGGTTCACGGTGGCGCCCGAGTAGACCTTGTTGATCTCGTCGCGGTGGCCCGCGGGACCCTTGTAGTTCACCCCGAACTGCTCGACGAAGCGCCAGCCATCGTCCCCCCACACCGTGCCCTCGACCTGGCCGATCTGGGCGATGTAGGTGAGCCGCTTGTCCGCCCCCGCCATCTCGGCCACGAACGGCACGATGTCGCGTCCCCGGGCGGCCTGGGCAGCGGCGAAGTCACCGAGGTGCTCGCGCACCGCCTCGCCCGTGCGATCGACGGAGAAGTCGGCCCGGATCGCCCCGAGGGCGGCCTCCAGCCGCTGCTGCCCCTCGGCCTGCGCATCCATCGGGGAGCCGCCCTTCCACAGGGCGTACAGGCCGAGCAGGTCCTGCCGGAACTTCTGCCCCTGATCCACCATGCTCGCGCCCACGAACGCGACGGGGGAGGTATAGGCCTCGACGTCGGCGCCTTCGAGGGCGATGGGGAAGCGGCGCTCGGGGTTGGCCGCCAGCGGGAGCCCCTCGACGTTGCCGAAGCCGGCGGTCTTCCAGGCGGGAATGAGCGAGCCCCGCCACGTGAACACGTGGGTGCCGGCGACGTTGCCCTGCGCGGGGCGGAGCCGGTCGGTGGACGGGTCGATCTCCCAGATCGCCAGCGGCAGCTCCTGCCGGGCGCACGCCTCGGGGAGGCCGTGGACGTGGTTGATGGAGACGACGAACTCGGGCTCCCACCGCGACGCCGCGTGGTCCAGCTCCTCCTTGGCCAGCCGCTTGGGCTCCCAGGTGCCGACCGTGAACCCCTCGGCGCGGAGGGCGTCGGCGACGTCGTCGACGAACAGGGTGCCGTCGCACACCAGCGCGCGGCGCTCTCCCAGGCCGTCTTGGAGCAGCCGGGCTTCGGCGGCGTAGTGGGCGGCGAAGAAGGGGTGCGCGATGACGGTGCGGTCGGGGGCGTGCTCCACCTCGTCGAGCAGATCGGCGCCCAGGCGCAGCCACAGCTTGCCTCGGTTGATCGCCTTGCTGAGGTCGTGCGCCTCGAGCAGCAGCCGCAGGATCCAGGGATCCCGCTCCCAGGCGACGACGCGGACGTCGCTGTGGGTCAGCAGGTGCAGCAGCTGCTCGCCGCCACCGAGCCCGAACAACAGCACGGCGCGCTCCCCTTCGGGGGCGTCCAGGAGGCTGTCGGGGGTCTGGTCGATCGCGTGCCAGGTGCGATGGACCCGGTACTCCAGGGCGCCGCCGTCGCCCCGCCGGACGTGCGATCCGTCCACCGGAAGGCAGATGCGATCGAACAACCGAGGATCACGCTGCTGGATCGCGCGGAGATTCGAGGCAAGGATGGGAGGGATGTCCTGCGACACGATGATGAAACAGAGTCTAGCGGTCGGCCGACGGCTGGGTATGGTTGCGGCCCCAGCAAGCTCCTAGATGGCAAAGAAGCCCCCCAAGAGTCGGCTCGGTCGCGTTGCGCGCCTGGCCGCGATGTCCACCAAGGTCTCCGCGTCGTACGTGGGGCGCCGGGCTGCGGGTGCGTTTCAGAACAGCGAGCTGCGCGAACGCGCGATGAAGCGGCTGCACGAGTCCAACGCCGAGCGGATCGTGGAGACGATGGGGCTGCTCAAGGGCGCCGCGATGAAGGTCGGCCAGACGGTCGCGCTCGCGGCCGAGCACCTGGACCTCCCCCCGGACGTCACGCGCGTGCTCGGCAAGCTGCACGCCGACGTCGAGCCGCTGCCGTTCGAGACCATCAAGTACGAGGTGGAGCGGTCGCTGGAGGGGTCGCTGGAGGAGCGCTTCGCGCGCTTCGATCCCGACCCGATCGGCACCGCGAGCCTGGGGCAGGCCCACTCCGCGATGCTCCCGGACGGCCAGGAGGTCGTCGTCAAGGTGCTGCACAGCGGCATCGAGCGATCGGTCGCGTCCGACCTCAAGGCGCTCCGCTCGATCCTCACGAGCACCCGGATCATCCGCCGCTCCAAGGCGGAGGTGGACGCGATCTTCGCGGAGATCGAGGAGCGCCTGAACGAGGAGCTGGACTACCTCCAGGAGGCGGCGAACATCGCCGAGTACCAGCGCATCTTCGGTGACGACGCCCGCGTGCGGATCCCCAACGTGCACCCCGGCTGGTCGACCGAGCGGGTGCTGACGATGGACCACCTCCCCGGCGTGCACGTGGACGCGTTCGTGGAGTCGGCGTCGGCGGAGGCGCGCCAGCGGGCCGGCCGCACGCTCGCGGAGCTGCACTACCAGCAGGCGTTCGAGCTGCGCACACTCCACGCGGACCCCCACCCGGGCAACTACCTGTTCGAGCCGGACGGCCGCGTGGGCCTGCTCGACTTCGGTTGCGTCAAGCGGTTCGACGAGTTCTGGATCGGCGCTTACGCCCGCACCGCGCTGGCGGCTCACGCGGGCGACCGAGCCGGGACGATTCAGGGCGCCCGGGACGCCGGCGTGCTCCATGGCCACTCCGAAGCGGCCGACGAGATGCTCTGGCAGTGGTGTGCGGCCGTCATTCGTCCGTACCGCATGGGGCACGTGGAGGCGGGCAGCGAGCGCGACGACGACTGGATGACTCCGATCATGAAGCTCACGCCGCAACTGGCGAAGTTCCCCGAGATCCAGGCTCCGGGCGACATCCTCTACCTCCACCGGGCCCTCGGCGGGAACTACAACATGCTCCGCCGGCTGGGCGCCGCGGGGGACTGGGGCGAGCTCATGACGAAGTACGCCGAGCACGCCGTCGCGGTCGCGGAGGGGCGCGCGTGAGGCTCCGGGGAGCGGTCGTTGGGGCCGCGCTGCTGGCCGGCTGCCCGAGCAACCTCCCCGAGCCCCTCCCCGAGCCCGACGCCTGGGGCACCTTGACCGGCCCCGGCGGCCCCGCCACCACCTTCGACGCGGCCGATCTGTGGACCGAATGCGCGTTCCTCGACGGGGGCGAGGACGACAACGACCACCACAACTTCGTGACGATGTTCGACGGATACCTGCTGATGCCCTGGATCCCGGAGTGGTCCGCCGGCGGGCTGACCTTCTTCGACTTCGCCGACCCTTGCGACCCGATCAAGGTGGGCGAGGTGTTCCACAGCGACTTGCGCGAGTCCCACACCACCGGGTTCGCCCGCATCGACGGTCGGACCTACGCCGCGTTCGACTACCACGGCGCCTACGACCCCGACGAAGACGCCATCGTCGGGGGCGCCCACTTCTGGGACATCACCGACCCCACCGCGCCCGCCTTCGTGAGCGAGATCAACCTCCCCGGCTACGTCTACCCGGACGCCTACGCGCGGGTGTCGTTGGCGACCTTCTGGCAGGGGCCGTACGTGTTCGTCTCGGGAGCCGACAACGGCTTCTGGGTGATCGACGCGTCGAACCCGGCCGAACCGACGCTGCTGAGCCAGTACACCCCGGATCCCCCGCTGCGGGTGGGCGCGGTCCACGTGATCGGCGATGTGGCCATGGTCTCGGCCGCCGAAGGCTCGCGAACGTTGCTGTTGGACGTGTCGGACCCCGCGGAACCGCAGCCGATCCCGGGCGGTGAGTTCCACGTCACCGACGATGACGGCGTGCCCAAGGAGTACTACTTCGCCAACACCGGCGGGCGGTACGCGCTGTTCGCTCGCAAGGAGAACGGCGGCGGGTTCGCGGCCTACGACCTGACCGATCCCACCGCGCCGACCCGGGTTGGCGGATACAACACCCCCGATGGCAACGGCGGCTACGTGTTCAGGCTCCACGACACGATGTTCGTGGGCGACAGCAACTTCGCCAGCGTGTTCGACTTCAGCGACCCCTCGTCGCCGCTGGAGATCGGACGCGCGGACCTCGAGGGCGACCTCGACACGGCCACCCCGATCGGCAACGTCGTCGTGCTGTCGGTGGACGACGAGGCGGTCCCCGACGAGGCCAGCTCCGTGGTGCCCTGGACCGAGGAGCCGGACCGCCGCGCCCCGACGGCTGAGCTGCACTTCCCCGCCGATGGCGCCACGTTCGTGCCCCTCGGGAGCCGCGTGGGGGTCTCCTTCGACGAGATGGTCGAGTTCCGCACGGTCTTCGAAGGCAGCTTTCGCGTCACCGACTCGGCTGGCTTCCCCGTCGAGGGGATGTTTACCGGTCAGGAGAACGTCGTGAGCTTCGCCCCGACCGACGGCTGGTTCGCCGACACCACCTACGCGGTGGAGATCGCCGCGGGAGGCATCCAGGACTTCTCGGGGAACGCCGTGGAGACGCCGGTGACCTTCCGCTTCTCCACCGGGCGTGAGCTGGCCGAATGAGGCGTGCGCTGGTCCCGGTCCTGTTGGGGGCGCTGCTGGTCGGCTGCCCCGATCAGCAGCCCGACCCGGGCGAGGGGCCGCCGCTGGCCGACGCCGGGCTCCCGATGCTGGTGGAGGTCGGAGAAACCGCCCAGTTCGACGGCGGCGGCAGCGAGCTCGCCTCGACCTACAACTGGGACTTCGGCGACGGAGAGGAGGGCGCCGGCGTCGCCCCGTCTCACGCCTGGACCGCGTCCGGCCACTACACGGTCGTGCTGACGGTGACGAACGCCGAGGGCGAGACCGACAGCGCCGGGGTGCGCGCCGACGTCGTCTGGCCGCTGGCCCCCGACGCCCCCTCGACGGCCAAGCGGATCGCCGCCAACGCGGACTGGACCGAGGTCTACGTCGCGCTCCCGGACTTCGCCGCCGTGGCCGTGATCGACCCGGCCGATCGCACCGTCCAGTGGCGCGACGTCTGCGACGATCCCCGCACCGTGGCCACCGCCTCGAACGTTGGCCGCTGGGTCGTGGCGTGCGACGAGGGGAACGCCTTCCAGGTCTGGGAGGGAGACGCCCGCCTCGCCGACGTGGCCCTCACCGAGTACGGCTGGCCGGCCCGCGCGGCGGTCCTGAACGCGTCTGGCGACGAGATCGGCGTGGCCCACGGAGGCGCCGGCGGGCTCAGCCATTGGACGCTGTCGCCGGTGGTCGCGATGCAGTGGTTCGACCGCGAGCAGTTCCCCGACAGCCGGGGGCTCGCCCGCCTGGGCTCGGACTACCTCGTCTCCCGCTTCCGCAGCCTCCCCGGCGGCGGCACCTGGTGGGCGGTCAACGCCTCCGGGCCGGACGGGGACGTGCTGCCGACCCACACCCTGGCGGTGGACCCCGGCCCCGACAGCGACACCACCACCCGCGGCGTGCCCAACTACGTGGGGCTCGTGCCGTCGCCGGACGGACGCACCGTGGCGCTCCCCTCGCTGCAGGCCAACATCCTGCGGGGGGCCTTCCGGGACGGGCTCGACCTGACCCACGAGACCACGGCGCGGGCGGTGCTCAGCCAGGCGTCGATCGACGGAACCGAGGGCGTGCGCAAGGTCTTCGACAACCGGGACTTCGCCAGCGACGTCGCGTTCTCGCCCCGGGGAGACTGGGTGTACGTGGCGATGCTGGGCATGGAGGCGGTCGACGTGCTCGACGCCTACACGTTCGAGACGGCAGGCTCGTTCCAGGGCATCGGCAACGGCGTCGACGGGGTGCTCGTCTCGCCCGACGGTACGGAGCTGTGGGTCGTCGCGTCCTACTCCCGCGAGCTCGTGATCTTCGACCTGGAGACGCCCGGCGCGGGCGTCGAAGCGGCTCGACTGGACCTGCGCCCCGCCGGCGTCGAGGAACTGGATCCCGACATCCTCCGGGGCAAGCAGCTCTTCCACCGCGCCGCCGATCCCCGCATCGCCCGCGACGGCTACCTGAGCTGCGGCTCCTGCCACCTCGAGGGGGCCGCCGACGGCCAGACCTGGGACTTCACCGACCGGGGTGAGGGGCTGCGCAACACCATCGACCTGCACGGTCGCGGCGGCACGCTCCAGGGGCCGATCCACTGGAGCGCGAACTTCGACGAGGTGCAGGACTTCGAGAACGACATCCGCGGCGGCATGCGGGGCACCGGCCTGCTGACCGACGAGGACTTCGCGGCGACGTCGGACACGCTGGGGCCCCCCAAGGCCGGCCTGTCCGAAGACCTGGACGCCCTCGCGGCGTACGTCGAGAGCCTGGATGCGTTCCCGAAGTCGCCGTTCCGCACCAACGGCGGCGGGCTGACCGAGGAGGCGGAGGCGGGGCGCGCCATCTTCAACACCGCCGCGGCCGCCTGCGCCACCTGCCACCTGCTCCCCGAGTACACCGACAGCCAGTGGCTGGCCCCCGCCGAGCCGCTGCTGCACGACGTCGGCACCCTCACGGACGGCAGCGGCGGGCGGCTCGGGGGTGGCCTCCCGGGACTCGACACCCCCACCCTCCGAGGCGTCTGGTCGACCCCCCCGTACCTCCACGACGGCTCCGCTGCGACGCTGCGGGACGTGTTGGACGCCAACGTCGACGACCTCCACGGCGGCACCAGCCACCTGGACGAAGCCGAACTCGCGGCCCTGGCCGCCTTCCTCGGACAGATCGAATGACCCGGACTTCGATCCTCGGTGTCGCGGCCGCGGTCGCGCTCCTGGCCTGCCAATCGCAGGCGGCGGCCCCGCAGGCGAAGTCGCAGGCGCCCGCGGGCTTCTGGGATCACTGGGGCGACGGGCAGGCGGAGATCGCCACCTACACCTTCGTGCAGCCGCGCTACGGCGAGAACCGTGCGGGCGAGGCGGTGCTGATCACGGTGACGGAGACGTTCACCGCGGGGCAGCGGCTCAAGTCCGACGGCGGGCACCCCGACGAGTACCCGGTCATCAAGCTCAACGACGTGCGCGACTTCCAGACCGGGATCTACGACTACAACGCGATGACGAGCACGTTCGTGCCGCTGGACGGACGGGTGGGGCGCGGTCTCCCGACGAAGATCACGATGTCGCTGCAGGAGTGGTGCGGGCACGCGTGGGAGCAGTGGGCGATCGACCCCCGCTCCTGGGAGCGCAGCTTCCACAGCTACTTCGACGGCGAGGGCGACGACCACACCGGCGGCGAGGTCCCCAAGCGGGGCGTGACGGCGGACGCGATGCCGCTGCTGGTGCGGGGCGTGGCCGGCGAGCTCGTCGCTCCCGGCGGGTCGATCGAGGTCCCGTGGCTCCCTCGCCTGCTCGACGGACGCCTGACCCACGCGCCGACGGCCTGGAGTACGGCGGCGATCACGCGGTCCGCGGCCCCGGAATCGGCGACGGTCCCGGCGGGCACGTTCGAGGTGGAGCGCTGGGAGGCGAAGCCGACCGGGGGCCCGGCCCATCGCTACTTCGTTGAGACGGCGCCGCCCCATCGGCTGATCGCGTGGGAGCGTGACGACGGGGAGCGCGGCGAGCTGCTCGCGGCGCAGCGGCGCACCTACTGGGAGGAGAACCACGAGGGGCAGGAGACGATTCGTGAGGAGCTGAAGCTGCCTCCCTCGAAATGGCCCCCAGGGGCGGCCCCGTGAGCCTGGAACCGGCCCAACTCGACCCTGCCGACTACTTCGCCGCGCTGCAGGGCGGGAGCCAGGCTGAACGGGTCTTCCACGGCGCCCGCGTCGCGCTCTTGAAGGCGGCGCTCCCGTCGCCCTCGGGGCGTGTCCTGGAGATCGGCGCAGGCAGCGGAGGCATCGCGGTGCCCCTGGCCGAGGCGGGGCACAACGTCACCGCCGTCGAGGTCGGGTTCGAGCACCTGGCGCGGCTTCGTGACTACGCGATGGACCGCGGCCTCGCCATCCCCGTGGTGCAGGCGGACGGCCGCCGGCTCCCCTTCGCCGAGGGCACCTTCGACGTCGTCATCCTCGCCTCGGTGGTCCACCTCGCGGCTCAGCCGGGGCCCCTGCTGCGGGAGGCCGAGCGGGTCTGCGCCGACGGCGGCACGCTCCTGGTGGCCGGGCCGTGGCGGCACCATCCCAAGACGAACCGGCTGATCAAGACGATCCTGCGCGGGGGACGCGCCCCGGAGACGAAGACCCAGCCCTTCAGCAAAGACCTGGTGCGTCGCTACCTGGGGGCGTCGGAGTTGGTGCGGCGGGATCGCGACTACGCGATGGGCTACGACGTCACCGTCTGGCGCAGGCTCGCCCGCAGCTGATCGCTCAAGTCCTCCCACGGCGTGGTGCAGGACGGACCGTCGGTGAACTGGAAGCGGGCCGGGCCCTCTTCGTCGTACTCGATCCAGGTCGCTGACTTCGTGCCGTAGTTGAACGACTCGGCGTGCACGCAGGTGCTGCTCATGTGGGTGTCGCGGTGCACCGCGAGGGCCGGCTTGAGCTCGTCGAGGGTCGGTGCCCAGCCTTGCAGCGCATCCTCGCGACCGGAGGGGGCGGCGTCGAAGCTCCGCTCGGTGATCGCGTGCAGTCCTGGGGGCAGCTCGGCGGTGTGGAGCAGCCAACCGTCGCTCCAGACGAGGAACGCATCGGTGTCGTCGGCGATGACGAGGTGGAAGGGGTTGTGCAGCTCGCCCGAGATCGTGCCGAGCCGATCGAAGGCTGCCCGGGCGCTGGGCTGGTCGAGCGCGTCGAGCACGATCGCCCCCCGGGAGCGCCGATCCGGCGAGATCCCCCCGGGGCTGGCGGCCCCGGCGAAGCGGTTGGTGAGTCCGGCGAAGACCCCGGCCGCGTTCAGCCCCAGCCAGGTGCCCCCGGCGCGCAGGTCCTCGGGCGCGAAGAGCCGGATCGGCCGATCGGTCCACGCCCGCGGCCGGCCGGAGGCGCGGTCGAGCTGTTCATCCCGGTTGGCCGCGACCACGAGGGGGCGATCGACGTAGTGCCGGTGGGCGACGAGGAGGGTGCACATGCGTCGGGGAGCCTAGCCGGCCCACGCCGCCAGGGTTCGCAGCGGTCGGGCGCAGGCGTCCACGTGGGCCTGGTCGAACGCGTCGGGGTCCAGCTTCGCGAGCGCGCCGAGGCGGCCCCGGGGCACGGAGTTGACCTCGATCAGCCACGGCCGCCGTTCAGCGTCGAGCACAAAGTCCAGCCCCAGCTCCACCGCATGCGGATCCGTGAACGCCGCGGTCGTGCGGGCCGCCAGCGCGTTCAGTTCGCCGACGTCGCAGACGGCAGCCGCCCGGGCGGCCCGCGCCCCCGAGTGCACGTTGACGACATCAGCCCCCGCGGCCGCGATCCGCGCCACCGCCGGGTTCAGACGCCACGTCCGGTCCGGAAGCCGCTGCGCCAGCAGCCGGAGGGCGACGCGCGCCTCCCCGGGCTCCGGATCGATCGCCTTCTGCACGAAGTCCCCCGCGCCCAGATCGTCGCCGGGACCGACCCTCCAGACGCCTTCGCCCTTGGAGCCCAGCCGGCGTTTCAGGTAGCCGGCGCCCCAGTCAGCGTGCACCGCGGGGTCGGTCGTGATCGCCGGCAGGGGCACGCCTGCAGCCTCCAGGAATCGATGGGTCGCGAGCTTGTCCCGGCAGATCGCGCGCACCGCCTCGGGGTTCGCCACCGGCACCCCCGCGGGGATCTCGGCCAGCAGTCGGGTCCGCAGCGCCGCCCACGGCTCCCCCGCGAGGCGGTCGTGCACCGCCGCGATCGGCACGCCCTCGACCCGGACCCAGGCGTCCTTCTGCAGCGCCCACCCGGTCGCCCGCCCGTCCTGCACCTCGTGCCCCACGACGACCCGCAGACCCTCGTCCGCGAGCGCCTGCATCGCCCGCCCGAACGGGTACGACCCCGGCGCCCGGGGCGCCCCCTCGTACGGCCGCATCAGCAGCAGCAAACACTCGCGTGTGCGGTCCATTCGCCCAGATGGTAATAGGCCTCGATCCGGAACGAACGGGAGTTGACGTTGGCCCAGCAGCACACCATCCCCGTCCTCGATTCCCGCGGTCACATCCCGCCCCCCGCCCCCGGCGACGGCTCCGTCGCCGACGAACCCGCTCCCTTCTCCTAGGAGAGTCCCGTGTCCGATCTGTCCGGCCGCACCGTCCTCATCACCGGCGGAAGCCGCGGCATCGGTCGCGCCACCGCCCTGCACCTGGCGTCCCTGGGGGCGCGCGTCGTGGTCACCGGCCGCACCGTCGAAGCCCTCGAGGCGGTCGCCGCCCAGACCGAGGGCCTCGCCGTGCGCATGGACCTCGCCGACCGCGCCCAGACCGCGTCCGCCATCGCCGAAGTCCAGGAGCGCGCGGGCCACATCGACTGCCTCATCAACAACGCCGGCATCGCCGTGGGGGCGCCCCTGCACCGCACCACGGACGAGGTGTGGGACCGCATCCAGCAGATCAACGTGCACGGCACGATGGCGATGTGTCGGGCGTTCGTGCCGGCGATGGCGAAGGCCGGCTGGGGCCGCGTGGTCAACGTCTCGAGCCTCGCCGGTTTGACGGGTCAGGCCTACACGTCCGCTTACTGCGCCAGCAAGCACGCGGTCATCGGCCTCGTGCGCGCGCTCGCGATGGAGTACGCCCGCACCGGCGTGACGATCAACGCGGTCTGCCCCGGCTGGGTCGAGACCGACATGGCCCGCGAGGCCATCGATCGCATCGCCCAGTCCACCGGCCGTTCTGCAGACCACGCGCGCGCGACCCTGGAAGGCGCCTCTCCACAGGGTCGGATGGTCGAAGCCGAGGAGGTGGCGGCGCTGATCGGCACGCTCTGCGGCGAGGCCTCCAGGGGCATTCACGGCCAGGCCATCCCCGTGGATGGCGGTACGGTTATGAGGTAGTGATTTCAGGCAGTTGACTGCAACTTGAAGTCCTTGCTGGATGCAATCGTTCCCCGACCATCACGCTTCTGCAACGAGTCCTCGGGACCTCCACAGAAAGTGAAACGAATTGCCGTTCCAACCCCTCGGGAACGTTCGGGTTTTCCACGCCTGTGGAAAACCGCGACTGGAGCCCCTTGCAGCGTTTGGGGGGGCGGTCTAGTTTCTCCCTGCACGGCGCTGCCGGGCTGCTCATTGACAAGTCGGAACGTGACGGGAACCGGACGGCCGGTGCCACCTTCGGGTGACAGCGGAAGCGAGGTTCCAAAGAGAAAGTCCAGGAGGGTGACGGCCCCCGGCGGATGGGAAACCAGAAGTTGGCGGGAACGGTCGCACCGCAGGGAAGACCCTGAGGGCCCTGGCTACGTCGAAAGTGAACGGTCTTCGGACCGGGAGCCCGCGGAAAGGCGGACAGGCGCAGCTGGAAGGTCGAGAGGGGATGGCAAGGCCGGAGACGGCGGAGCCCAGAGCGGAGCGGGAGGAGCCTTGAAGGACAGCGAAACCCCACGAGTGCCACCCAGGGAGACCCTGGGGCGGTGGAAAGCGGAGTAAGCCGTCGAGGTCGTGAGAAACGGCGAGGACGGAACGAAGCGGCTGAGGTAAGGCCGCGATTGGTGGACGCTTTCACCTTGAGCGCTGAAGGGGCAGCAAACCTCATGAGAGACGCCTGCAGGAGCAGTGGCCCCCTTCCGGGTCGCAGCGACGGGCAGGCCGGGCAGAAGGCTTGGAGCTCCGAGGGAGGAATCAAGTTCACGAGGGTTGACCCCACCGGAAGCATCTCGCGACCGGGAACGGGTCTAGGCGAAAACGGCAAGGGTCCACGTCGAGAGGCGGGAAGACCGAAGCCGGGGCGGCGAACCGATGAGCCGCTAGCCGGGCCAGTTACACCCTGAAGAACCGATTCGACTCCGAGGGAGTGGCATCACACGAGCGAGCGGGAGGCTTCGGCCGAACGGGAGCGAAGGTGGCGCAGACCTTTTGAAGTCGGGAGCTGCCGACGCGACGCACCCTCCGGGGCGCGGCGCACCGAGAGACTCTGAAGAGGCGACGTCACGGCGCGGTTGAAGCGCGGGCCCCCAGCCGGGGCGCGAGGCCAACCGAGTACCGGCGAGCGACCCAAAGCATCGTGCACCTGAAAGCCCCGGTCTTCGGACCGGGGCTTTCTTCGTTCTGCCTGTCTGGCTAGTCGACGTGCTTCTTGGGCGTCCAGTCGGGCCCCTTGCCGGCGAAGGTGAAGCCGGCGATGAGCACGAACTGGGTGGAGTGCTCCGGGGACGAGCCGCCGCCCTTGTGCCAGGTCTGCTGCTGCTCGATGCGCACGGCGCCCCACTGGCGGGGGCCGCTGGTCTGGCCCGAGCCGATCTCCAGCTGCACGTACTCGCGGATGCCGTAGCCGAGCGCGTATGGAGCGGGGTGGTACTTCACCGACCCCAGCGTGCTGCCGACACCCCAGCCCAGCCGCATGACCGCACCCCAGGGGATCTTCGCCGGGATGGGCACCGCCATTTTCAGGCTGATGGCGTGCTGGAACCGGGTGATGAGGCGCTCCTGCACGGCGGCGAACTTGTCGGTCGAGAATGCGGTCTGGAAGCCGATCCCGACGATGTTGAACCAGATCGCCATGCCCGCCCGGAACTTGAACATCACCAGGGTGGGGTTGGGGTAGCGCACGCGGGCGCCCACGCCGCCTTCGATCTCGAACCTCCGCCAGTGGTCCTCGGTGGTTTTGCCGGTGATGCCGACGTCGGTGTCGCGGAAGCGGTCGACCTTGGGGTGGGGGCGGCGGGGCTGGACCGAGACCCGCTTCTCCTCCACCGGTTCGGCGGGGAGGGCGCGGATCCGCTGGGCCTGCTCGCAGGAGTTCCCTTTGCCGTCCTCGGCGGCGCAGGCCAGATCCCAGTAGTCGGTAGCGAGCGCGCGGTTGCGGCGCACGCCGTGCCCTTCCTCCCACATCTGGGCGAGGCGGGCGCAGCTGCGGGCGTCGCGCTCCTGCCACACGGGGGCCGAGTCGGTCAGGGCCGGGCAGCCGACTTCGAAGCTCTGCCGGCCGCTGAACAGGTCCTCTTCCAGGTCATGCCAGGTGGCGCCCGCGGGCACGTGCTTCCGGGGCGCCATGAGCAGCTCGCCGGCGAGGCCGCAGGCCTCCAGCCGTCCGACCTCGCAGGCGGCCCGGTAGTACTTCTCGGCCGACGTCAGGTCGATGCTCACCTGGCCCGTCTCGGAGTTGAGGAAGATGCCCGCCTTGCCCTCCTTGAAGAGCACCGCCGCGGCCATGCAGGCTTCGACGTGCTGGAAGATGCAGCCCGCCTCGAACAGCTCCACCGCCTGCGTGATGTTGGCCCGCTCGAGCCCCTCACCGGTGAACCACTTCTGGCCCGCGGAGAAGCACGCCGCGCCGTCATGTTCCTCGATGCAGGCCTTCTCTTCGGCGGCGAAGGGAGACTCGATGATCTCGACCTCGTTGCCGTTCTCGTCGCGGAGCGGCTCGTCCTCCTCGCCGTCCTCTTCGGTATCCAGCGGAGGGGGGCCGTCGTGCTGGGCCCAGGCGTTCAGCGGCAGGGTCAGGAGGGCCAGGAGCGTGGCAGCAAGCAGCGATCGCATCGCCCAAAGCATGCCACGACCCGATTAGGGCTGAGCGTTCAAGCTCCAGTCGTACGGCACATACTCGATGGGCCAGCCCTCGGCGCGGGCTCGACCGAGGGGCTCGGCGACGGCCGGATCCGCGTTCGCCTCGACCCACGCGAGCACGTCCCCGAAGTCGCCCGCGAACCAGTCGTAGATCAGCGACAGGCGCACGACGCGGGCCCCCTCGTTGACGTCCACGTGGGGGGCTGAGCTGGCGAACGGCCGGGCCGCGGCGTGTAGCTGCTGCTCCAGCGTCGAGCCCTGGTAGGGCGCCCCCGCGAGGGTGGGGCAGGAGCGCGAGGCGCAGTTGATGGCGGCATGGATCCGCGCGTCGCCCAGCTTCCGGATCACCTTGTTCTCGAGGTCGTAGAGGTTGGTCTTTCGACCGTCGAGGGTGAAGCGGAGGCCGTAGAAGAAGCCGAAGCCGGCCTTCGGTTCGATGCGTCCTCGTACCTCGTGGATGGTGGTGATCGGCCAGTGCTCGACGCCCCCCAGGAGCAGCACTCCGAGCGCCCCGAGCTTCGCCTTGCGGCTCACTGGCAGATGAAGGTGACGACCGTGACGGTGTCGGCGCGAACCGTGTAGGTGGTGACGTCGTCCTCGGCGCTGAGGGCCGGGAACGCGAGGCAGATGTCGCTCTCGGGGGGGACGATGTCGATGGTGACGTCGCCGGGCTCGACGTTGGGGAAGCTGATGAACGCCTGCGCCTCGAAGATGAGCTCGCTGCCCGCCTGAGGGGTGTCGTTCACGAAGATGAACGGCTCGTCGTGGGCTGCGTCGATGCTCGCGGAGCCACCGGTCGCGGCCTGAAGGGCGACGGTGTCGAGGCTGACCACGAGGATGCCCTTGCCCGCATCCGCGACGAGGCCGAGCGAGCCGTAGACGAAGTCGGTGGTGGCGCGGTCGCTGATCAGCGTCTGGAAGATGAAGTCGTCGCCGCCCACGACCCCGGCCACGCTGTACTCTTGGTAGTCGGCGCCCGCGTCGACCGTGATGTCGAAGGTCTCGAGGGTGGGCACCGTGATGTCGGCGCGCCCGGTGCCGTCGGTGCCCTCCTCCTGATCGTCGAACGTGACCGTGATCCCCTCGGTCGATCCGCCGGCGGCGTCGGTGAGGGCCACGGTGGCGCGCACGAAGTCCGGCACCGGCTCGGGGGTCGGCTCGGAGGAGTCGTCGTCGTCGGCGCCTCCGCAGGCGACGAGGGGGAGGCAGAGGGCGGCGATGAGCAGCGTTCGCGTCAGCATAGTCCCTGCTTACCAGACCTTGACACTCGCCCGCGACGACTGAGGCTGTCAGGCATGGCTTCTGGCGCGTCCCTCAAGCGACTCCTGGTCCTGGCGCGCCCCGAAGCCCCCCGGCTGACGGTCGGCACGGTCGCGCTGCTGTTCACCTCGGGACTGACCCTGGCCTACCCCACGTTCGTCGCCGAGATGATCGAGACCGCGCTGAACGACGAGGGGCGCGAGGCGATCGACCAGCTCGCCCTGCTGCTGCTGGGGCTGTTCGCCATGGCGGGCTTCTTCACCGCGATTCGCAGCTACCTCTTCACCGTCGCGGGCGAGCAGATCGTGGCCCGCCTCCGGCAGCGCCTGTACGACTCGCTGGTGCAACAGGAGATCGCCTTCTTCGACGAGCACCGCACCGGCGAGCTGACCAGCCGGCTCGTCTCGGACACGACGGTGCTGCAGAACGCCGTGACCGTGAACATCTCGATGCTCCTACGCTACGCCCTCATGGGGCTCGGCGCGATCATCATTCTTCTCTTTCAGTCGCCGCAGCTGACCTTGGTGATGCTGGCGGTGGTGCCGGTCGTCGTCATCGGCTCGACCGTCTACGGCCGCGCGCTGCGCAAGGTCAGCCTCGAGGTCCAGGATGCCCTCGCGAGGTCGACCGAGGTGGCCGAGGAGACGCTGTCGGGCATCCGCACGGTTCGTTCGTTCGCTCGGGAAGAGGAGGAGCAGGCACGGTACGGAGGCAGGATTGACCTCACGTTCCGCCTTGCCCGGAAGCGCGCCCGCCTGGGAGCGATCTTCGGCGGCGGGGCGAGCTTCGCGGCGTACTCCGCCCTCGCCGTGGTGCTCTGGTTCGGCGGCGCGATGCTCGCCGAGGGGACGATGGAGATCCCCGAGTTGATGGCGTTCCTGATGTACACCGTCACCGTCGCGTTCAGCCTCGGGGCCCTCAGCTCCCTGTGGGGGGACTTCATGAAGGCGCTCGGTGCGAGCGAGCGGGTCTTCGAGCTCCTCGATCGCCAGCCGTCGGTGAGCTCCGGCGAGCAGCAGCTCGCCACGATTGAGGGCCGCGTGCGGCTGAGCGAGGTGGTGTTCGCGTACCCCTCGCGCGCTGACACGATCGTGCTGGACGGCATCGACATCGCGCTCGAGCCCGGCGAGGTCGTCGCCCTCGTGGGCCCCTCGGGGGGCGGCAAGTCCACCGTCGCGGCCCTGCTGTCACGCTTCTACGACCCCTCGGTGGGGACCATCACGCTGGACGGCATCGACTACCTGGACCTAGAGCCGGACTGGTTGCGCGAGCAGGTGGGCGTGGTCGCGCAGGAGCCCATCCTGTTCGCCACCACCGTGGCCGAGAACATCCGCTACGGCCGGCCCGACGCCACCGACGAAGAGGTCGAATCGGCTGCCCGCGCGGCCAACGCCCACTCCTTCGTGGCGGCCTTCCCCGACGGCTACTCCACGCTCGTGGGGGAGCGCGGTGTGCGCCTCAGCGGCGGGCAGAAGCAGCGGGTCGCCATCGCGCGGGCGCTCTTGAAGGACCCCTCGATCCTCATCCTCGATGAGGCCACCTCGGCGCTCGATGCGGAGTCCGAGCACCTCGTCCAGGATGCGCTCGCGCGGCTCATGGAGGGGCGGACCACGATGGTCATCGCCCACCGGCTGTCGACCGTGAAGGAGGCCGACCGGGTGCTCGTGCTGGATGGGGGGAAGGTCGTGCAGGAAGGGCCGCACGCGGAACTGGTGGAGACCGACGGGCTGTACCGCCAGCTGGTTGAGCGTCAGCTCAGTGGGGCTGCTGCCTAGAGGGTCGGCTCGACGACCTCGAACTCGAAGTAGTGGTCGTAGCCCTTGGGGTCGACGACCATCTGCGAGCCGCTGCGGACCGTCTCGGCCACGATGAAGCCGACGCCGCTGACCACGTCTCCGTCCTCGATGTCGGTGCGGCTCCCGAGCAGGCCGGTGACCTCCGCGGGGCTCACGTCGGCCAGGTACGCGGCGACGGCGTGCTCGATGGCCCAGTTGGAGGTGTCGCAGGCGAGGAAGGACTGGGTCGAGAACTGATCGATGGACACGTCGGGGTCGCTGGCGAGGAAGAGCCAGACCTCATCACCCGGCGTCACTTCGAAGGCGGTCTGCCCCACGATGGTGTGGAACGCGGTGCCCGCGGGCTCCGGCTGATCGACGAACTGGAAGCCATCGCCGGTGGCGGGCGCGCAGGCGGCGACCGTCATCGCGAGGGCCAGGAGCAGGAGTCGGATTCGCGTCATCGGGGAGTCCTCTGCACTCAAGGTAGACGGCCCGGATCACAACTGTCCTGTGCAATGTCACATTGCCCCGCATGCGCCGCGCCGACCGCCTCTTCCAGCTCGTTCAGTTGCTTCGCAGCCGTCGTTTCGCCACCTCGGAACAGCTCGCCGCGGAGCTGGGGGTGTCCCGGCGCACGGTGTACCGGGACATCCGCGATCTGGAGCGTTCGGGCGTGCCCATCAAGGGCGAGGCGGGGGTCGGCTACCAGCTACACCGCGGCTACGAGCTGCCGCCGCTGCAGTTCAACGCCGAGGAGATCGAGGCGCCGGTGCTCGGCGCCCGCATGGTCGCGACGTGGGGCGACGAGGAGCTCGCGGGGGCCTCACGTCAGGCGATGACCAAGATCGAAGCGGTGCTGCCGCCGGCGCTGCGCGAGGTGCTCTTCTCCACCGCCCTGTTCGTGCCGGACCGTCCCTGGACGGCGGTCGCCACGAGCGGCCTGATCGGGCTGCGCAAGGCGTTCGCCGAGCACGCCAAGGTGCGCTTCGAGTACACCGCCCGCGCCGGCGAGGCCTCCAGCCGCACGGTCTGGCCGTTGGGGCTCTACTTCTGGGGTTCGACGTGGTCGCTGGTGGCGTGGTGCGAGCTGCGCGAGGACTACCGCAACTTCCGCCCCGATCGCATGGCGTCCATCGAGCTGCTGGAGGCCTTCGACGCCTCCAGCACCATCAGCCTCGATGCCTTCGCCTCCCGCATGCGCGAGCGGGGCGAAGCCTAGCGGCTGAGCTCCAGGATCAGCTGCTGCAGGAAGAGCGTGCCCTCGGCCAGATCATCGACCCCGAGGCGTTCGTCGGTGCCGTGCATGCGGCGCTCGTCGTCGGCGGTCAGGGGGAAGGGGAGCAACCCGTAGCAGGCCGCGCCGGCGGTGCGGAAGCGGCGGCAGTCGGTGCCTCCGGTGCCCATGAAGGGGGCGACCACCGCGTCGGGCCAGACGTCGCCGGCGGCGGCGCGGGCGGCCTTGAAGACGGGGCCGTCCTCGGGGGAGACGGGGCTCACCTTGCCGCTGTTGTTGAACGTGACGGTCACGCCGTGGGGCTCGACGGTCTCCGACAGGAGCGCGGCGGCTGCGTTGACGTCCTCATCCGGAAGGAGGCGGCAGTTGACCTTCGCGGTGGCGCGGGCGGGCAGCGCGTTGGACCGGGTGCCGCCGTCGATCATCGTCGGCACGCAGGTGGTCCGCAGGCTCGCGTTCCAGAAGGGGTCGGCCTCCAGCGTCGGCTCGTGGACCTTGGGGACCGGATCCCCCGGCGCCACCTCCGCGACCGCGGCGATGGTGGTGTCCATCGGCGCTTCCAGGGAGCCGGCGACCCCCTCGGCGAAGGCGCGTGTGGTCGGCAGCGTGCGCAGCGGCCAGCGCAGCACCGACACGTCGGCGACCGCGGCGCCGAGGCGGGCGATCGCGTTGTTGGGCAGCGGCATCGAGCTGTGCCCGTCCTGCCCGTCGGCCGTGAGGGTGAAGGTGTAGGAGAGCTTCTCGGTCGTCTGCAGCCCGACGTAGGCGACCCCGTCCCCGACGATGCGCACGTCGCCGCCCTCGTTCAGCACGTACTCGGCCTCCAGAAGATCCGGCTCGTTGGCGAGTAGCCAGCCGGTGCCGACGGTGCCCCCGGACTCCTCGTCCGCGGCGAGCAGCAGGACCACGTCGCGCTTCGGCTTCTTTCCGCTCAGCGCCATCGCGCGGAGGATCTCGATGGAGGCGGCCGCCATGCCCTTGTTGTCGATGACGCCCCGTCCGTAGACGAAGCCGTCCTGCTCGGTGAGGGTCAGCGGGTCGGTGGTCCAGGCCTGGCCTTCGGTCCCCACCACGTCGACGTGGGCGACGACGACGAGCGGCTTCTTGGACTTGCTGCGGCCGGGGACGCGGGCGATCAGGTTGGCTCGGCCGTCGGCGTCGGGGGGCCCGACGAGGCGGGCGTCGATGCCGTCGGCGGCGAGGCTGTCGCGCGCCCAGGCGGCCAGCTCGGCCTCGTTGCCGGGGGGATTGGTGGTGTCGAACGCGACCAGCGTGGCGAGGGTCGCCCGGGTGCGCTCGACGAGCCCTGGACGATCGTCCCCGGCCGCCCCGAGGGGGAGGACGAGGACGACCGCCAGGAGCGTCGCGGAGATCGAGATGCGTCGGCCCATAGGCGGCCGACGATACCCGGGTTCAGGCGGCCACGACTTCGCCCTCGGAGACGGGGTCGTTGGCGGTCACGTCCAGCGGCTTGAGCCCCTTGGACAGCCACGTCGAGCCCTGGATCCGCCACAGCATCATCAGCGCGATGAGCGTGATCTCGACCGTCAGCCCGATCCAGGCTCCGACCGCGCCCCAGCCGACCACCATCGCCAGCGTGTAGGCCAGCGGGAGGTTGCCGAGCCAGACCGCGAGCGAGGTCGCGACCATCACGAACCGGGTGTCCCCGGCGCCGTTGAGCGCGCAGATGCCGACCGTCGCGGGGGCGTCGACCAGCTGGAACGCCGCCGCCACCACCATCAGCATCGTCGCCACTTCGACCACCTCCGCGCTCGCCCCGAACAGCCCGATGAAGGGGCCCGGGAACAGCACGAAGATGACGCTCATCGCCGTCATCAACACGGTCGCGCAGAGCACGCCCGCCTTGAACGCCTGCCGTGTGATCTCCGGCTTGCCGGCGCCGATGCCCATGCCGACGAACACGCCCGAGGCTTCGCCGATCGCGTAGCCGGGGAGGAAGCTCACCGACACGATCCGCATCACGATGACGTGCGCCGCCAGTTCGGCGTCGCCCAACCGCGCGAGCATCGAGACGAACACCAGCCACGCGCCGACGTCGATCAGCCGCCCGAACCCCATGGGGAACCCGATGCGGAGCATCTCCTTGGCCAGCGGAAGCTCGATCCGCCACCGCACGACGCTGTTGGCCAGCGCCAGCCGCGTTCTCCAGGCCGCGAACGCAAGCCCGCCGAGGCAGGCCAGCACGGTCGCCAACGCCGCCCCGCCGGTGCCCATCGCCGGTATGAACCCCCACCCGAAGATGAAGACGGGGTCCAGGCCGATGTTGAGCCCGTTGGTGAACAGCGTCGCCACCATCGGCGTGCGGGTGTCGCCCCGCCCTTCGAACCACGCCTTCAGCGCGATCAGGGTGAAGGCGAACGGCAAGCCGAGGACGCGGACGGTGTAGTAGGCGTCCGCGTGCTCGTTGACCTCCGCGCTGCCGCCCATGACAGAGAACATGAGGTCGCCGAAGGGGGCGAAGCAGGCGCCGACGAGGCCCAGACCTACCGCCATCACGACGGCCTGGATGACGCTCCGCTCGACCGCGCCGTGATCGCCTGCGCCGGAGCGCTGGGCGACCACGACCTTAGTCGCGCGGAGCAGCCCCATGCCGAAGCTGATGAGCAGGAAGGTGACCGCCGTGGCGAGCCCCATCGCCGCTAAGGGCGCGGTGCCGAGCTGGGCCACGTAGATGCTGTCCACCACGATCATCGCCGTGAACGACAGCATCGAAATCATGATGGGCCAGCTGAGGACCAGGACGTCGCGCACGCCTACTTTCGTAGGCAAATCCATGGTGCGAACGGTCATGCGGCACCTCCTTCCTGCGTGGGGTTTCGCAGGTGGAGGAGCGCCGCTGGCGTGCGATTCAATCGGTGTCGACGTCCTCGGTCTGGCGTTCGGGCATGGCCTCTTCGGCGAGGCCCTCGATCACCGAGTTGATGCGGAAGCCGGTGCGCTGTAGCACGTCGGCCTCGTCGTTGCCGTCCTCGTTGGGGCCGTAGGAGATGCCCGCGTAGCGAAGCTCCTCGCCGTCGCGGCCGATGCCGGAGAGGTGCTTCATCACGCCGGTGTTGTCGCCGGCGCGGGCCTTGAGGAGATCGGCGAACTCGCGAACCGGGTCCTGCCAGCCGTCGCCAGTCTCGGCGCTGCGGATGACCGCGAAGCAGGGGTACTCGCTGCAGTCCAGGACCTCGATCTCGCCGAACGGGACCTCCGCGAGGGCGGCCTCGATGTTCGCTTCGAAGCCTTCGGGGCGGTAGACGTCGTCGAGATCCTCGGGCCAGGCAATCGGTTCGCCCTCGTGCGAGGCGAGCTGGCCGCGGGCGATGTCGCTGCTCATCTCGGCGCGGGTGAGCTCGTCGCGGAGCCGGCCGATCTCAGCGGCCAGCATGGCCTCGCGCTCGGCCGGCGAGGCGTTGCCGTCCAGCCGAATGGAGACCCGCTGGGGCTGCTCTGGTGCGGCCGGCGGCGCGGCCGCGGTCGGCGTTCCGACGACGTGCACGTCCCCGGCGGCGACGGTGACGGGGGGGCCTTCGTCGGCGCGGACGACGGCGGCTCCCTGGTAGACGGTGACGGTGACGGCGGCTCCGGCGAGGGCGCTCAGCAAGTGGGTTCGGTTCATGTCTTCAACCTCCTGACCGGGTTCACGCAGGACCCCCTCCGGAGGTTCCACTTCGATCAGGGCGCGGCCGTTCACTTCGACCTCGATATGGGCTGCCTGCAGCGTTGCTTGCCCATCCACAAACTGCGATCCGGAGACCAGTACGGCGGCCGGGCAGGGGCGGGTCCACAGCCAGACGAGGGCCATCGCGGCGGCGACGGCGGCGGGCCGGCTCCAGCGCCGGGTGATGCGGCGGAGCGCCGGTTGGTGATCCCGGCCGGCGAGCACGGCGTCGTTCAACTCGGGCGGGGGCTCGACCTCGGGCAGCGCCATCAGGTGGGCGGGGAGGGCCTGCATCGCCAACCACGCGGCTTCCAGCTCCGGTTCGGCGGCGATGCGGGCGCGGAGGGCGTCGGCGGCGTCGCCATCGAGCTCTCCGTCCAGCAGGCGGCTGAGGTCTTCGTAGGCGCTCATGAGCTCCCTCCGAGCAGCTCCGCGAGGCGTCCTCGGCCGCGGTGCAGGCGTGACTTGATGGTGCCGATCGAGGCGCCTTCGTCCCGGGCGATGTCGGCCAGGGCGGCCCCCTGGAGGTGGTGCAGGACTACGACCCGGCGTTGGGCGTCGGGGAGGCGCGCGAGGGCGGCTTCGAGGCGGACGGCGCGGCGGCGCTCGGCGAGGCGGGCGTCGGCGCCGGGGGCGTCGGCGCCGGGGGCGTCTTCGTGCAGGGGCACGACCTCGCCGCGCACGGTGCGACGGCGATGGCGGTCGATGAGGTGGCGGCGGGCGATGGTGCCGATCCAGGTCCGCACCGAGGCGGCACCGCCCAGGTTGAACCGGGGGAGCGCGACGAGGACCTTGGCCCAGATCTCCTGGTAGGCGTCGTCGGGGTCCGGGGTGAGGCGGCGGCAGAGGCCGTAGACCATCGCGCCGTGGGCCTCCAGCAGCGCCCGCTGGGCCCGCGGATCGCCTTGCGTGGCACGAACGAGGGTCAGTTCCGGGGCGGGCGAGGGCACGGCTCGAATCTATACACGCGCGGGCCCCCCGGGAGGTTCCAACAAAGCTCACATCAACATGCGGCGGGCACGCCCAGGGGCGGCGGTTACCCGTGAGTCATGGCCCGCCCGATCCTCCTGACTGCCCTCGCCCTGCTCGCTTCCACCCCCGCCGCGGCCGCCACGCTCCACGTCGATGGCGCCTCGGTGGACCCGATCGAGGACGGATCCGTCGATCATCCGTTCCACACGATCGGCGCCGCCGTGGGGGCCGCCGCCTCGGGCGACGAGGTGCAGATCGCGGCGGGCGACTACCCCGAGTCGGTCACCGTCGCCGTCTCGGTGACCGTCGTGGGGGCGCCCGACCTGGGAACCCGGATCGTGCCCACGGGAGCGGGCTGGACGCTGTCGGCGATCGGCATCGAGGTGCGCTCGCTGCTGTTCGACGGGACCACCGCGGCCCCCGGTGCCGCCGCCGTCACCGCGACCCGACCGTTCACGTTGGAGGCGTGCCAGATCCAGGACCGGCGCATCGGCGTGAAGACGCAGGGCGTGGACGGAGCGGCGACCGTGCGGCACAACCGCATCCTGAACAACCGCTACGGACTCGTGCTGTACGACTCGGGGGACGCGACGTACGTGCTGGTCGAGAACAACCTGATCGTCGGCGTCGGCGGCGGCCTGGGGGTGTACGCGGGGGGGACCCGGTGGCGGGCGAAGCACAACCTCATCAGCAACGCGGCCGCCGGCATCTACCACCGGCGGGACCCCGGGGAAGTGCTCCCCATCTCGTACGTCTGGAACAACCTCATCACCGACGTCACCTACGGGGTGTACGGCAACGGCGTGCAGGCCTGGGAGCTGGTGCTGCTGGGGAACTCGCTGGACGCGCTCGTCGACACGTCCGGGCTCGTCTCGGCCAACGAATACGCGACGATCCACGATGGTTGCGACGCGCCCGCGGACCTTCCCTCCCCCCCCGACTTCGCTCCCGGAGGCGGCTGCGTCGACGGGGGGCTGTTCGGCGCCGACCCCGATGGCAGCGCGTTCGACATCGGCCCCTACGGCGGTCCCGAGGGCGGTTCCTGGGGGGAGGGGTTCGCCTGCGTAGGCCCCCACCTGACCTGCCCCGCGCCAACGAATCGAGGGGTGTGGGCGTGGGACTGGAAGGAGGTGCAGACCGCCGCCGGCCGAGCCGACGTCGTCGCGTTCGCGAACGAGCACGGCGTGACTCGCGTCTACCTCGAGTCTGAGGCCCTCGTGCAGGACGATCCCGCGTCGCTGAGCGCGTTCGTCGAGCTGGCGGGGGGATCGGAGATCGAGGTCACGCTGCTCTTCGGCGCCCCCGAGTGGGCCCTGGATGCGCACCACGACGAGGCGGTCGCGCTCGCGGACGCTGCCGGGGCGTTTGCGGCCTCGCTGCTCGGAGCCGCGCCCGTGGGGGTCCAGTTCGACGTGGAGCCGTACCTGCTGGAGGAGTGGGACGCCGACTCGGTGGCGGTTGGGGATCAGTACCTGGGCCTGCTGGAGGAGTTGGGCAGCACCCTGGCGGGGAGCGGTCTGACGCTGGAGGCCGCGATCCCCTTCTGGTTCGATGAGCACACGTCGACGTACGACGGCTCCGCGCGGCCCCTGTCGGAGCTGGTGTTGGATCGGCTCGACTCGGCCGTCGTCATGGCCTACCGGGACACCGCCGGAGCCATGGTTGCGTTCTCCGCCTCGGAGGTCGCGTACGCGGAGCAGATCGGCCGGCCGCTCACGATCGCGGCGGAGACCAACTGCATCTCGCCGGCCGTCATCACCTTCTGCGAGGAGGGGGCGGAGGCCCTGGAGGAGGCGCTGGCCGAGGTCGCGGCGGAGCACGACGGGAACGCGGGTTTCTGGGGGACCGCCGTCCACGATCGGATCGGGTGGGCGTCGTTGAGCCCCTAGCGCGGCGCGGCGGGCAAGTAAGCTGCGCGCGGAGGCCCCATGACCGCTCTTCGCACCCTGATCGCGCTGCTGCTGCTCCTCTCGCTCGCCGCTTGCCCTGACGACGACGACG
>PVBE012386995.1_pt1 | contig 37423 bp, 22 predicted proteins | sample 1631181 | NCBI WGS metagenome assembly PVBE01 (sample SAMN08397723, study PRJNA350692) | Marine metagenome, whole genome shotgun sequencing project. | isolation source: water | place: Pacific Ocean | collected 2012-04
CGAACCTACCTCCGATCGTCTTCCGCACCGTGCTGGGCACGTCGGTAGAGGTCGTCCACGTGCCGTCCTCGACCTCGGTCTGGCGCAAGACCATCGAGATGATCGCGGCCCGTTGCTCGTCGGCGTGCACGCGGATCATCGCCTCGCCGATCGCGAAGCGGCTCGGGCGGTCCGAGTCGGTGAAGTTGAAGTAGGGGTACGTGACGTTCGCCCGGACCGCGACCGTGCGGCTCAGCTCGTAGTCGGCCATGGCGTAGGCGCCGATGGAGTCCGCAGTGCCGATGTAGGCGTAGAACGGGTGCAGCGCGACCCGGAAGTTCACCGCATAGGGGTTGTCTTCGAGACTGTTGTAGCGGACGTGGCCGCTCTGTCCCTGGTAGGGTTGAGCGAAAGCCTCGGTCGGGACGGTGGCGACGCAGAGGGTCGCGGCGGCGAGTAGGTACAGACGCATCGGCTTCCGGATGTGTCGTGCGGTGCGCCGATACTGCCGCGCCTCGGCACGATGCGCAAACCTGCGGGCTCGACACGGGGCGCGGCCGGGTTGGTATCCGACCCATCGCTGATGTAGCTTTCGATCATGACGATAGAGCGCAGCCTGAGCATGGCCGGGTGGTGGTTCGTCATCCTCGGCGCTTACGTAGCGGGTTGGCAGGCATCCGAGCTCCTGGTGGGACTCGGGGCCGCCGCAGCGGACAGCCGCAGCCCGAACATTGGCACGTGTGCGCGCGCGCCGTTGCGATACTTCGCTGCGGCCGCCCTCTGCCTCGCCGTCTCCGCCGCCGGCTGCGCCGGTGTCTCCGAACGCGTCAACATCGAGGAGACCTTCGTCCGCATGGACATCGTCGACTCCGAGCCCGAAACCGACGTCCGCCACGCGACGGAGTGGCACTTCGAGGGGGATGTGCTCGTCGTCGATATCGACAGCTGGCAGGAGTGCTACCGCGAGGCCAGCCGGGTCGTGCACCAGACCCGCGTGACGACCCGCACTCTCGATCACGACGCCCGCGCGACGTTCGCGCTCGTCGGAGCCGTCGTCATCGGCTCCGGTCTGGCTCTGCTCCTCACCGAGGAGCCGCCGCCCGAGGAGCCGGTGTTCCCGTCGGACGAGGAGCCGGTGGGTGAGATATCCGACGAGGCCGCCATCGCGATCGCCGGCGCGGGCGTCGCGATCTTCGGGATGACCATCGTCGATACGGTACGTCAGCTCGACCGACGCGAGGACCTCGGGCTGGCGAGCCAACCGACCGGTGACCGCAGCCCCTTCGCCTGCAACGAAGGCACCGGCGTCGACGAGCCCGCAGTGCTCTCGCTCCCGGACGGCCGCGTGCTCGAGAGCGAGATCGTCGACGGCCGAGCGCGCTTCGATGTCGCCGGGGTGCGACCGGGCGGGATCGACGGCGTGGCCACGTTGACCGTCGGCGGACGCACCGAGCCCGTGTCGCTGATGGCGATGCAGAGCTACCGAGACGCCGTGGCGCACCAGAGCCGATACGTGGCTCCGCCTCCGCCGCGGCCCGCCTTCCCCGGCCCCTGTCGCTGGGACGCCGAGGTGGCCTTGCAGGGCGTCGACGAGGTCGTTCTCGCATACGACACCGAGGGGCGCGTGGTCTCCTCGACCGCTGCCGATGCCGGGGGCAACCCGATGTGGATCCGGGAGACGGAGTGGGACGACGGGCTGATCGAAGCCGTCCGCAGCGCGCGGGAGCCGATTCTCGCACCCGCCGGCAGCGGTCTGATGGACCGGGATCTGCTCGGGCCGCTCGCGCCCGCCGCCGCGCCGGACATCGATGTCGAGGCGGTGCCGGAGTACGACGAGCGCGGAGACATCGCCGCCTGGGCCGTGAACGAGTGCGGCCGGCGGCGCTGCGACGACGACGATCGGCTCGCCTTCCTCTTCGAGCACACCGGCGGCCGCAGCCGATGCACCGTCGCCCCCGGCATGGACAGCTGCCCGGTCTACCGCGAGTGGGTCGGCGCCGACGGCGTGCGCGCGGGCACCGTTCGCTACCGGTACGACGGTCGTGACCGACTGGTCGCGGCGACGTACGCCGACGGTCGTGGCCACTGGTCGGTGGGCTTCGAGTCCGACGACGCCGGTCGGGTCGCCAGCGCGTCCTCGAGCGCCGGCGTCGCGTTCACCTGGGAGCGGGACGCCTCCGGCAATGTCACGCGGATGCAGGCGACGAGCTCGAATGGGGCGACGATGCTCGCCTACACCGCGGACTACACCTGCTGGGAACGCGCGGGGGTGTCGCCATGACCTTCACGCGCCTCTCCGCTCGAAAGCCGGGCCTGGTGCTGGTGTCGTGGGTGGTGGCGGTCTCCATCGTCGCCTGCGGCGGGATCACCGGTCGCCTCGACCGCGGGCTCGAGCACGGCCAGTACACCGAAACGGTCGGTCGGGCCGAAGCCTGGGTCGATCGCCATGATGCCGACCACGCCCGGTATGACGCGGTCGCCGTGCGGCTCGAGGAGGCGCGCCTCCAGGAGGCGCTCGCGGCGGACGACGTCGCCGCCTATCGCAAGTTCCTCACGGACTTCCCGGACTCCGACTCGCGTGACGAGGTGCGCGCCAACCTCGCCCGGGTGGAGTTCGAGACCGTCGCGCGCCAGATCGACACCCTCGACGCCTACTCCGCGTTCCTGACCGAGTTCCCCGACGGTTCGTACGCCGATCTCGCGCGGACGCGCTCCGCCCGGATCGCCTGGCGCGATGTCGACAACGTCGCGACCTCCGAGGCCTACGAAGCGTACGCCGAGCGCTACGCCGGTGAGTCGGAGTCGTCGTCCGCGGCGCTCAAGCTGCAGAGCCTCGCCTGGCAGGAGGCCACCGCGGCGGAGGTCACCGTCGAGAGCCTCCTCGCATACACACAAGCGTTCCCCGACGACCCGGCGTCACCCGCGATCGCGGCGTACGCCGAGAGCATGCAATGGGACACCGCCCGCGACGAGGACACTGTCGAATCGTACGCTCGCTTCGTCTCGCTCTTCCCCGATAGCGAGCACGCAGCCGAGGCCCGCACCCTCGAGGTCACGCGGGCGTGGGCGCGGGCGGAGCGGGCCGACACCGAGGCCGCCTACCGGGTCTTCGTGGCCGGGTACCCGAGCGCCGACCGCGCCGGCCTCGCCGAGGAGCGGGCGTCGGACCTGGCGATCTATCACGGAGAGCGAAGCGCGGGGGAGCTGGCGACGAACGTGAGCCAGATCGACGATCGGGACAGCGAGCTGGTGCGGCTCTACGTCGACGTGAGGGACGACAACGGCGTGCTCGTGTCCGGACTGAGCGCACGCGACATGCGGGTCTACGAGAACGGACGCCGGGCCGAGGTCGTCGACGTGATCGGCATGGAGCGCAACCGGCCCGTCGACATCGTCTTCGTAGTCGACGTCAGCGGCAGCATGCAGGACAAGATCGATGCCGTCCGCAACTCGGCCTTCGCCTTCGCGCAGACCCTTCGGAACCGGCAACGCGACGTTCGCTTCGGGCTCGTGTCGTTCATCGAGGACGTCGAGGTGCACAATCGCGGGCGCCTGACGGACGAGCCAGAGGAGTTCCAGGAGTGGATCGCCGACCTCGACATCGGCGAGGGGTCACTCGAGAACCCGGCGCTCGCGCTCGCCGAAGCCGGTGACATGCACTTCCGACGAGGCGTCCAGCGCGTCGTCATCCTGATGACCGACGAAGACCCGAACGTCGCCTACGACCCCGACCTCGAAGGCACGACGGCGAGCGTGGCCGCGGAGCTTGCCGCCGACGGAGTTTCGCTCTTCCTCCTGGTCCCAACCGGCGACGAGTACCTCGCGATCCAGGAAATCACCCGCGCCGCGCGCTACGAGATCGGAGCCGCTGCACAAGGAGCATTCGGCCCTGTGCTGCTCGGCATCGCGGATCGCCTCTCGCTACAATACCAGGTGATGTACCGCAGCCCGGACCCGGACCGTCAGGGCGGGCGCCGGGCCCGGGTGCGCGTCTTCAAGCCGACGCTCTGGCTCCCCGCCGGCGAGCTGCCCGGCGACGAGGTCGTCGCGTTCATGGCCGACCCGGACGAGGGCTGCCGGGTCCTCGCCGTGCTCGCCACCGCCGGCATCTACCGTTCGTCCGATTGCGCGCGTTCGTGGGAGCGCGTCGAGGCGCCCGACCTTCAGTACCGCTCCGCCGTCGGCAACTACGGCGCCGACCACATCCTCTACCTGCTCACCGACGACGGTGAGCTCTGGACCCTGAGCGGACTCGACGGGGCACCCCTCCAACGCGACATCGCGCTTCCGGACACCGAACACATTGCCTGGGTCGAGTCGCGCAGCCACGAGGTGTGGACGGTGAGCGACGGAAGGCTCCACGTATCGTACGACAACGCCCTCGGCTTTGAGCCCTTCGCCGTGCTGCCCAGCCGCCTGCTGGTCGAGACCCTGGCCGTCGACCCCCACGTCGCCGGACGCCTGTGTGGTCTCGACGACCGAGGCGCTTTCTGGTGCGTGGGCGCTGGAGGCGCGTGGCGCACGCTCGGGTTCGTCGGCTCGGGCCCCGGCGGCCACGTGTCGATGTGCGGTTGGCGAAGCGGCCTCTACTTCGTCGTGATCGACGGCGCGCTTTTCCGGTCGATCGACGCCGGTGGTTCGTGGGCCCGGGTCGAGCCCGGCGCCGGTGGTCGAGCAGGGCGTGTGTTCCAGGGGCATCAGGGTGGCGTCCCCGTGCTCTGCGTGAGCAGCGACACAGGTGTCTCCTGCAGCGACGACGACGGGTTGACCTGGTCGTGGATCGCCACGTCCGGCGCGTCGGGCCGTGCCGGGTGGGTCGCGCTTCGCGCATCCGGTGGCCTCTACTGGGTACCGGCCGCTGGAGGCGCCGTCAGCCGTCAAGCCGAGGTTACGACCCGCGAGTTCCTCGGCTCCGCCCTCTTCGATGTCGACGAAGCCGAGCCCTACCCGGACGCGCTCTCGCTCGTCGAGTCGCTCGGGCAGACCCTCGCGGCCAACCCTCGCCTCTCCGCCCGCGTCGACGGGCACACCGACTCCGACGGCGACGCCGACTATAACCTGGACCTCTCCCGTCGGCGCGCCGAGAGCATCGCGGCTATCCTCGTCAGCGCCGGCGCGAGGCCCCACCAGGTCGACGCCCACGGATACGGCGAAACCCGCCCACTCTTCCCCAACGACTCCGACGAGAACAAACAGGCCAATCGTCGGGTCGAGATCGTCGTCTTCCAGGAGTTTTGATGATGATGTCGCTCCGCATGGGCTGGCCGACTCCGGGCCACACACCCGGGCTCGCGGCCACCGCCCTGCTCATCCTCGCCGGGGCCCTCTCGGCGTGCGCCGCGTCCTCGACCGTCGAGACCGCGGCCGTCTCCGACGACAGCCAGGCGCAAATCACACCGATCCCCGCGCCGTCCGACGAAACACCCGCCGCACCGGTCGTCGCCGAAGAAAGCGCAGCGACCGAAGAGGACCCACCGCCGGCTCCCGCCCCCATCGCTGCCCCGCCGCCCCCCACTGTCACCGAGGTGGCGCTAGGCCCCGGCATGCTCGAAGGTGAGGCATACGACATCTTTTGGGGCACCGCCGAGGACCCGGCCCCGGAGATCCTGAACGCGGCCAGGCCCGATCTCGAAGGGCGCCACTACCTGCGCTCCGACGAGCGCAACCATCACCTCTTCAGACCCTATATCGCCGACCTCGGCGGCGCCTACGCGGGCGTCGGGGCAGAGCAGGCCTACACCTTCGCGGCGTGGAGCCGCGCCCGCCTCGTGTGGTTGACCGATTACGATCCGTGGATCGGTGACGTCCATCGCATCTACCGGGCCTTCTTCCTCATCTCCCCCGACCTCGACGACTTCCTCGTCCACTGGGAGGACGAGCGAGAGGACAAATCCCTGGAGATCCTCCGCCACTTCTACGGCGACAGTTCCGACTGGGACCGGCTGGAGACCGTCGCCGACGAGCTCGACGACCGCGCCTACCGCCGCCTGCGATGGATGCGTCGAACCTACCGGTCGCGCGACATCGACTCCTGGGTGACCAACGAAGACGACTACGACTACGTGCGGACGCTGATCAAACAACGCCGGGTCCGGCCCATGATCGCCAACCTGCTCGACGAACAAGCGTTCGTCGACATCGGTCGCGCCTCCCGAGAGCTCGGCGTTCCCATCCGTACGCTCTACCTCTCCAACGCCGAGTCCTACTGGGACTACACCGACCAATACCGCACCAACATCACCGCACAACTCTTCGACCCCCGCTCCGTCATTCTCCGCACCAACGGCGCACAAGGCTCCAACGGTGACTACCGATACCTGATCCAGCCTGCCCCCAACTACGTCTCCTGGCTCGCACACCCCGAGGTCGATCGACTCCGAGACATCTGGGACAAACCCTCCATCCGCGACCCCGGCCACATCCCCCTCGAAATCCTCTACGCCCCCCCCTCCGCCCGCGCCGCCGACGCCGAACCCCTCCCCGTCGAAGACCCGGTGACACCCGGCGTGGATTGAAGGTCGGGAAGCTTGGGGCTTTGCCCCAAACCCCAGCAGGAAACTGAGTTTCCTGCACCTTCTCTCTTTGGAAATCCGGAGGATTTCCAAAGAGGTGGAGGGTCAAGGGAACTCAGTTCCCTTGCGGGGTCTGGGGCAGCGCCCCAGGTCGCCCGGCCTCCTCCGTAGACATCGCACAGCGGAAGCCGAAGTGGTGGAAGGGGTTGTTGGCGGGGTAGTGGCGGCGGCGGTGGGGGGCGGTGGCGTGTTCGGCGGGCCAGTACCAGGAGCCGCCTCGGACTACGCGGTAGGGGTGGTCGTCGCAGGGTTCGGCGCCGTTGCAGGGGCCTTGGGGGTTGGGGGTGGTGCATGGGGCGCCGCAGTCGGCCCAGTCTTCGGTCCAGGCGTCGGCGGTCCATTCTTCGGCGTTGCCGACCATGTCGCAGAGTCCGTAGCGGTGTGGGCCGCGGGTGCAGGGTTCGAGGACGCGGCCTGTTTCGGGTGTGGAGCCGCGGCGGAGCGTGCCGCAGCTTCGGCCGGAGTCGTCGCGGATGACGGCGAGGTCGCAGGTGGCGGGGGCGTTGCCCCATGGGTAGAGGTCGCCATCGGGTCCGCGGGCGGCGAGCTCCCACTCGGCTTCGGTGGGGAGGTGTCCGCCGACGTGATGGCAATAGTCGTTGGCGTCGTGCCAGCTGACGCCGGTGATCGGTTGTCCGGGCGCGTCGAAGTCCCGGTAGCTGGGGCCGGCGTCGCGGTCGCACCGGTCCTGCTCGACGCAGTGTGAGAAGGCGCAGTTGGTGGTCTCGGTAAGCGCCATGTAGAAGGTGTCGACCCAGACGCGGGATGCGGGGACGGTGGCGGGCTCGCGGTCGTGGGGCTGTCCGCTCTGCCGGCACGCGTGGTCGTCGACATCGACACCGCGGACGAACCAGCCGCCGGGTATGCAGGCGAACCCGGGCGGGGGGGTATCGCAGGGTGCGGCCGTGCGGGGGGCCTCGCCGGACGAAGTCGGAGCCTGCGCGGTGTCGTCGGTTGACGCAGGCTGGGCCTGCTCGCGGTCGTCGGTAGGAGCAGGCTGCGCCTGGGTGTGGTCGTCCGTTGGCGCGGGCAGGAGCTGGGCGGCGCCGTCGTCGGCGCTCGTCAGGACGCAGGCGGCGACAACGGCGACGACGAGCGCGGCTTGTGTGCCGCGGCGGTCAGGGGAAGATGAGGACGGTGTCTTCACCGTGCGCTCCGATCAGGCCGTCGATGTGCGCGAGCACGGCGGTGCGGCGTTCGAGGAAGAGCTCCCAGCGCTGTTCGTCGTCGTCGTAGAGGGGGCTTTCGGGTAGGAGGATGCGGAAGAGCGCGTCGGTGTCCATCCATCGGATGGCGTCGTAGCTCTCGCGGGAGAATAGCTCGATGTGCGAGAGGCGCTCGAGGGGGTCGTCCCAGGCGGCGTCGGGGTCGCTGAGGAACGCGGCGCCGTTGTCGAGCGAGAGCATCTGGCCCTCGGCCCAGTGGATGTTGAGGCCGGGCCAGTGGTCGTGGAAGCGGTCGAAGTTGCCGATCAGCGCGTCGATGACGTGCATGTCGGAGAGCTGATGGGCGAGCTCGTGGGCGGTGACGTCGGGCCCGGAGCGCACCATCCGGCGGACGCCGGGCATGCCGTCGAACGCCTCGCGAAGCGGGATGGTGCGGAGCTCGTCGGCGGTGCGACCGACCTTCAGCAGTGGGCGCCAGATCGCGTAGCGTTCCAGCTCGACGCGGACGATGTCGTCGATCCACTCCTTGTATGTTCCGTAGAGCCAGTAGCGCCCGTCGTCGGCGAGGTGCCACACGGCGTCGCCGCGGCTGCCGATCATCGCGTCGGAGAGCCGAATCTCGGGGATGCCGGAGAGCAGGGAGAGGTCGTGCTCGGCGACGCGGACCTCGTGGTTGTAGGGGACGAGGACATTGCAGCGGATCAGCGTGCACAGGCGCCAGGTGGCGATTTCGCCGCGGTAGTCGGTGTGGGGCACGTCCTGGTCCGGCTTGAACACGCCCATCGTCCGGCCGTTCTCCATGTAGCGGAAGATCACGCTGCTCGACCGGTTCATCGAGAGCAGGCGGTCGACGTGCACGGCGGGCTCGATCCGGGTGACCGGGCCCAGGAAGTCGGGGTCGCCGGAGTGCGCGTCGTACCAGAGCCGAACGAAGTGCGGGCGTTCGTCGAGATGCCGGAGCACACATTCCCAGGCGACCCAGCGCGCCTCCTGCCACTGGTGTCGGGCGATGCGGTGACGGGCGAGCGCCTCGCAATGCGCCGAGTCGGCGAGGTCGGGGTTCCACGCGGAGAGGAGCGCGTCGGCGGCGTCGAGGTTCTCGGCGCTGACGAGCGGGACGAAGGCGCGGCTGGCCACGACGTCTGGACGGGCGGCGGCGAGTGCGCTGTCGACCCGGCGCGAAGCCCCGGTCAGCGCGGTACCGTGGGTGGCCCGGTCGAGGGCGACGGCGAGTGTCGAAGACGTTACGTCGGCGGCCGAGCGGACCGAGCGGTCGTAGTGCAGCGACGCGAACTCGATTACGGAGAAGCCCGCGATCCCGGCGCTGGTGGCGAAGGCGAGCGCCCAGAGCAGCAGGTGGTAGACGCCGTCGAGGGAGGGCAGGGCGTAACGCCGTTTGGTTCGCCCCGCGGCCGAGGCGAAACCGGGCGCCTCGTAGCCGACGTTCGGGACCGTGCTCACGGCCGCCACACCCGGGCGACGGGCCGGGTGCCGTCGTCGCGGGTGAACGCCCCTGCCCGATTGCGCACGATCGAGAGGTCGAACGACGTGTGGTTGGCGCTGATCAGGTCGACCGTGCCGTCGCCATCGATGTCGCCGGCGACGACGAAGCGGGGGTCCGCGCCGACGCGTACGACCAGCTGTGGTTCGAACGCGCCGTCGTCGCGGCCGAGGAGAACGCTCAGGGATCCGTCGAGCTCGTTGGCGCTGACGAGGTCTGGCCGTCTGTCGCCGTCGATGTCGGTGTGGATGACGCTGACCGGGGGGCGGCGGAGGGAGATCTCCTGCCAGGGACTCAGCTCGTCGCCGAGGTTGCGGTGAAGGACGAGTCCTGTCTCGTCGTCGACGGCGGTGACCAGGTCGAGGTCGCCGTCGTGGTCGAGGTCGACGAGGAGGGTGGCGAACCCCTCTGCGTGCACGTCGTAGGACCGCGGCCGGCTCCACTGCCCGTCGCCGCGATTGCGCATGATGGAGACGACCTCGTCGTCGAAGCTGGTCACGACGATCTCGGGGGCCCCGTCGCCGTCGAGGTCGCCAATCGCGACGTGGACGGGCTCCTCGGGCACTGCGCGGTCGTCGCGGCGGTCGAACCCGTCGGCCCCTCGGTTGAGGAAGATGCTCACCTCGTCGTCGTCGCGGTCGGCGGTCACGAGGTCGGTCCAGCCGTCGCCGTCGAGATCACCGGCCGCGAGGCTGATCGGGAACTCGCCGGTCCGCAGGCGGGCGTCGGTCTGTCTCAGCCGCCCTTCGTCGTTGCGGAGCAGGAGTACGCGCTCGGTGTACTCGTCGGCGATGGCGATGTCGGTGTCGCCGTCGCGATCGAAGTCGAGTGCCACGAGTGACACGAGCTCTCGGGAGTCGTCCAGCTCGAGCGTCCGGGCGGTTCCGAAGCGTCCGCCGATGTTGTCGAGGGTGGCGACGCGTGTCTCGCCGTCGTGGGTCACGAGGTCGAGGTCGCCGTCGGCGTCGAGATCGACGAGCACGGTGGTGTGTGGCTCGAAGGGGGGCGGCAGTGGCACGACCTCTTCGTCTAGCGGGGCTCGGCGGGCGCTCTGTGTGTCGTCCGGGCAAAGGTCGGGCAACTCGCGGCGGAGCTCTCTCGCGCGGGCTGCGACGATGTCGGGCCACCGGTCGATGTCGTCGTTCCAGCCGGGGTGGACGCGGTCGTCGACCATCAGTTCGCGCACCCGGGCCGGGTAGAGCGTGGTCATGACCTCGTCGAAACCCTCGGGCGACAGCGGGCCGTCGAGGAGCTCGACCAGTAGCTCGCACCAGCGGCCGCGGTAGACGTCGATCAGGCGGTTCATGAAGCGCAGGTCGACGTCGTCGGGTGAGTCGGCCTCCCACGAGGCTTCGTCGAGGTCGTGGAGGACGATCAGGAAGCCCGCTTCGGGATCGTCGTAGAAGCAGCCGTTGTCGCCGTCGGTGCCGAGCCCGTCGGAAGAGGCCATGGCGCCCTCGACGACGAGCACTCGGAGGGCGCGCTCCACGTCGAGCCTTGGCTCGAGGCAGGCGCGGTAGGCGTCGTCGTCCTCGAGGTCGGCGCAGGCGAGCATCGGGACGATGCCGGCGTGAACGTCGTCGGCGGTGGTCGGGCCGATCGGCATGAAGCGCCGGTAGTCGCGCGCCACCTCGCCGTAGTACTCGAGGTGGCAGCGTCCGATGCAGTCGCCGTCGCACCGGAAGTAGTGGCCGGTCGCGTCCGAGAAGTCTCGCCCCTCACCGGAGTGGGCGGCGACGAAGCCCATGTTGTCGGGCATCTCCAGGTTCTGCATGACCGGGAGCGCGTTGCCCTCGATCGTGGTCGCCACGTAGTTGCAGCGGGGGGCAGGGGCGCCGAACGCGCGGAGCAGGTTGTGCCCGACGCATTGCACTGATCTCTTCGGCAGGCGTCGGTACGCTTCGTCCTGGCCGTAGAGCTCCAGGGCCTCGACCGTGCCGAACGCGCGGCGCCCGGGGACGAACGCGTCGAAGCGGAGCTCGATCGACAGCTTCTTGACCTCGTCGTCCGCTCCGTGGCCGCGGTAGCGCACTCCGACGTCGCGATAGGTGAGGGCTTCGCTGCCGTCGTGCGCGGTGAAGGTGACCGTTCCGGGCGCGTACATGCCGTCCCCCTCGCCGGGCCCGAGCTCCTCCCATGGGCAATCGCGCGGGTTGCGCGGCCACACGCTGTCGAGGTGGGCGAAGACTCCGGCGAAGTCGGTGCCGCCGAGCCCGAGATCGATGTCGATCGTCGGCGGTGTGGCGTGGTCCCAGAGCTGATCGGCGTCGGTGCCGAAGCCGGTGTTCGCCGCCGAGCCGCTCGTCTGCGGGGGGGCGTTTGTCGCCGTGGGGGACGAGTCGTCGCTACCGGCAGTCGGCTCCGCGTCGCCGGAGGCCGCATCCGTCGTCGGGGTGTTCGTCTGAGGCGGGGCGTCGTCTCCGGAACCGGGTGGGAGGGCGTCGGCCGGGGCGAGGCCGGTGCTCGTCGGCTGCTCGTCGGAAGCCGAGGCCGACGGTCCGGCCGCGTTCTCGTCGTCGTCGTGGTCGACGCCAAGGCCCCCGGCCGTGACTCGGCGCCTCCCGGCTGGGCCGGCGAACGCAACCGATGGCCCGATCAACGCGTTCACACGAGGCACGTCGCGGCGCCAGCCGTCCCAGTCGACCATCCACGGTGCGGACATCGGGCGCGACGGAGAGGAGAAGAGCACGGCGTCGAGTCCGCCGTGTGCGTCAACCAGGTCCTCGATCACCTCGCGGGCTTCGGCGGCCCGCTCGACGAGGAGTCGGAAGTGGTATCCGGAGGCCAGCTCCTCGCCGCTTTGGTCGACGAGCAATGTGTCGACGGTGTCGCGGTCGAGCGTCGCGAGCCCTTCGAATACGTTCGGGCTGAACAGCTCGAGCTCCTCGAAGAGCAGGCGGCAGTCGCGAGAACGCCGGTCGGGCTCCCGGAACATGAGGGCGTCGCCGTTGTCGAGGAGGATCAGGCGTTGTCCGCCGTCGGGAAGGCGCACGGCGCCGAGTTCCCCGTTGCGGTCGGAGTTGTAGACGAGGAAGTCGAGCACGAACATGTCGCTCAACGTCTGCCAGATCGCGTCTTCCCGGACCGGCGCATCCGCGTCGGAGAGCTGGTCGACGAGGTCGAAGAGGAGCTCGGTCGGATCGGTGCTCCGCGAGCCGACCAGCGGTCGGTATCCCTCTACCCAGAGCTGGACGGATCCGTGGAGGAACCGTGCACCGGTCTCGTCCTCGTGCACGACGAGCCGTTCGAGGAGCTCCTCGGGGACGTCGGCCTCGAGTGCGGGCGCGAACGGGTCGAAGGCGACGTCTCGTTCGACGATCGGCACGAGCCCGTCGATGTGCAGGTGTTCGGCGAGCTCGTAGAAGACCAGCTCTCGGCGGAATTCGTCGCCGTAGAACATGCGCGCGTCTGGCTTGACGCAAACGGGCATCCTGTCGATTCCGAGCTCCGCGGCGTGCGCGGGCGCGAGGATCATGTCTCCGCGGAGGACGATGTGCTCCGGGTCGAGGTTCTCGGCGCCGACGATGATGCCTGCCTGTAGGACGCGCTCGGCGAGGTCGCGGTCTTCGAGGAGGCGAAGGACGTAGGGCGGCACGACGGGCTGATCGTCGGGTGCATGGAACCAGCCGGCGTCGTCGATGCCGGTGTCGTCGGGCTCCGTGTCCGGGTCGAAGCCGGCCCGTCCGGAAAAGAAGGCATCGGCGTCGAACGCGTGGGTCCGGGTGTGCAGGCCCGGTGGGTCGTCCGAGTCGGCACCGGGCTCCGCGGGGCGATCGACGGGCATTACCGAGGCCCCAGAGGCGTGGAGCGCCGTAGCCGGATCGGTGCCGTCGGACGCGGGCGCGCTCTGGGCGGTTGCTGCTGACGGAGCGGGCCACGGGAGCTCCCCGTCCGTGGCGCAGGCGACCCCCGCGAGCGCGACCACGAGCGCCACGGGTGCGTGGCGCGTGCGTGGGCGCGCAGGGAGCGAGATCCCCCGCGCGCCTCGGACTTTCGAAGTGGATCCCATATCCGGGCTGAGAACGGAGCAACTGCCGGAACTAAAAGAGGTATCTTGTCCCCGCGGCCGTTGTCAATGCGTGTCGGTGGCGTGCGCCACGGCGCCGCACCGCACGTTGCGGTGTCACACCGTGTTTGTATGTTTGGTTCATCGAGCGCCCGATCCTGCGGTCCCGCACCGGGCTGACCCGGTGAAGGAACGGTTCAGTCGAGTAGGCTCGATGCCTGCGCTTCGGTTGGACCCGCCGTTGGTTCGGCCCCAGCCACCGTCGCCGACAGGGCGCGCGCCTCGTCGACGGAGAGCGCACAGCGGAAGCCGATGTGTCGCACCGGATCGTTCCCCGGGCGGTGCCGTCGTCGATGGAAGCCGGTCGCGTGCTCTGCATCGTAGTACCAGGAGCTACCGCGCGCGACGCGGTACGGGTGGCCGGAGCAGCGGGCATCGCCCCCGCAGGGGCCGCGCGGATCGATCCCCGCGCAGTCTTCGCCACACTCCTCCCAATCTTCGGTCCACGCGTCCGCGACCCACTCCTCGGCGTTGCCGATCATGTCGCACAGGCCGTAGCGGTGCGGGCCACGCGTGCAGGGTTCCAGCACCCGCCCCGACTCGGGAGAGGAGCCTCGGCGCTCGACGCCGCAGCTGCGGCCGGAGTCGTCTCGGATCACCGCGACCTCGCAGGTGGCTGGTTCGTCACCCCAAGGGGCGAGATCTCCGGCCGGACCACGCGCCGCGAGCTCCCACTCGGCCTCGGACGGAAGATGGCCGCCAACGCGCTCGCAGTAATTGCGTGCCTCGTACCAGGTCAGTCCCGTGATCGGCTGCTCCGGAGCGCGGAAATCCCAATATCGCGCCCCTGCTTCTTCGCACAGGTCGCGCTCGGCGCAGTCGGCGTAGGCGGCGTTCGTGGTCTCGGTGATCGCCATGTAGAAGGTGTCGATCCATACGAGCCCGCCGGGAATCGTCGAAGCGCGGCCGTCGCCGGGTTGGCCGCCCTGTCGACATCGGTGGTCGTCCTCCTCGACGCCGCGTTCGAACCAACCGCCCGGGACACACGAGAAACCGGGGATCGCGGCGCCACAAGAAGCGGGCACGGTGCCGGGGGTTCCGGACGCCGAGCTCGTTCGGGCCAGGGAGACGGTCGGCACCACCTCGCTGGGCCGTGCGTCCGGGATGACTGCGCCCCGGGCGACGTGGAGGCCCGCGATGGCGGAAGACACGGCGGACACTGCCAGTCCGGCTTCTCGACCCGTTTCCCAGGCGGTTCCCCGCGTGGCCGCGAGGTGCGTGCGGACGAGCGCCTGGTGCTCGAGGGCAAGGGCCTCGCGGTCTCGTGCGACAACGGTCCGCAGCCCGGTCTCCGTGGCGAGGGCGATGCGAAGGGAGGCTCCGTCGGCGGCGGCGGACGTCCGAACATCGTGGGTGTCGACCACCGTGCGCAACGCGCTCGCGATCCCCGCCCAGCCCGGTCCGAGATCTGGCTCCGGTGCGGTGTACTCCTCGCCGCGCAATGTGGCGTCGAGACGTCCCGGGGCGCAGTCGAAACTGCCCGCCGCGAGGGTGTCCAGGGTGACGACCTCGACCTCTGGGTCGGAGGTGATGCGGGTGAGGCCCTCGACGAGTCCGTCGGGGTCGATGCGGTCGTGGGCGAGCAGGATTCCCCCTTCGGTGGCGGCGGCCTCGAACTGGCCCGCAAGCCGGTCCGTGTCGTGGCGCCAACGGGACGAACGGTCGCCGCTCGAGTCGTGCGTGCTGTGCGTCCACATCACGTTGAGGACACCGAGCTCGGACACGGCGTCTCCGAACACCTCGCGTCCACGCCGCGACCAGTTCCCGTAGTACGGGCTGCCGCCTGGCGGTCGCATGTAGAGCATCGGGTAGGGGCTGCGATGCGGCGCCGGCGTCCGGCGTGCGAGGATCGCCTCGTGACGGTCCGCCATCTCCGGCCAGGCTTCCGCGATGCGGCGCTGCGACACGCGGGGGCTGTACTCGCCGAGGAGCTCGTCGCGCATGGCGCTGAAGTCGTCGCTGGATTCGGCGATCAGGGCGATGTCCACCATCGCCTGGGCGAGCGCGAACTGGGCCACCATATATCCGTGCGGGTCGTCGCGATGATCGACGCCATACATGCGTGTGTCGTGGTGGTACGAGTGGTTGCCCAGGTGGTGCCCCTCGGCGACCATTCGCTGCACGAGCTGGAAGCTCGTCTCGTCGATCTTCCGGCCGACGACGAAGAAGGTCACCGGGAGACCGTAGGTCGCCAGCACGTCGAGGATCGCCTCGGTCTGCTCGCCCATCGGTCCGTCGTCGAAGGTGATGGCGACGAGGCCGGGTCCGGGCTCGTAGTTCGGGTAGAAGCCGGGGAGCCACTCCTCGGCGTCGGACCGTCCGTGCCAGTCGCCGTCGTACTCGGGGATGTCGCATCCCGTGTCGGCCTGCTCCAGCGGAACGGCCTGCTCGACGCGAGCGACGGTCGTGTCTCGGACGTCGACCGGGCTGACGGAATATTGGGCCGCGGCGCTCGAAGTGAACGCGATCAAGCAAAGCGGCGCTGCGCGGGCCAACCCCATTTCGTACGGCAATCTACCGGGGAACAATCAGATTCAGGTCTACTCGTGTGGTTGATGGCGCGCAAAATGCGGACGCTTTGGCTACAATCGGCGCGTCCGGTCATTCACCTTCGCGAGCGCGCCATGCCCCGCCGATTCTTCTCCGTCTTCGCTGTCGTCGCCGTCGCGACCTTCGGTTGTGGTACCGACGAGGCCGCTCCCGCCGACGACGTGGGCACGACAGATGCGACGGCGGACGCCGACGTGCCACCCGATGCGGCGCCGTCCCCCACGTGTGGGGGACAGCGGAGCGTAGCGACGCAGGGAGGGAGCCGGAGTCTACCGCTGCCGCTGCCTGCGGGCTGGCGCAGGAAGCACGTGGTCGTCAGCCTGTGGCTCCCCCCTCCGGCCGCCTTTGGCGGCCACCTCCCCACGAGTGGGGAGGGGCTGCGTGCCCCACGTCTGAGGTGGAACAGCCGTCCCCCACATGTGGGGGACAGCGGAGCGTAGCGACGCGGGGGAGGAGCCACAGTCTACCGCTGCCGATCGTGCCGGCGCCTGATCGAGCGCGGAATCGTTCACGCCCCACGAATCGTTGTCTGCGGAAGCCGTGGGAACCGTTGCGCTCGCTTCTTGTCGGATCCGTGTAGGCCGATTCGCCCCCCCGGCACGTTCCAACCCGGAGCGCACCTCGCCAGGAGCCCCCGATGCGTCCCGTCCACGTCGTCTCCGTCGCCGTCATCTGCCTCCTTACGGCGCCCGCCACGGCGCAGGATTTCGACCCGCTCGCCACCGGCGATCTGCGCGCCGGGATCGCCGCGATCGAAGAGGCCCTCCGCGCCAACGAGGATCCGACGCAGGCTTCTCACCTGCGCTACCTGATCGCGCGGGCGCACCAGCAAGCGGGCGACTGTCGTGCGGCGCTGCGTCAACTCGAGCGTCTGGAATCCGACGCGCCGACCGACGATCTGTGGCGGGGGCGTGCGCGGTTTCTGCGCAGCGAGTGCCTCGACGAGAGCGGAGAAGTCCCCCAGGCCCTCGACGTCTTCCTCGACGAGACGGAGCGCCTCGTCGACCCGGAGCGCCGTCGCGCGCTCGTCGCCGACGTGATGGCGTTCGCGCGGGCCGACATGACGCCGGACGAGCACGGCGTCGCGCCGAACCCGTACCGGGTGCAGATGCTCTTCGGCGTCGCGCTCTCCCTCGACCCGGGCGGCGAGTGGGCCGACGAGGCCGAACACCATCGGGCGCGCCTCGCGGGAGACGCGGCCACGCTCGAGGCGCGCATCCGTCGCAACCCCGACGGGGAACTGGCCTGCGCGGATCGCGCCGCGCTCGCAACGCTCTGGTGGGACCCGGCGATGCACTGGTACGTCGCCCGCAACTGCGGGGCGGCGGAGGCAGCGGGCGCTGCGCAGGCACTCGCCGCGATGGAGCAGTCGGCGTCCGCGATCGAAGCGTTGGAGATCGCGTTGGCCCACGATCTCGACGACGCGCGCGCCGCTGCGCTGCGCCAGGCGCTCGTCCACCAGCGGATCGCGGCCGGCGACCTGGCCAGAGCCCGCGATGAGGTCGCCTCGGCGACGACGACCGGCGGAGACCGGGACGTCGACGGGCTGCTCTCGCTGGCCGACGCGTTCGCGCGGGCCGGCGATCCGGAGACCGCAAGAGCGCTGTGGCTCGAGGTCGGCGGGCTGTCCTCGCGCCCGGCCGTCCGCGACCGGATCCGCGTCGCGTGGATCGGCACCCGCATGGCCGAGGTCGAGGCAGCCCGGCGGGCTGGCGACCTGGACGGAGCATTGGCGACCCTGTCAGCGTTGGAAGAGGAGGAACCTGCGGAGCAGTCACGAGCGCGTGAGCTCGCGGGTCGACTGTTGGCGTCGGCCGGTCGGGTCGAGGACGCGGTCCCCATGCTTCGCTCTGCGGACACCGACACGGCCTGGCGCGCGGCGATCGCCCTCATGGAGGCCAACGGGCAGCTCGAGGGTGCCCGGTCGATCCGCGCCGAGCTCGGGATGGTCGGGCGTCCAGAGGCGTTGGAGGTCGCCGCGGCGCGAACGTTCCGGTCGGACGAGACGCCCGAGCTCCTGGTGCGGACCGACGGCCTGGGCGAGGTCGAGCTCCGCTTCCACGGGATCGATGTCGAGGATCACCTCCGGTCGATGGGCTCGCTGGCAGACATCGGCGGCATCGATGTCGACCTCATCGCGCCGGAGTCGACGCGAACCGTGTCGCTCGACGCGCCGGATCTCGATGGCGATGGGTTCGGCCCGAGCTACGGGCGTCTGCCGCTCGAGGGGCTCGCGCCGGGGTTGCACGCGGTCGAGATCGTCGGCGAAGAGCAACGCGCCTCGGCGCTCGTCCGGGTGTCGGACATCGAGCTGGTGACCCGGGTCACCGGCGGAGACATCGTCGTCCTCGTGGTCGACGTGGCCCGCGGGACGCCGGCAAACGGTGCTCGGGTCGTCGTCACCGATGGGTCACGGGTCGTGGCGGAGGGGGAGACCGACGCCAACGGGTTGTTCACCACCCGCAATGCGCCAGGACGGGTCGAGGTGCTGGCGTTGGGCCGCCGCGGGGCGACCTGGGCGACGGTCGACGGTCCCGGCCCCGACGCAGCGCCGATGCGCGAGGCGGACAGCGAGCACCGGGCGGCGTGGGCGATGCTCGATCGGGACGAAGCGCTGCCCGGCGAGACCGTCCGGATCGCGGGACTCGTCGCCCACGGTCAGTTCCCCCGCCTGTTGCCGAGTCAGATCAGCACGGTGACGCTCAGAGCCGGCGGGGAGCTGCTCTCGCAGTGGAACGCGACGGTCGTCGACGGCGTGCTCGATTCGTCGTTCCAGCTTCCCGACGACCTCCCGGACGGGCAGTACACGTTCACCGTCGAGGGGCGCTCGCTACCGCTGCGGGTGGCGCGTATCGGACCGCGCGGTGACGTCACGCGCGTGCACCAGCCGAGCCCCGGGGCGTTGGGAGATCGGGTGACGGTCGGCGCGTCTCTGCGCGGCGTCGGGGATCAACCGCGTGTCGGGGTCCCGATCAGGGGTGATCTGCGTGACGGCCTCGGCGACCGATTGTTGGGGCACACCGACGTCGACGGTCGTCTCGAGGTGCCGATCCACCTCACACCGGGACTGCCTGCGCCGAGCGCCCGGATCGCCGGCCAGGATTTCGGCGTCCGTGTGTTCGAAGATCCGGGATCCATCGAGGTCGACCTGCCGATCCTGCGCCCCGGAGTCGCGGGCGCGGCGACGGTCCGGTGGAGCGGCGGGGAGGATGCGCGCGTGCTCGGGCACCTGGTCCGCCTTCCCGATCCCGCCCCGGAAACGCCGCTGGTCGATCCGGGTTGGCTGCCGCCGACGGTGGTCGGCACGCCGACTGCGGAGACGGTCGGCTACTTCGAATGGAACCTCGACGACGGGTCTATCGAGGTCGATCTCCCGGCGCTCGCTGCCGGCGAATACACCCTCGCGGTCCAGGCGCTCCGTCGCGACGGGTTCGCGTCGTCGGCGTACCTTCCCGTGTCGATTGTGGAGCCGGGTGTCGTCATCGAGTTGAGCGGTCTCGAGGGGCCGTCGGGGCCAAACACCTGGCTCTCGGTCGAGCACCTCTCCGGCCACGACCTCGCCGTCGAGGGGCCCGAGGGTCTGCCGATGCTGGCGACCCTCGAGGGGGTCGGCATTCACAAAGAGCGCGTCGTGCGGTCTGGCGACGAGTGGCGTCTCGACCTGCCGCCAGACCTCGTCGGTCCTGCCACGCTGGTCCTGACCCCGGTGGGGGTCGCGGCGCCGGAGGTTCGACCGGTCGTGCGGACGTTCGAGGTGGCTCGGACCCTCACGGTGAACGCCGTGGTGTCCTCGGATGCGTCCCCGGAGCTGGTCGTCACGGTGAACGACGGGGCGGGTGCCCCGGTCGAGGCGCCCGTGTTCGTGGCGATGCGCCCCTCTCGGGCGCCAGCCGTGAACGCCGTGGTTCCGCTCTTCGCGCGCTCGGTCGCCCGGATGTTCGGGGTGAGCGCGGGTTCGGCTGCGTGGGCGCACCGAGCGGCGACGAATGCCATCGACGCCGAAGTACTCGCGTGGCAGGCCGAGCAACGATTCGCACAGATGAACGCGGCCGCCTTCGACCTCGCGGACGAGGAGTTCCGGGCCCTGGAGATCATCGGTGGAGGCTACGGCTACGGTGCGTCGGGGTCGGTCGGTGGAGCCGGGCGTGTCTCGAGCCGATCGGCTGGGGAGGCCAACTTCGGCGCCGTCGCCCATGCGCCCGGCGCGACCGGTGTGGACCCGCGGCACGAGCCCTTGGTCTGGTGGCGCGGCCGCACCGCTGCCGACGGGAGGGCGACGATCGACCTGTCCGCGGCGCCGCTCTCTCGCGGCTGGTACCGCGTCGACGTGGTCGTGTACGAGTCGACGTCGGTCGATGATCGCGGGCCGATCCTACTCGGGGACGCGACGACCGCGACCTCTGGAGCCTGGGTCGACGTCGACAGTACGCCCACGTCGTTGGCCGTGGCGTCCACGGTGGAAGGCGAGAGCGCCAGGCACCAGCTCGTGCTTGCCGAGGGTGAGAGCGTACGCATCGACGCGGGGCGGGCGACGACGGCGCGGGTTCGGGTGGCCGAGCCGACGATCTCCGAGGCGATCCGCACGTTGCTGTCTCCGGATGCGGTGGTGGACAGCGACGCGGCCTTCTGGCGGGAGCAGATGCTCACCTACGACGCGTTGGCCGAGGTGCTCGCCGACGAGGAGCCGCACGCGGGACGACTGCGTCGTTGGATCGCCACCCAACGGGCGGCGTCGGCCGGCGGAGATCTGCCTGACCGATTCACCGGCTCGGACTGGCTGCTTCGGCGCCTGGAGACCCTTGCGGAGGACCAGGTGTCCGCGCGGGCGCACACCCTGCTGGCGGTCGCGCGACAGGTGCCGGACAACGCGCAGGCCCGGGCCGCGCTGATGCATCTCTCTCGCGCGCCGGGGGTCGAGACGCCAGACGTGGTCGGCGCCTTCGCGCTGGCGACCATCTTGCTCGGCGAACGAGAAGACGCCGTGGCGCTTGTGCCGACCCTGAGCAGCGCAGCGACGTCCGCCAACACGCTCGGGAGGGCGCTCTCGCTCGAGGCGTTGGCCAGGTTGGGAGAGCCTCTTCCGATCGCGCCGTCGAGCCTGTTGTCCGCTTCGAGCGGAGAGCCGGCGGCTCGGCGTTCCAACGGTGCCGATGCGGTGATCGGTGCGGCCGTGAGGGCACTGCTCTTCGCAGACCCGGCGATTCTCGGCGGGGGCGGCGAGCTTCGGGCGTCGACGGCGTCGCGGTCCCTCGCGGCAGCATCGTCCGGCGTCGCCGAGCACGCGCTGGCGGCGGGTGACGAGGCGGTGGTCTTCACCGCGGTCGGCGGGCCCGTGGTGGTCGACCTCACGCTCTCGAGCGCCGCCGCGACCGGGACCCTCGAGGTGAGCGTGGAGGCGGTTCGACAGGGGCCCTGGTTCGAGGGAGAAGACCTGCTGGTCGGTGACTGGACCACGATGTCGGCGACCGATGTCGCGACGGTCGGACGACGGCTCAGGGTTCGAGGGAGACTCCCGGGCTCGGCACATCACGACGCGGAGCTCGTGACCTACGCTCCGCCGGGTACCGAGTACGTGCCGGGGAGCACGACGGGGCTCTCCGTGCGGGAGGCCGACGGCCGCCGCCTGCGACTGCGCGGCGGGAGCGGGCGCGCGTTCACGTTCGAGGTACGGGTGGTCGGGCTGGGCTCGGAGCCGGTGGAGTGGGAGCCCTCGGTGATGCGTGCGCCAGACGGAACCCTGCTCGCGGTCACGGCGCCCAGGACGTTCGCGACGGTGTCGGCGAGCGTGGAGTCGGAGGCCCGTCTCGCCGGGCAGGTGGTCGAGCCCCCGGGCGGGGATGACCTCTCGCAGGACGAGCGGCTGGCTCTCGGAGCGGCGCTACAGGCTCGAATGGGCGACCGCGAGGGATTGGAGGAGGAGCGCGCGCGTGCGGCCCTCGCACTCCTGCGGCCGCTGTTGCAATCGGCGGATCTGAACCAGGGCGAAGTGCAGCGCACCGGCGAAGCGGCGTTCCGCGCAGCGTTGGCGTTGGAAGACGACGAGGCGATCCGCGCGCTGTTCGGGATCCTGGAATCCCGCGCGCCGCTGGCGCCGATCGACGAGTCCGAGCTCGTCCAAGTGGCTCGCACGTTCTCCCGGGCGGGCGACTTCGACTACGCCCGTCGGGCGTGGGACGCCGTGCTCAACCTGCGCTTCCTCGCCGAGGTCGGCGCAGGCGAGCAGATGGTCGATCTCGGGCTGGTGGCCGAGGGCCTGCGCCTGGTGCACGACCTGACCCGCGCCTATCCGGACATCCCGTCGGTGACCGAGTCGTTGTTCAACCTGCCCCAGATGCTGGTCCAGCGGGCCGAGGCTCAACCCGACACTCCAGAGGGGCGTTTCGCCGCTCGGCGCTTCCGTCGCACGGCGGATGTGTGGTTGTCGGAGTACCTGATCCGCTACGGCGAGGAGGAGCGGGCGGCCGAGGCGGCGTTGCAACAGTTGCACGTGGTGAGCGAGCTCGAGGACTGGGATCGCATCGAGCGCCTGGGGACGGCGTTCGGAACCCGTTATGCGGACACCGACCTCGTCGACTCGTTCGACTTCATGACGGCCTACGGTCACCAGCGCCAGGGAGAGTACGGCAACGCACGCGGGATTTTCACGCGCATCGTAGAGCAACCCTACGGCGAGCGTTGGTCGGGCGACCGCGACCGTGCGCGTCTGGCACTGGCCCAGATCGCCCATGCCGAGGGAGACCTGGAGGCCGCGATCGAGGCCTACCGGGCGGTGCGCTCCGCGTTCCCCGACGCGCAGTCCGCGCTCTCGGTGTTGGAGTCGCCGGAGTTGAGGGTTCCGGCGGTGGTCGACGCGCCGCCCGGTCGCGGTCTGGAGCTCCCGCTGCGCGTGCGGGCGGTCGACGAGGTCGATGTCTGGGCGTACGCCGTGGACCTCGAACGGCTCTTCCTGCGCGAGAAGCAGATCCGGGCGGTCGAGGATATCGTGTTGTCCGGGATCCCGGTCGAGCTCGAGGCCACGTTCGAGCTACCGATGAACTTCGGAGCGCTCGCCGAGCACACAGTCGATCTCGATCTGCGCGAGCCGGGCGCGTACCTCGTCCTCGTGCGATCGGACACCACGCTCGCGAGTACCCTGGCCGTCGTGTCCGACCTGCAGCTCGACATCGTCGAAGACCCCGCGGCGGCGTCGCTGCACGTCGGCGTCACCGACCGCACGGGAGAGCCCCACGAGGGCGCGCTCGTCCGCATCGCGCATCCTGGCGCGGGCGCGACGCAAAGCGGCGAGACCGATCTGCGCGGGCTCGTACACCTGGCCGGCTACAACTCCAACGCACACGTGCTCGCCCGCGTCGGTGACGCCTATGCGGTCTACCGCGGAGGCACCGACGATCGCTTCGCCGCCCCCAGCCAGATCAACACCGGCTGGGCGCACGGCGCCGAGCCGGGCGACCTGCTCCGAGGGCAGCAGGGGCGCATGCGCGAGATGCAACAGGACAACATCCAGGACTACGAGAGCAACGTCTTCCGGAACCGGCGCTCCATGAGCAACTTCGTTTTCGAATAGGTCGGACGGCTCCCGGTCGCAGTTCGACCGGAGCGTGTCCTCAGCGCGCGCCGCAGTCGGCGCAGTCGGTGCCGTATTCGCAGATGTCGTAGAGTGAGCCGGGGCCGCCGTCGTCGCATTCTCCGTCGTGGGACGAGCTGCACGTGTTCTCGCATCCGGGCTCGTCTCCGGCGCCGCCGTATTCGTCGGCACCTTCGGGCTCGTCGGCGAACATCCCCTCGGGTTCCTCCTCGGGGTCGACGCGTGAGCCGCAGTCGGTGCAGTCGGAGCCGAGCGGGCAGATGTCGTAGAGCGAGTCGGGGCCTCCGTCATCGCACTCGCCGTCGCCGGAGGACGCGCAGTCGTCGTTGCACAGGAGGCCCGCGTGGGAGGTCAGGGGAGCGACGAGCAACAACGCGAGGGCGGACGCGATCGCACACAGGAATCTGGTCACGGATATCTCCGGGAAGGGCCACCCCCGAGGGTGGGCTGTGATTGGAGAGAGTCGTCCACGCTACCGGCGGTCAGACGGTCGATCAACGTTGACGCGTTCCCCGCCGTCGCCGGTGCGAATCTCGGGTCCGCGGGCGGAGGCCGCGTCGGCCATGTCCGCGGCGAGCGCGCTCGGACCAGACACTACCGGGCGCTGCCGGGCCCGTGTCAACGCTCGCAGACCAGGTTGCAACCCGTGCCGAGTGGCGCGTGGACGTTGCACGCCCACAGGCCCTCGAGGCATTCCATGCTGTCGCCGATCTCGTTGCCGCAAGCCTCGTCGGTCTCGATGTCGCACTCCGCGCCACAACGTTCGAATGCGCCTTCGGGGCACTCCGGTGGACAGGGCGGCAGCTCGAGCCCGCTGCAGGCGTCGAATTCGTAGACCAACCGGCGCTCGTCGAGCGCGATCACCACGCTGCCGGTTTGTCCCCCGAACGCGGCCAGCCAGGTGTCGCGAATCCAAGCCAAGCGCACCCGCAGGGTCTCGGTCACCCGCGTCTCGCACGAGTCCCCGCCGGCGTCGTGTTGGAGCCCGAGCACGGCCTGGAGCGGCTCCGGCCCGACGAACGCACCGTCCCAACACGTTCGGAATCGGTGTTCCGCGCACCCACCTGCGTAAGCGACGATCATGATGAGGAAGTCGTTGTCGATCGACGCTTCCCGGATGCTCGCGCCCCCAGACGGACCCTCGCCGACGCACTCGACGACCGGGATGTCCGGCCCCGCCGACCAGCCGCCGCCGGAGCCGGCATCGGGAGCCGAGACGTCTGCTGTGACCGTGTCCAACGGCGCCGCGTCGGACGCGCCCCCGGCATCGAACCCGCCGGTTCCGCCGGTTCCGCCGGTCCCGCCGCCGGTTCCGCCGGTCCCGCCGCCGGTTCCGCCGGTCCCGCCGGTTCCGCCGGGGAAACCCGTGGTCGGACGCTGCTCGGGATCTTCGTTGGCACACCCGAGCGCGAATGCGAGCGAGCCGGCCAGGAGAAGGGTTGTCGCGAAGCGTTGGTGCGTCATCGTCTGTCGGTGGGGGGGGTCTGCCCATCCTCGGCGAACGTCGAGATCGCCGCAAGCAGCGATGTCAGGCTATTCTCCCGACCGCGACGTTCGGCGCCCTCGCCGCCACGCGAACGCGAGCAGCAAGGGGATCGCGATTGGGTCGGCGACTCCGGTGACGGCGGCGCAGCCGCGCTTTCGGCCGCCGCCGCCGTCGTCGTCGTCATCGTCAGCGTCCCTTTCCGACGGGTCTCGCGTCGGTCGGCCTCCCGTCGCATCGGAGACGCCCCCGCCCGTGCCACCGCCGTCGTTCGTGGTGCCGCCGGTGTCGGGCCGCGCGCCTGTGTCAGCGCCCGAACCGCCGGTGTCCGTTCCCGCGTCGGGTCGCCCCGCGTCGGGCGGCGTTCCGGTGTCCTCCCCCGGGTCGTCGCCCGCCACGCAGATCCCGGCGCCGGTGTCGCACCGCGGCAGCGCCGGGTCGGGGCAGTCGTCGTCGATGTCGCACGGGGGCGCGCAGCCGTTCTGCGGACCGAAGTCGAGGCAGCGACTGCCGGCGACGCAGTCGACATCGCCCGCGCAGGCGGCGATGCAAGTGCGGGTGCCGAACACGGAAACGCAGGAGCCGGTCGGGCAGTCGGTGTCGTCTGTGCAGCCCACGGACCCGCAGTACCCGCTCGGGAACCAGGGCTCCTCTGCGCCCCCGAGGCACGACCACCCGTCGCAGCACTGATCGTCGCGTTCGCATCTTCCGCCGTGGCTGGCGGAGCAGTCCGGTCCGGACGGCTCGTCGCAGGTGCTGAACGCGGTCCACTCGCAAGACGGGACGCACGTCCGCTCCCGGGTGCCACCGACGCCGCAGGCTTGCGCGTCGACGGCCCCGGGGGCGCACTCACCTTCGTCGGTGCACTCCCCGGCTTCCCACTCGCACGTCACGCTGCAAACGGTCCGGACCGTGCCGCAGTCCCCGCACGACGACTCGTCGACCGATCCCGGGTCGCACGCGCCCTCGTCGGTGCACTCGCCGAAGCTCTCCCAACGTCCGTCGCTCCCACACGATCGCGTCCGGACGCCGCAACGACCGCAGTCCGTGGAGTCGGTCTCCTCGGGGGTACACTCGACGTCGATGGCGTCGATCGCGAGGTCGACGTCGTAGAAGTTGTAATCCGGGCGCTCGGTCGGCTGGAGGTGGAGCAGGTAAACGCCCCTGGGAAGGCCGGTCAGCTCGAAGGTCAAGCCGCCCTCGTGGCGGGTGGCGTCGGGCAGGCGCTCGCCGTCCGGGCCCTCGAACTCGGCCGCGATGGCTCCGTACGCCGGATCGTGGATGACGGTCACGGTGATGTCGGACGGGTTGTCGAGCGCGATCGAGAGGTAGTCGTGGTCGCGGGAGGCCCGGTCGCTGGTGAGCCCCGCCTCGACGCGACCGGCGTCGGTCTCCGAGTCGTCATCCTCGGCCTCGTCGTCGATCACCTCGGCGACGTCGATGTTCCGGCTGGTCGGGCGGTCCCAGATGCACGTGAACCCGCAAGCAGCCTTCTCGATGCGCGCGTCCGCGTAGAGTTCGAGGTTGCCGCCGATGTCGTCGCCGAAGTCGCCGGTGCAGTCGAAAGTCCGGTCGATCCCGCCGGCGACCTCTTCGGCCGTGACGACGAACGTCTCCTCGAAGATGAGGTCGTCGCCCGCGAGGTCGTCCTCGTAGACCCAGACGAAGACCTCGTCGCCATCCGAGAGCTCGACATCCTCGCCAGCATCGGTGAGGCGCACCGTGCAGGGCGACCGCGAGTCCCCGAGGATCGTCGCCGAGAGGATGGTGAGGGTGATCTCGGTGTCGTCGTCGGTCCCGGAGCTCGACACCACCGGCGGCAATGCGGAGGCCGTGGCCGAGAAGGCGACGAGAACGAGGACGAAGAGCAGGCGTCGGATCGTCATGAGGCACTCCACGGGGTCGGTCGTCGATCCCTATCCCATCGACACTTGCCAGACCAGCGCGATCGCTCCTCGCTCCCCAGCCTTCCGCAATCGACTCCATGACACGAATGTCGCGCCCTCGCAGCAGAACCGGGTGACCGGTGCCAGACCCGTCGTCGCAGGTATGACTACAATGTCGCATGCTCGCGAGACCACGAAGCGGCTGTGGTGGTAGGAAATGGTTTGACGTTAACGCGTTGCGCCGAGTGGCACGCGAGTTGCCCATGTAATCCGGGTGTCCGACGCCAAGGTGAATCCATGATGCCCGCCCCCGCCGAGCTCCCGAACCCGCCCCTCGCGGGCACCACGGCGCCCCCCTTGGAGGCCGAGGTCCGACGCCTCACGGTGGTTCTCATCGTCCTCATCGCGATCGCCGCCGCCATTCTGCTGCCGAGACAGGCACGGTCGATGGACTGCGCGTACACGACCGACTCGCTGACCCTGACCCCGGTGCAGACCACCGTCGACGGGGAGCCGATTCCCGATCCGTACGGCGACGCCGAGGTCGAGGAACGTTGGGCCACCGCGGAAGACACGCTCCGCTGAGTGGCACCGGAACCCGACCCTCGACGCGGCGGACCTCGCAGGGGTGGGCGCTGGTCGGCGCCCCGACGGACCTACCGGTTGGCGGAGGCGGCCACGAGATCGCCCGCGTGGGCGGCCCGGACCTCGGCTACCTGAGTCGCACCGATGCAGGCCAGGATCAGTAGGATCTCGGCCACGAGCAGCGGCAGGATACGGCGGAAGGTCGACGGTGTTGGTTCGATGCGATGCATGGATTCTCGCCTCGGCTGGAAGGCCCCGTCCACTCGGGACCGTGTGCCGATGGGTGCGCGCATTACCGTTGGTGTAGGCTGTGGTCAAGGCCCAACGCAAGAAATCGAGCAGTACGCGGCTGTTGTCCTCTGCGCCGGGGCCGGAGTAGCCTCTTCGCGCCGTCTCGTAGCCTCTTGCCTGGTCCTGCCCCTCGATGCCCGTCACCAGGAAAATGGGGATTCGCCGCGCCGTTGCGGCCGCGGCGTTCGCGCTCGTCTGCCTCCTGGTCGCCCGCGCGGCGTTCCCACGCTACGAGGGCGACGAAGGGCTGCACGAGGCGGAGTGCGCCCACGGTAACGCGCGTTCTTGCGCCGCGGCGGCGAAGAGTTACGAGTCGCGGCGCTACCGTCCCCGGCGGGTCCGCGATCTGCTCGCGCTGGCCTGCGAAGGTGGCGCCGTCGAGGTGTGCGCCGAGGCCGCCGCACGGTTCATCGAGGGACGCGGCGGCCGGAGAGACAGGGAGGCCGCCGGCCGGGTGCTGGCCGTGGGCTGCGGCGCGCTCAACCGTCCCTCGTGCGCCCGGTTGCGCCAATACGTGGACGAGTCGGCCGCCGACGACGTGCCGCCGGAGGTCATCGGGCTGCTGGAGGCGGCGTGTTCGGTGGGCACCGACGAAGCGTGCGGACGCGCGGTGGCGTCGCACCCCCGTCCTCCGCCGGTGCCCGCAGTACCACCGGGCGAGTCGGGCGGATGTTCCGGCGGTGCGCCGGTCGCTTGCGTGCGTGCGGGCGCTGTGGCGATGAGTGCGAACCAGGTCGGGCGGGCGCGCGGGCTTTTCGACGCCGGGTGCGGCGTCGGGTACTCCGGCGGGGCCCGCTCGTTGAGTCTGAGGGAGTACATCGCCGACGCCTGCATCCGGTCGGCCGAGGCGTGGCTGCAGCCGCCCGAGGAGCACTTCGGACGCGCCGTCGACCGCTATCGGCGGGCTTGTCGCCGGTCGTCCGCAGACGGTTGTCTGCGGGCGGGCGTGTTGCTCGTGGGCCCCGACGGACCGGCGCTGGACGAAGCCCAGTCGGCCGACCTCCTCGACTACGGCTGCCGGCTCGGCGAGCCACTGTCCTGTTCGAACCTGGAGGCGTTGCAGGCCGGTCGTCTGGACGAGATACGAGCGTCGCTCGAGGCGCCGTAGCGGTGGGCGCAAAAACGCGAAACGCCGCCCCGAGGCGGCGTGATCGCATCGTGTCGAGCTGACTCAGCCCATGCGACGACGAGCGCGGAGGGCGCGGCGGCGGCGGCGTTCGGCCTCGCGACGCTTCCTCTTGTTCTTCACGCTCGGCTTCTCGTAGAAGCGGCGGTTCTTGACCTCTTTGAGGACGCCCTCACGGGCCATCACCCTCTTCAGTCGGCCCATGGCGCGGTCGACGCTTCCGTCGACCTTGATCTCGAGGGGACCGAGCTCGGTCTCCTTGTTCAGCAGGCTGTTGTTGTGGGGGCTCGACATGTCACATTGTGGGGGGTTCGTCGTTCTGCGTGGCCCGTTCGGCGGACACTGCATCGCGCGGAGCGCGCCGCGCGCAACTCTCAGGGGCCGGCATCCTTACCAGTGGCCAAGATCATCGTCAAGCTCGCAATGGTGCCGGTCGGCGCCTCGCTGATCGCCTGTCTCGGCGGGGGTGATCGGGGCTCGGAGTCGAGCCCTGCGGCCGACATGATCCACGTGGCCGTGCCGGAGATCCGGGTCGAGGGGACGCTCCCCGCGGATGCATCCGCCTGGCACGCCGCGGTCGCCGTGCACTACTTCGTCGACGCCTTCACCGCTCATCCGCGCTGGGTCGTCGGTGAAGAGACCGCGGGCCTCGAAGGGGTCATCTCTGTGAAGCCGCCGAACGACCGCGCGGAGGTCGCGGTCGCCGGGGAGTTCTGGTCCAACACCGACCGGTCGGCGATCCCGCTCGTCTACAGCGGAGAGTGGGAGTGTCCGCCGGCCGCCGACGACGCGCAGTGCGGCCACCTGGCCGCCTCCCGCTTCGTCGCCGGCCTGACGGCGGTGTACGCGGTCGCGCGCGGGGGCGAGGCCGAGGTTCGAGAGGCGCTCGGAGCCGCAGACCGCAACGTCGTGCTCGCTGGCGTTCATGCGGCACAGCGCCACCCGGACCCGGGCCTCGTGCCCGCCCTGGCCGCGCATCTCGACGACGGCGATCGGGAGCTTCTCCTGGCGACGGTCGGTGCATTGACCCAAGCCGGCGATCCGAGCGTCGTGCCCGAGATCATCGACGCGGTGGACTTGACGGACGTAGACCTCACAATCACCGTGATTCCACCCATCGCCCGGCTCGGCGGCCCCGAAGCGCGTGCCTTCCTGCAGGCGCTCGCCGAAGGACACGAGTCGGTTCGAGTACGGGTACGAGCGCGCGACTTTCTGGAGAGCCCCCCATGAGCGGACCCAACTACCGCCCGATCATCACCAGCTTCGAAGGCCCGGTGGCCACGATCGTGTTCAACCGCCCCGAAGTGCACAACGCGATGGACGCCGCGGCGATCCACGCCTTCCGCGCCGCCGTCGATGCGCTGGAGTTCGCCGAGCCGGTCGCGGTCGTGTTGCACGGCGCCGACGGAAGTCCGTTCGGAACCGGGGGCGACCTCCGCGAACTCGCCGATGTGACCGACCGAGATGAGATCACGGATCTCTTCGGTACGATGGCCGGCGCGCTGGCGAAGCTCTCCACGCTCGATTGCATCTCGATCGCGGCGGTCGATGGAATCTGCATCGGGGGTGCGATCGAGATCGCGCTGCATTGCGACCTCAGGCTGGGGACGCCGGAGACGCAGCTTCGATTCGCCCAGGGTCGGCTCGGACTGACCACGGGGTGGGGCGGCGGTGCCCGGCTCGTCGACACCGTCGGATACGCGAAGGCCGTGGAGTTGCTCTCGCTTCGGCGCACGCTCGATGCCCACGAGGCCCTGAGCTGCGGCCTGCTCAACCAGGTGATCGACGCGCCGAGTGCCGTCACCGAGGCGAAGCGGTGGGCCGGCCGGATCACGGAGAATGTCGGGCGCTCGCCGCAGGGAATGAAGCGCATCTGCGCGGCGGCTCGCGACCTCGCGCGCGACACGGCACGAACCGTAGAGGAGCAGCTTTTCACCGACCTCTGGTGCGCCGACGTCCATCACGACGCCGTGCGGATCGTGGTCTCCCGGATGGGCCGCTCTTCGGAGGAGCGCGCTGCGCAAGGCCAGGTGGGTGGCGCCGGCGTCTCGGCGCTCGTCAGCGGCGTCTTCCGGCCGGCGAGCGGAATCACCGGCCGCGAGGAGGACTGATATGGGCGACGCCGCCTTCCTCGTGATCGAGGGATTGGACGGTGCGGGGACGACCACCCAGGTACGTTTGCTCGCTGACGCGCTGCGTGCGGCCGGTCGCTCGGTCGCCGAGACGCGCGAGCCCTCCGACGGCCCGATCGGTGTCCAGATTCGACAGGCGCTGCGCCGGCGGCTCACCCGGTCTGACGGCGAACGGCTCGCCCCCGAGACGATCGCCTTGCTCTTCGCAGCCGACCGCATCGACCACCTGGTCGACGAAGTGGAGCCGGCACTGGAGCGGGGCCGGGTCGTCGTCTCGGACCGCTACGTGCACTCCTCGATCGCGTACCAGGGAGCCGAGAACGATGTCGACTGGGTCGTCTCCATCAACGCCCGGGCTCGGGTCGCGGACCTGGTCATTCATCTCGACACGCCTGTCGAAGAGTGCCTGGTGCGCATCCGATCGCGGGGCGGCGAGGCCGAGCTCTTCGAGCATCGTTCCTTCCTCGAGGCCGTCGCGCAGGGCTACGAGGCCGCCTACCGGAGTCGGCCGGATCCGGTCGTTCGGGTCCACGGTACCGGTTCGATCGCAGCCGTTCACGCGGCCGTCGTCGCCGCGGTCGAAGCCCACGGGTTCGGGCCGGTCCGCGCGAGTTGATACCGAGGCGTCGCGCGCTCAGGTGACGCCGTCCAGCGGTCCGAGGGCGAAGTGGCTGGCCAGGCGGATGGCGATGTCGCGGCCGGCTTCCGTCATGGGCGGCGGGTCCCCGCCGAGCGCCGCGAGACTGGTTGCCGGGGCCTCGGGGAGTCCGCACGGGACGAAGAGCTCGTAGGCGTCGAGCGCGGTCGTCAGGTTGATCGCGGCTCCGTGGAGCGACACGCCCCTGGAGATCCGCATGCCGACCGCGGCGATCTTCGCCCCCGCGACCCAAAGCCCGGGACGCTTGGGGTCGTATGTCGCGTCTACGCCAAACGTCGACAGCCAGTCGGCCAAGACGCCGGCGATTCCACGGACGAGGTCACCGACGGCGATCCCGCGGCGGCCCACGGCCAGGATCGGGTAGACGACGAGCTGCCCGGGCCCGTGGTAGGTCACCTCGCCGCCGCGGTCGGTGTCGACGACGTCGATGCCTCGTGCCGCGAGTGTGTCGGCGGAGGCGCGGATGTCGTCACGGCTGCCGCGGCGTCCCAGCGTGATGACCGGCTCGTGCTCCAGGGTGAAGATGGCCTCGGGGCCCGCGTCGGCGTGCACGGCTTCCCAGCGTGCGCGTTGGCGCTCGAGGGCCTCCGCATACCGGATGCAGCCCCAGTGACGCCACCGCACCGGTGGCTCGTTGGTGGCGCCCACGCCTCTGCCTCAGCGTCAGTCGAGCTCGCGGAAGAACGCGTCGTCGACGCAGCTCACATCGACGGAGAAGCGGTCGACCCCCACGCCGTTGGCGATGAGGTGTTCGACGATCTCGTTGAGATCGAGCAGCGTGATCGGGACCCCGTCGGTGGCGCCCGCCGCGTCTCGCGCGCCGTCGTCGACCTTGCCGAACGCCATCACCACGCCCTGTGCGGCGCCGAGGGATTGCAGTCCATCGCGCAGGCTCTGGACATCGTCGCCCTGGGCGGTCTTGTCGGCCGGATGGACGCGGATCGCGACCCGGTTGCAGGCGAGGCTCCGTGGCGAACAGGCCGAGAGCGTGCACAGCTCGGCGCCGACCGGCTCGTGGCGTTCGAGGCTCGTGTACCCCATCCGGTCGAGCAGGAGCGTGGCGATCGTGCCGATCGCGTCACCATCGAGCTTGCCGATGGTCGCGGTCAGAACACCGGACAATGCGTTCCGGTGGGCGTCCTGCCAGGTATCGAGCGCGTCGTACGATGCGGCCAGCGATGTGCCGGTCGCGGCGGCGAGAGCCCAGAAGTTCGGCTTCGTCTCCTCGAAGAGCGGCGGTCGGCCTGCATCTGCGCGGCGTTGGTTCGCCTGGGTCAGGGCGTCGCGGAGCGCGGTCGGGCCGATCGGGCCGAGGGCGCCGACCTTTCGCTCGACGAGCATCGAGCTGACCTTGGAAGCCGACAGCGGACGCCGTCTCGGTGCCGATCGCAGTATGTCGGCGACGGCGCGGGCGATGTCGCGGACGATGACCTCGTCGCCGGTGACAGCTGTCTTGGCACCCGTCGTGCCGGCGTCGCCGTCGCGGGCGTCGTCGGTGGGCGCCTCCGCCGCGTCGGACGAGCCACTCTCGTCGATCTCGCCGTCCCGGCTGCGGCTGCCTCGGCGCCCCCGGCGTCGACGCTTCCGGTCGCCGTCCTCCTTGGGGATCTCGCGCGGCGCATCGACCATCTGCGCCTCTGGGCCGGGCTCCGCGTCTTTCGCCCGGGCTCGCCGCTCGGCGACCGCCTCTTCGGACGGCTGGTGCAGGACGATGGTCTCGCGCGCGTCGTCGGCGTCGACACCGTCACGGATGCCGAACACCCCGGGGCGCACCTGATGGATGACCGCGTCGCTGGCGGCCTTCTTCGCTTCCTGGGTCAGGCGGGCGGACATCGTGGCCTCGGGGGTACGCCCCACGTGGCTCAACAGCCCCTTCCGTACCGATATCTCTGCGATCTTCTTGTAGTGAAGCGGACGCCCCGCATCGCGAAGCACCGCTACCGCGGCCTCGTAAAAGGTCATGCTCTCGTACCTTGGTAGTGCGGGCCGGCGGAGCCGGGTGCTCGACGCGTCGGCCCGGTAAGATGGATAGACTTTGGTGGCGAGCCACCTGCGGAGCGATGTAGCACCGGAGTGGTGCATCGGCAAGCTCACCCCACGGTTTCCCCGAGGAGGCCACACAGCAAAGGGCCGGGGGTGTTTCCGCGGGTGTCGCCCCGCTCCCACCCTGCTATCGTCTGGACATCGACACGCGCGCGGGCCCCCATCTCCCTGCACCCATGGACCACGGTCCGAAGATCCGCCTCGTCGTCGGCGACCGATGGAAGAGCGAGGCCGCCCGCCTGCTCCAGGCGGACTCCGCGGTCATCCTCGGACGCGACTTCGACCTGGCCGAGCTCCGGGCCCCGATCGACCTCGTCCTCGACGCCGCCAACGTCACGTCCCGCCTGCCGGACGAGCCGGTCATCCCCTTCGTTTCGCAGCTGGCGACCGCCGTGTGTGCGTTCGTCAGCGGAACCTCGTCAGCAGCGGTGGTGGAGTTCGAGGAGGCGCCCTGGGAGTTGGCGCTGCAGCGCGCCGGGCCCGATCTCGTGCTGCTCTCGCTCTACGAGGTTGCGCCGCCTGGTCGCTTCGCCATCGAGCTGAGGCCGATCTCGCTCGATCGCTTGCGGGCCGCGGTCGACAAGGCGGTCGCGACGATGGCGAAGGCCGTCGACGAGCTGCCCGCCGTCGCTGGGCGGGCCGCCGTGCAGGCGGCGATCTCGGCGTGCCGTGATCCGGGCGGCGAGGCGGCGTCGGTCTGGGCTCCCGTGCCGGGTACCCCCACTGACCTCACGATCGAGACCCTGTCGAGCGAGCGCCTGACCCTGGTGACCCATCTGCGGGTCGGCGGCCAGCCATTGCTCGCATACGGCGGTGACGCGGCACTCGACCGCCTCGCTCTGCTCGCTCCGGGCACGCTGATGATCGCGCCGGACGCCGGTCGCGCGGTTCGGCTCGAGGGACGCCCACTGATGGCGCTCGAAGAAGCCTCCGAGCGCTTCCGCGAGGTGCTCCGACGTTGGAGCGACGACGCGTCGGAGCACCGGCTCGTCACGACGAGAGAGGGCGACCTCGTTTGCCGCACAGACGGCACGACAGCGGTCCTCCTGCATCGGTGCGGCGGCGTCGTCGACTGGTCGATCGACCTCGACGCCGAGACCTTCTTCGCGTTGTTGCTCGACCACGTCCGCGATGTCGCGGCGGCCTGCGTCGACGCCAACCCGCAGCTCGCCGCCAACGGGCACCTCGGGGAGCTCCGAAGGACGGCCGAGTTGATGAGGCGCCGACTGATCCGGGTGACACGCAAGCCGGAGTCGCGGCGTCGCGCGGCGCGCGCCGACGCGGCAGCCGACCAGGACGATCCGACGTCCGGCCGTTTCGACCCCTTCCGATTTCCGGCCCAGTCGATCCGTCGAATGCGGTACGAGCGGATGTGGACGCATGTCGTCCCCGGTGTCACGCCACGGACACTCCGCTTCGCTGGTCACGCACAGTGGCTGGTCGGGCACGACCGCGGCGTCGAGCTGGTCGACGCGGCCGATGGGAGGTCGTTGTGGCACCACACCCACGGAGCCCGGGGCCTGGTGTGGGACGTCGCCGAATCGACCGCGATCTTCATCGACGAACGCGGGGGCGCGATCGCCCGGGACATGGAATCCGGCGGGGTGTCTTGGGCCACCCGCCTGGGCGCACCGGCCGAGCCGCTGACTCCCCTGGCAAGGGTCGGGGCCGGCCGCGTCGTGATCGCCCTCGCCGACGGGAACCTCGTTGCGATCGAGGCCGCGACCGGCGCGCTCCATTGGCGGGTCGGCGTTGGCGCCGACGGAGCCGCTTCGCTCGCCGCGGCCGGGGGTGTCGTCGTCGCCGCGACGCTCGGGGGTGACCTGACCGCCGTCGACGCGGAGACCGGCACCGTCGTCTGGGGCCAACGCCTTCCGTACGAGCGCGTGCGCCTCGCGTCGACCGGCGCATCGATCGTGATCCTGGCCGACAATCCCCTGGAGCACGCAGCGCTGGTGGGGTCGGTCGATCCGGTCACGGGACGCTGGCGCGACGGCGTGCGCCTCGATGCCGACGTCGTCGCGTTCGACGCCGCGCGGGGCCTCGTCGCCGCGGTGGTGGCAGAGGCACTGGACCATCGCGTGATGATCTGGTCCTCGGCGGGAGACCTGGTGCACGCCGAAGCGGGCATCGGCAGTCACGCCCCGGTCCGCGGGGCCGGCTGTGTGGTCGACGTCGACGGCGTGGTCACGTTGGTCGGCGGCCGCATGTGCGGGTTCCGGGAGGCGGGCATGGCCTGGGCGCTCCGCTTGGGGCCGGTGATGGGCGAGGTGCGGCTCGCCGGGCGGAACGGGGCGCCCGGCATCGTGGCGGTGGCCGCCGAGGACGAGGTCGCCGTGGTCGAGGTCGCCCACGGGCGCGTGCTTCATCGCCTGCCGGCGTTCTGGGAGCAGCTGGCGTGGTTGGGCCTCGACGAGCGGGGACACCTGCTCGCGCTCGAGCATCCCGGCGGCCGCGCGCCCCGGTTGCACGGGGTCGCCGCGGTCGGGATCATCGCCGCCCTGGACGGCGGATCTCTCAGCTGATCGGGCCGCCGGCCGGTTTCAGATCCCCAAGAAGAGGCGCTTGCCGAAGTCGGGCGCGAGCTCGTCGCACTCGAAGATGCGCCGCGCCGCCGCGGCGACATCGTAGTCGGCGCGATGGTAGGTCAAGCTCATCTCGTCGGTGTCGAACACGGTGAAGCAGGCACGGGCGTCGTTGTCCCGCGGCTGCCCGACCGATCCGACCGTCACGACGTACTTGCTCTTCGGCTGGAACATTACCTTCGGCCCGAACATCTCCTCGATCCGGTTGAAGGTGCCCGGGGGGTGGAGCGCGAAGGACTTCGTCAGGTGGCTGTGTCCGATGAACGTGATCTGCCTGAGCTCTTCCCAGTGGACGAGCAGGCCGGCCGCTTGCGCCGGGTTGAAGACGTAGTCGAAGTTCTCGGCGCTGATCGGGCTACCATGGCTGTAGCACCACGACTCTTCGTCGAAGTTGTACGGCAGCGACTGCAGCCACTCGCTATTCTCGTCGGAGAGCAACGATGCGTGATGATCCAGCGCAGAGCGCGCCGCCTCGTAGTAGTACGCGTAGTCCATCCGCCCGGAGACAGCCGCGTCGTGGTTGCCGAGAATGCACGCCTTGACCAGGGGGCGGACGGCGTCGCAGCAGGCTTCGGGCGCAGCGCCGTAGCCGACGACGTCGCCAAGGCAGACGTACTCGTCGATCTCCAGGGCTTCGTACGCGCGCAACACGACCTCGAGTGCATCGATGTTGCTGTGTACGTCGGAGAAGAGGGCTATTCGCATCCGGGAGCCGTTCGGTCGGGTCAACCCGGCGATTATGGGGTCTCGGTCCCGCGTTGTCCATCCGTGCGGCCGGGCGTTCGTGATCACGGACCGTGCGCTTCGAACGACCCGCGGTCGTCTCGCGCCCCGTGGCTTGTCGCTCCCAGCCGGCGTTGGTAAGCAGTCGCCACCGACGCGCCACTCCGAGGCTGCCCATGTCGACCCCCAAAGCCCGCCCGACCCAAGCGCCAGCTGCGGACTGGGAGCCCGACAACCGGCTCCGATTCGTCACTGCGGCCAGTCTCTTCGACGGCCACGACGCGTCGATCAACATCATGCGCCGCGTGCTCCAGTCGCAGGGCGCCGAGGTGATCCATCTCGGTCACGACCGCTGCGTGACCGACGTGGTAGATGCGGCGGTCGAGGAGGACGCCCACGCGATCGCGGTGTCGTCGTACCAGGGGGGCCACAACGAGTACTTCGGCTATCTGGTCGACCTGCTAGCGGAGCGCGGCCGCAGCGACATCCTCG
>PVBE012507325.1_pt1 | contig 37406 bp, 34 predicted proteins | sample 1631181 | NCBI WGS metagenome assembly PVBE01 (sample SAMN08397723, study PRJNA350692) | Marine metagenome, whole genome shotgun sequencing project. | isolation source: water | place: Pacific Ocean | collected 2012-04
ACCTGGGTGATGTCCACTTTATAACCTTCCGCCGGTGAGGATTTTGCGGTCTCGGTAGCTCTGACGAATTCCAGACTGTTGCCGACCGCCACTCCGGTTGCCGAGTTGCTCCCATCGAGCAGAGTCCGCGTACCGAACTGGGTATTCCGGGAAATGTTACCTAGAGTTGAAAGGAGGTTTTCGATTTCATTCTGGTCCGCCTGCAGCATTTTCGGATCATTGGTTCCTTCGTTTGCTGCATGAACTGCCAATTGACGCATATCGATCAGGATGTTGCTTACCTCACTGAGTGCCCCTTCAGTGGTCTGAAGCATTGACATTGAAATTTCAGAGTTCCGGATCGATTGGTCCAAAGATTCGATCTGAGTCTTCATTTGTTCCGAAATCACCATTGCAGCAGGACCGTCTGAGGCATGATTGAGCTTACGGCCTGATGACAAGCGCTCCAAGTTGGTGCTCAAGGCCTTCTCCGTGTCGTGCAAATGCCTCAATGCATTTAAGGCTGCAATATTTGAATTGATACGAAATGCCATGAATGACTCCTAAATTGACTTCCTTATGGAAGATGAAGATCTGTCCTGATTATCGGCATCTTCAAAAAATACTTTAGGATTTTCCTGGAACCCAAAACCCGGGGTTCTCTTTCTAGAAAATCATTGTCACTCTTATCGGCAGCTTGCTGAAAAGCATTAATACTGTTTCAGAATTTTTCTTGAAAAAGGAATTGGACCCAAAAAATCTCACAGATTTACAACAGTCATTGCTTGATTGGTTCGCAGAATACCAGCGAAAGCTTCCATGGCGTGTAGAATACGAACCTTATGAAGTTTGGATTTCGGAAATCATGCTTCAGCAGACGCAGGTCAAAACGATGCTTCCCTATTACCGGCGCTGGATGGAAGCCCTGCCGGGAATCCGGGAAGTGGCCGAGGCTGATGAGGAACTGTTGATCAAACTCTGGGAAGGTTTGGGATACTACCGGCGTGTTCGAAATATCAGGAAAACCGCTGAAATGATCTGCAATGAATACGGAGGATATTTTCCAGAGGAGGTCACCAAGTTGTTGAAACTTCCCGGGATCGGAAGGTACACCGCCGGTGCCATCGCAAGCATCGGATTCAACCAGCCTGCACCGGTCCTCGATGGCAATGTGACAAGGGTCCTATGCCGCCTGAAAAAAATCCTTGATCCTCCCCAGTTGAGTAAAGTCGGAAAGGAACTCTGGAGACTTGCAGAAGCCTGGATCCCAAAAGGAAAAGCCCGTCATTTCAACCAGGCCTTGATGGAACTGGGTGCGACCGTCTGTTTGCCCTCATCACCCAGTTGCCTGTTGTGTCCTATCCAGCATCATTGCCTGGCACTGGACTCTGAAAATGTGAACCAGATCCCGGTTAAGGTTCCTTCAAAGGCGCCGAAACAACGTTATCGCGCCTGCGCGGTGATCCGCTTCAACCAGAGCCTGCTTTTCAGCAAACGTCCTGAGAATGTTCTCCTGGAGGGATTATGGGAATTTCCCTCCATCGAAGGGGATTCCATAAAGAATCTGAAGGAGATACTCGAAAAACATGTAGAACAGGTTTATGGAATAATGATTTCACTTGGAAATGAATTCCATCAGTTGGATCACCGCTACACGAATTTCAAAACCCGGGTGAGCTTTTACCAGGCTGAAGTTGATGGTCTTCAGGTTGAAATGGACGAAACCATTTCTTGGGTGAAGTTTTCCGAAACCGAAAAAATTGCCTTACCCTCGCCCTATCGGAGGTTTGTGGACTGGTACTTAAAGCAGATTGTGGAATAGCAGGGAATTTCCATATCAGACAAAAAGCTGGATGTCGGAATCGGCTGCAAATTCGAGGAACGTCGCTGCTCCTCCGACCTCGACTCCATCGATGAAATCATCCTGACTGAAACCAAAGACATCCATCGTCATCTGACAGCCAATCATTTTCACTCCGGATTCGAGACAGATCTCCCGCAATTCTTCAATGGTGGCAACGCCTTTGTTTTTAAAGGTCTGCTTCATCAACGAGGTTGCTGTGGTTTCAAAACCCGGCAGGTTTCCCATCAACATATTGGGCATCGGCCATTCTATATTCTGGAAGCCCTTCGGACCAAAGGGCATTTTCATCGGCATCGCAGGATTGGCCTGTGGAGCAACTTTGGCAGTGATGTCGCGCTTCAGCAGAGTCAATCCATAAAAAGTGAAAAAGACAGCCACTTCCATTTCCATGGCCACCGCCGTAGATGCCAGGATGAAAGGAGGATACGCCCAATCCAAGGTTCCTTGTGATGCAATCAGCGCCATCCGTTTTGGTCGTTCATTTGTCATGATTTTTCCTCACTAGAGGTTGATTCATGAATTACTCAATCGTAACAATTAAATAAAAGTAGTTCATGCAGTATTGTTCGATTGAAGAGGCCCTTCTCCAAATAATGCGAATTGAAGCCATAGTATACCGAACTGAAGTAATTTCTCATGATCTTTTTTTATGGAGCTTGCCATTTCCTTATCTACTTTAAATTTTTTCAGCAGCGAACTCTTGAAAACAAAGTCATGGAAGGTATCCAAATCGTAACATGCCATTATGAACAATGAAATTTGATGCTGATGTGTGTCATCCAGATTGATCGCTTTTAATTTTGCTACGGTTTCAAGCCAGGGCTTATTTAAGTCCTCAATTTCTGTTGCCCCTTGATCTTTCATCCAGTCCTCCAATTTCCATTCTTTTTTTTCTTCATGCCCTTGGCACATTTCCTCCTTGATGATAAAACGTGATTCCTTGCTTTCACCCTGACGAGGATCCATTGAAGCAGAGCCAACGGGATAAGTTCTACAAACCAGTGGCCGGTTCTTGTATACTGTGCAACCAATTTTTCCATCCAGAAAAATACATGCCCCTTCAGATTTTTCTTTCATCTGCAGTTTCACTAACGGAATACCGGTACCTTTGATTTGTTGGAAATACGTATATTCGTTGAGGAATTCCCCAGATTTTATTTTAAGCTTTGATTTTAAGCGAAGAATATCCAAAGGAGTTAGGATGACATCAATTTCATGGCAACATTTGTTAAAGCATGAAACACCTGGATGGCAAGAAAAATTCAACAACCCTTTATTCGAAAGAGGCTTTAGTTTGAAATTTTCTTTATCACGGTAATGATTATGACTAAAATTTTTTGAATCCACTTTATGTCCTATCAAATGTTCATCTTATTTTAAATTAAACTGTGGGAAACATTGAGGAACTGATGCTGTCGGCCAAGGAGGCCATGATAAAAAAGAAATTTCAGGAAAGCATTGATTTGTTTACTGAAATAATAAAAATAGAGCCTGATAATTTCGATGCTATTTTCAGTCGAGGAATTGCAAATTTCATCAAAAAAAATTATCAGAATGCACTTGAAGATTTCACTCAAGGGCTTTTTCTCAAACCTGATTCCTCCAAACTCTTATGCAGCCGTGCCAACACTTATCTTGCCCTGGATCAGAACGATTCTGCATTACATGACCTCAATCAGGCCATTGAAATTGATCCACAATATATTTCAGCGTATTTGACCAGGAGTGAAGTCATGGAAAGAATAGGAGAAAGAGAACAAGCAGAAGCTGACAAAGAAGTTGGACTTAGGCTGCAGCAGCAGATGTCTCAATCTCTCCTGGAAAGCCAAGGATTTATGTTCCAGACGTGGTAATCTAAATCCCATTGTTCAAAAATGGGAAACTAGAATCCCTAATATCATAAAGGATCGTGTGATTCCATTTAACTTGGGGATTCGGAATATTCGTCATATTTCTTCGAACTTCCTCGTACCAGTGATGCAGGATATTTTTTTTCGTTTATGACGAGTTTCTTCTTGGCTGCTTCAAGAGGATCTATACCGTATTTATCTGCAAGAGCAACAAGGTAATTCATCACATCACCTATTTCCTCTTCCAGATTCTGTAGGTTTTTCCCCTTCAGTTTTCGACTCTCCTCTTCTGTCAACCACTGAAATATTTCTACAATTTCAGCTACTTCCACACTGGCTGCCATCGCAAGGTTCTTGGGGGAGTGAAACTGTTCCCAATCTCTATCTTTTGCAAACTTACGAAGTTGTTGTTTAAGATCTTCCACAATCAGAATCTCATTGCGGAATAGTCTGATAATAGGCCGACAGGATTTTTGCCACTTCCGGTCTGGCAAATTCTGGAGGAAGTTCTTTCCCCTGACTCAACATCTCACGCACCCTTGTTCCTGACAGGAGGAGGTAATCATCTGGACCATGGGGACAATCACGCATCATCACAACCTTTTCACACTGGTGACACCATACGGTGTGATCTCCTCTGAAAATTTTGATCTGCATAGAATCTTCAGGAATGCTGTCAAAAATGTCTTGAGCATCAAATGCTCCATAGAAATCTCCAACCCCTGCGTGATCGCGTCCTACAATCAGATGGGTGCATCCTGCATTCTGACGGAAAACCGCATGGAGCAAAGCTTCTCTGGGACCTGCATAGAGCATATCAAAACCATAACCTGTAATCATCACCCTGTTTTCAGGAAAATAATTTTCAACCATTTTCTGAATAGCAGTTTCTCTCACATCAGCAGGAATATCTCCTTTTTTTAATTTACCAAGAAGCATGTGAATCAAAAGACCATCCGCATTCAGATCTTTCATTGCCATCTTACACAATTCCTCATGCGCTCGGTGCATTGGGTTCCGTGTTTGAAAGGCAACGGTTTTTTCCCAGCCCCTGGTTTCTATTTCGGTTCTTATTTGTGTTGCCGTTCTGAAGGTTTCAGGGAAGTCCGATGAAAAGTATGAAAAATTCAGAACCTGAATCGGACCTGAGATGAGCGTGTTGCCACCGTTTGAGAATGCAACAACTCCTGGATGCTTGTGATCCTCTGTACCGAAGACTTGGTTGATGATCGATTTTATTGCCTCATTACTGATGAATTCTATCGCGTTCACTTCCTGTACTGCTAAGACAGGATTCCCTTCTATGTTGGGGTCCCTTAAGGCTATTTTAGGAGCGCTTCGAATCCCCTCATTCAGATCCTGATCATGGAGCATGTTGAGGATTGGCACTGGCCAGAAAACACCCGAATCCAACTGCATGGATTCTGATACCTTTAGGGTTTCCTGAAGATTCATGAAGCCCTTCAAAGGATTGAAATATCCTCCTCCCAACATCACTGCATTGGCAGCAGCTGAAGAAGAGATGACAATGGAAGGCAGACTCTGTGCTTCCTTCAGTAAATCCTCCCTCAGAGAAGAGTCATCTATATAAACAGATTGAAGAATTTCGGACCCAAAGGGGCTGATCATTTCATCAGAAAATAGAAAGGTTGGAGCTAACGAATTACCGTCTATGTATTTTCAACGGTTTCTGCCATTGCTTCGATTTCATGGTTCCTTCCTGAAAATCGGGCATAGACCATTGCAACAGGTCGATAAAAGATATGGCCAAATTTGGTTTGTGGTGCATAGGCCAGCATGTAGAAGACCATAACGAGATGGATGTAGTAGCTCAAGAAAGACATAAAAGGATTATCCGCTACCCTAAAAATCTGACAAAGAATCCCCGTAGCAATCGTTAAAAACATGTTCCCTATGAATGCCCAGTCAAAAAAACTCAGGATGTTGACTTTTGAATTTTTCATACGATCAAGAACAATTGCGGAAATGCCAAAAAATGCAGCAACCGCACTGATATTTCCAAGTATCTTCACAGGATGGAAAAAAGGCAAAGGGGTGTCTTTTATGTCAAAACCAAGTTCATGCAGAGTATGAATAAGAAACACCAAATTCGTTGTTATAAAAAGTCCAAGGAATCCATACATCATCAATAAATGTGAAACATTCCTACTTTTCTTAGTCCCACATTTCTTGAACTCATCATGGGAAAAAGCGGTAATTATTGTGCCCTTAATTGCATTGAAAAGAGATTCACCATCGCTTCTCCGTGGAAACTGCTCCTTCAAACCACTGATAAAATGTTTCATGGCCATCAAGGTGTTAAAAATGGCGAAAGCCACAGCTGACAGGAAGATGACGTCAATTGCTACAACAGGCATCATGTTCGCGTAGACGATGGGCTTCGTGTCCATGAAAGCAAAATTATCACCTACATTCAGAATATAAATTGCCAGGCCAATGATGATCACAGGGATCAAAAAAAGGAACAGATTGCCCTTAAATGTTTTTGCTGCTTTAGAAATGAAACTTGGAAATGAATAGTGTTCTATGGTCTGGTTACGAAGAGCTGACATGACATCTGAAGGTTTGGCTCCCCTTGGACATTGATCCGTACAGTCACTGCAATTATGACAGAGCCAGAGATCCATGTTCTTAACCAAACGGTCCTTCAAACCCCATTGAGCCGCGAGCATCTCTTTTCTAGGAAAAGGCAGGTCAGATGGCGTCAGTGGACATACCACGGTACAGGTCGAACACTGGTAGCATGTTTTTAAATCAACACTGCCAGATCCGATTAACTTTTCTACAAAATTTAAATCAGCATTAATGCTGACATTTCCTGTCATTGTTTTTTATGTTTTTAAAGTTTCAAATGTGTCCTACATCCCTTTAAATGGATTGGGACCCAATTCATCAATTTCTTCTTGAAAATCCTTAATAATTTTAGGTAGTTGAACAAAATCATTCATGCTGATTTCAAACTGTTTAACCCTCTCTGGTTCCAGGCCTAGACGCCCAATAGTTTCTTGAACTTTGCTGAGCCTTGTATTGCAAAGCTCACTTCCTTGTGAAAAATGACATTGATAGTCGTCTCCATATTTGCAGCCCATAAACATGATCCCATCATATCCTACAGACATGGCATCTGATACATTTACCAGGTTTACACCTCCAAGACATCTCATTGGGATAATTCTTATGGAATTGCTGATCTTTATGCGATTCAGTGCGGCCATGTCAAAGACAGGAAGTGCATCATTTTCACAGACGAAGACGAGTATTCTTGGCTTTTCATCGAACTCATCGGGCATCTCAATGCTTTCCATCATTTCTTTGAAAATCATTGGACTGTAATCTGGAAATGTGATCACTCGGACAGGACAGGCTCCCATGCAAATCCCACAGCTCCTGCATCTTGCAGGATTTTCAAAGGGTACTCCTCTTTCATTTTCATCGAGTACCCCAAAAGGGCATTCCACAGTACACCGTTTGCATGCAGTACAACGATCCAGAGCAAAAATAGGATAGGTCTGATCTCCAACTCTGGGATGAACGGTACGCCCCTTTGAACTCAGTTCAATAGCCTGAATGGCTTTTAAAGCGGCACCGCTGGCATCGATGATACAATCATTCATATCCAGAGGCTGCCTTACAGAACCTGCCGCATATATCCCTGTTCTGCGAGTTTCATAGGGAAAACATATAAAGTGTGAATCCGGGTATCCGTATTTCAGTTCTGGTAAGTCCGGTCCCTGTCGGTATTGGAGATTCAAGGCAGATTCTCCATCCAATGTTGATGATTCCTGACCCAATGCAAGAACCACCATATCCATTTCCAAACTAACCGATTCCCCAAATAAGGTATTTTTAAGTTCAACGCCAATGCTTCCGTCACCTTTTTCAGTTACCGATGTAACATCCCCCTTTGTCAAAAAGATTCCAGGATCATCCTGCTGTTTCCTGTAGAAATTCTCATATAAACCAGGGGTGCGCATATCTCTATAGAGGATGTAAGCTTTTGCATCAGGATCCTGTTCACGTATGTAGGAGGCATGTTTAAGAGAATCCATGCAGCAAGTACTTGAACAGTAGGGAAGATGATTTGGATCGCGTGATCCTGCACATTGAATGAAAGCTATGTTTTTCGCAGGTTTACCATCAATTCTTTTGATATTCTTTTCCCTGGCCATCTGTTCAAATTCAATACTGCTGATCACATTTGTGTATTGAATTCCAAGATGGGTTAGCTTTGTGGCATCGTAGGGTTTAGAACCTGTAGCCAGAATTACCGCTCCGCTTTCAAGATTCACTGATTTGCCGTTTTTACTCAGTTGTATTTTAAATTCCCCAGGCTGTCCGGAAATCGATGTAACATGTGTAGATTTATGAACAGAAATCCCATCATGCTTTTCGACAAGATTGATGAGTTCTTCGATATTGTTTTGCTGAGGTGAATGATATGGGGGACTTGAAGGTATGAGTTTGTATTGGTCAAGAACGTATCCTCCAAGTTGCTCTTTTATTTCTACCAAGTTTACTTTATTACCAGCTTTAGCTGCCTCAAGAGCCGCAGTCATTCCAGTAATTCCTCCTCCAATCACAAGCAGGCTGCGTGAAGTTTCCTGTTCAAATGGAATGGGCAAATCGCTTTTTTTGATTTGGGAACAGTGCATGCGGACATAGTCTTCCCCAGCCATCTGAGTGTCTTCATTGACGTTTCCATCTTCTTCACGTTTTTCCTGAACCCAGGCTACGTATTCTCTAATGGGCGCACGTACTACAAGGCTCTCTTCTCCCATATCAAAAGTCTTTTCATGCTGGCGTTTTGAACATGCCGCAATCATAAATCTGTTGACTCCCTCTTGATCTCTATCATCTTTTAGAAGTTTTACACCCTCTTCGCTGCATAGAAACGGATGCGTTTTGTTAATTGGAATTTTAAACTCCTTTTCTGCAACTTTCAGCATTCCTTCTACATCCAAGGCCTGATCGATATCACAGCCAGAGCATACGTAGGAACCAATCTTTGTTTCCATCTTAATTTGCCACTACATTTTGAATTGCTTTCAAAGAGGTCCCGGTAGCATCTTGAATCGAACTATTGACATCAACCGGTCTCTTTGCAGTGCCTGTAGAATAAATTCCTGGCTTTTGAAAATCCGGATTCAAAAAACCATCTTCATCGAGCTGAATTTCCTTTAGAGGAATTTGTGTTTTTAAGTTGGGCTCCATGCCCGTTGCCAGAACAACTAAATCATATTCTCTGCTAACCATTTTCTGTTTGAGAATGTCTTCTGCCTCAACAACCGGATTTCCTGTTTGTCCCAAAACTACATTGGCTACCTTACCTTTGATCATCTCGACATTCGGATGATTCTGAACAGTAGCTACGAAATCCTCGTACTTTCCTGCAGTTCGTATGTCTATATAAAAAATGGTTACTTGGGAATCAGGATTTTGTTCAAGGATGTAATTTGCTTGTTTGAGAGAACCAAGACAACAGATGGAGGAGCAATAAGGCAGATGATTTTCATCCCGAGAACCTGCACATTGGACAAATGCAATGCTTTGAACAGGTTGTTGATTTGATGGACGTAGTATTTTCCCTTTTGTTGGGCCACTGACTGACGCAAGACGTTCCATCATCACATTATTAATCACATCAGGAGATTTGCTGAAACCCAGATTTTTAAGTTTTTTTGCATCATAGGGTTTCCATCCGGTTGCAAAGACAATAGAAGCAACATCAAATTCATATGTTTCCCCTTCCATGTTTAGATTGATGGCATTGTATTTACATGCTTCTACACATTTTTCACATCCGGTTTCACAAGACTCGCGATCAATATGGTATTTTGAGGGAAATGCCATAAAGTTGGGTAAATAAATGGCTTTTGTTTTATCCATCCCATAATTGAATTCGTTACTTCGCACAGAAGGACAAACCGGAGTGCAATGATCACAAAGAACACATTGATCATTAACGTATGTAGGTTTTTTCTCTACAACAACCTTGAACGCTCCAGGGTCTCCTGAAATCGATTTCAATTCGGAATGGGTGTAGACATCAATGGATTTGTTCGAACGCAGCCTGCGATAGTTTATTTCTAATCCGCACGTCGGAGGACACATTTTGGGGAAATATTGATGGAAACCTGAAATACGCCCCCCAAGAGTAGGAGATTTTTCAACAAGTATGACCTCATAACCCGTTTCAGATGCTTCCAAAGCAGTTGTAATGCCCGAGATTCCTCCACCAATGACTAATATTTTTTTTAAAGAAGTCATTTATTGTTAAAATCTTTGAAAAGATATTGAATCAATAAACAAAATTAGAGAATTATCTAAAAATTATTCTAAAATAAAATAGACAAGAATTGGAGATTCGTGTTTCAGTGATTTGAAAAAATAAGGATCGTTGGATCTGAAACAATCATTTCGGATCCAACGAATTTGTTACTATGGTCGATTCTGGTTGTATTAGCTTATTAAGATACTTTTGGGTTTAAGATTTGTCGGCATCTGAAACCAGTTGATGATAATCCCGTTTAAAAATGTTCCACTCACCTGTATTTTTATCATAAGTTGAGTTTACAAAACATTTCCAGTTCTCATCATCAATAGCGAGGTGATCACCTCGATAATAGTAACCTGGATAACGGGTTTCCTCTCGGAAATGGATATGACGGGCATGGGCTTCTCCCGCAAGAATCCGGTGGAAATTTTCCCATGCACGTAGAAGTTCATGGAGGTTTTCAGCACACATATGGTAGGAATCTTCCTTGAGCATATCCAAATAATAGAAGCCTTCCTCAAGCATGTATTTACTGGTCATATACCATGTCCCAACTCCTCCCACATATTCATCCATCAGCTTCTGAAGCCTTTGCTGAAGCATGCCTGGTCGAATGTAATGGGGGTTGATGTTTGGATCTGTGGTATAATCACTGTATTTGCCCCATGTTTCCATAGGCATAAAGATTTCCTTGGCTAGATCTTCAGGATCTTCAGCAAATTCAACGGATTCATCCTTGTGATCAATACAATAGGCCGCCATCATTTTTCCTACAATTCTACCTTCGGTATTGGAACCCGATGAGAACTTGTGTCCAGAAGCACCTACTCCGTCACCTGCAGTGAATAGACCATTAACAGTGGTCATTCGGTTGTAGCCCCAATGCCATTCTTCTGGGCCAAAATCTCCTGGCCCACTGGTCCACAATCCTGCGCAACCTGCATGAGAACCTAAAAGATAGGGCTCTGAAGGCATCAATTCCGAAGGGACTTTTTCCGGTTCCATGTTATTGGCAGCCCAAACACCAGCCTGGGTAATCGTCATATCCAGAAAATCTTCCCAAGCTTCTGATTCAAGATGCTTGATTTCCTTCTTGGTCATGGTCTCAGCCAATTTCTGTAATGCCACATCAGTGTGAATCTTAATTGGACCCTTCCCTGCTTTCATGTCGATGATCATCAAATGATTTCGCATGCAGGTTCCCATCGAATCTACATATTTCCCATATAGTTTTCTGCTCTCCTCCTTGTTGGTTTCCTGATAATCTTCACCAAATGCATTGGTAGCTTTTGCTTTGAAAAGAAGAAACCAGGCACCCACAGGACCATAACCATCCTTGAAACGGGCAGGAACAAAGCGGTTTTCCATCATCGTTAATTCAGCACCAACTTCAGCAGCCATGGCATAAGTGGAACCACTGTTCCAAACTGGAAACCAGGCTCTGCCCTGCCCTTCTCCCGTTGCACGGGTTTTAAAAACGTTGACGCATCCTCCTGCAGCGAGCAAAGCAGTCTTGCACTTGAACACATAGAGTTTCTTCTCCCTAACACTAAAACCCACAGCACCTGCGATTTTTGTTGGATCATTTTTGTCTGAAAGTAGTTTTACAATGAAAACCCTTTCAAAATGGTTTTGTTCCACTCCTGTTTTTTCTCGGTTGTTTGCCAAAGCAGCTTTTCCTGCTTCAGCAACGATGACTTTGTAAGATTCACCATTGATCATGATCTGCCATCTGCCTGATCGTACAGGTTTTCCTCCCTCTCTCAAAGAGATCATATCGTTTCTCAATGCCGTGTGACCATCTATTGAATGGCCTTCTTCATCCTTTTTCCATATCGGCAAACCCCAATCCTCAAAAAGATGGACTGTGTCATCAACCAATCGCCCAACATCATAAACAAGATCTTCCCTAATGATCCCCATTAAGTCATTTCTAACATATCGTACGTAGTCCTCAGGGGTATTTTCCTGCCCGACATAGGTATTGATTGCAGACAAGCCCATTGCTACTGCTCCACTACGATCAGTAGCCGCCTTATCCACCATGGTGATCCTTAACCCTTGCTCGGTAGCCCACCGGTCTGCTTCATAGGCACAACCGCAGGCAGCCATTCCACCACCAATGAGCAGGATGTCGGTTTCATGAACAACGATTTCAGGCTTTTCTGAAAATTCAAAATTGTTTACTTTTGGTTCCATGTTTATTTATGTCCTTAATTTTAATATTTTTTTGCTATGCTGCGGCAGGTACAGGAAGTGCTTTTCCCGTTGCATGATGGGTGAAAAAACCCTGTTCTTTTACTTTTGAAAAATCAGCTTTAGCTTCTCCTTCCCCTGCAAAAATATTTACTTCACCTGGTAGAACTGTTCGGGTTGGGAATTTAAAACGTTTGATATTTCCATTTCGAAATTTAACCGTCCACATGATGCTGTCTGATGCAGGCAATGGAATGACGGATCCCCCAAGAGGGGCAAAATCTGCATAACAACGGATTTCAATCGCTTGCTGAGGACAAATCTTGACGCAGCTATAGCACTCCCAACACTGAACTGGTTCTTGATTTACTGCCTTCTTAACGTCTTTTTTCAAAGTCATTAAATCATGAGGGCATATATACATACATGCTGTTTTGTCCTGACCGGTACAGCCATCACATTTTTCAGTAATCACAAAACTAGGCATTGTTGATCTCCTTATTTAAATGAAAAAATACATTAACGAATAAAACAAAATTAAATCTCAATGAATCAACTTTCTTAAAACCATTTTTTAAATTTTTATAGCTGATTTCTTGGTTTAGGTCCCGAGTTGATCATGAATCCAATGACCAGGCTGAATTCAAAAAAATTCCCATGTTATAAAAACTGCCTGATACGTTCCCCATTCCTTGGGAGCATGGGATTGGATTCGCATAAAACCCAAAAAACACAATATTATAATAATATGATAACTCGAACATAAAGGAAATCTCTTGATAATCACAATATATAATTCTTATAATTCTTATAATTTTAGATTATATCATATTTAATGAGGCCATGAATCTACATTCATTGAGGATTTTTCATGCTATCGCAAGCGAAGGTTCCTTTACTCGCGCGGCAAAATTGTTAGTCATCAGTCAACCTGCAGTTTCCCAACAATTACAGCAACTTGAGTCTCAATTTGAGATGAAGTTATTAGACCGATTACCTCGTGGCGTAAAACTGACTCGAGAAGGCGAGGTCCTTTACAGTTACTCGAGTCGAATTTTTGCTATCGAGAATGAATGTGAGGCGACCATGAGTGCCATGTCAGAGAATTCCTATGGTCGACTTGCGATTGGAGCAAGTACAACCATCTTTGACTATTTGCTTCCTACAATGGTAAGCATTTATTTAAAGGAATTTCCAAATATTGAACTCCAATTAGAAGTGGGGAATACCGAAGAAATATGTAATATGATTGCTGATGGTGTCGTTGAATTTGGTCTTTTGGAGGGCACAAACATCACGAACGGAGTTGAAATCAATTCTTTTGGAACGGATGAGATGGTGGTGGTTGCAAACCCGAATTGCGAATTAGCAAATTTACCCTTGCCCATCAAATTGGAAGACCTTACGAATTATCCATTCATATCACGAGAAAAAGGATCCGGCAGTCAAGCAGTTATTGAATCAGCTATTGCTGAAGTCGGTCTCTTGTTGAATCCCATCGTTAGGCTTGGGAGTACTGCAGCTATTCTCAGGTCAGTTGAAGCTGAATTAGGCTTCGGAATTGTTTCCTCGATAGCAGCAAAAACAGCTTTGGAAAATGAAAAAATAAAAATAATTCCGGTTGAAGGATTGAAGATAGCCCGAAAACTGTTGATGGGCTTTCTTCCAGATCGCCAACTCAGTATAGCTGCAAAGTCGTTCGTTCTATTGTTAGAAGATCCAAAAAATATTTTTTCTTGATGAAGTTATTGGATTTTTATTTTTTGGGCCTTAGCTTCTTTTGAAGATTGTTTACAAATGAATCCGTGGATTAAGGGTTTTGATTTTGAAATCCAATTCGAAATCGGATTCCAAGTGATGTGATTGAGGACTCAAAATGTATACAGCAAACATTCAGAATCATGTGATCCGGATAATTCCCGGGTTCTATTTTGAGACTTGCGATGAATCAACATCCATATGTTATGGTTCCGTCAACTGCTTTGTTGATCGAGGTAGAAAAGATCCTCAGCAGGCCTGAGCGGACGTTTCAGCCAAAGTGGTCGACGAAGACCCTGCGGTCCTGGCGCAGGACGGGTTTTCCCCAACCAACGACGGTAGACTTCCGTTGATTTTGTGGTATCGACAAAGACATCCCCATATTGATCCCCAGAATGTGCCTTCTCGATCCGTACCTTCTGATGCCCAGCAGTGCATGCCACTGATCGGATCCGGATGGACGGCGTGGGTAATGTTCTGATGCACTCCACCATCACGCCAGAATATTCGCTTGAGGTCTTTGTCCTTGCCTTCAGCAGGTTTGATCCCTGAAATGACATTCATTTTCCATTTACCTTCACCCTGTTCCTGGATATCGACCAGATTGGTCGCCCAGCGATTGGCTTCCGGATCCTGAGAACGTCTCCAACGTCCGATGTGATGGGAGCATGCCACCACCCCGGGACGCATACCCTCCGTAGCCCAGACCCGAGCCACAAAGTAACCGATTTCGGTATTCACCCTTGCCAGATCACTTGTCACAAACCCCAACCTTTTAGCATCCGAAGTATGCATCCAGAGAGGATTCCTATTTGAAATCTCCACCAGCCATTTGGCATTGGCAGATCGAGAATGAATGAGGGTAGGCAGTCGGTAGGTAGGTACCAATGGGAAATCTCCCTGGCCGCGTTGCATCTCTTCTTCGTGAACATGACTGCGGATGTACCCCGGCAGACTGTATTCAGGCCATTTCCAGTCCGATAAGGTTTTTGAAAAAAGCTCTTGTTTGCGTGAAGGTGAATTGAATCCTACCGAAGGCTTTCGACCTGCAAGCACTCAAACGGGTATTCCCTGTTTGAGCACGGTTCCACTTCTCTCGTCGATCTCAGTTCCTTCGAGTTGCTCATCGGTAAGTGGATTCCGATAGATTTCATAGACCTCATTTTTGATTTCAAACGCTCCGTAACGGCGCATGAAGTCCAACGGTGTCAGATTTTCTTCCGCAGCCCGTTCAGGTAATCCTGGAACACGTTCAAAAATGTAACGGTAATACTCGCCGACGGTGAGTTTTTCTCCTTCCCGATAGGGAGAAAGAAAGTGATCCCGAACCCCAAGCTTACCTTCTGGATCGATACGCCAGGAGAGTTCGATCCAGAATTCATCCTCTTCCCAGACTTCACCAGGATTGACCTGATAGCTAAATTCCGGTTCCTGCCCCTGTCGGCGGGCATATTCTCGCAAAACCGGCTGTCGATAGGCGACCCACATCCCTACATGGGTTTCATAGCTGATCAGATCATGACGCTCTGAGGAATGACCCATCGGAAGTACATAATCAGCAAAGTAGGCCGTTTCATTCCAAGTTGGAGTAGGAGCGATGTGAAGGCCGACCTTGTCTTCATCACGAAGGGCCTCAATCCAACTGAAACCGTCGGGATAGGTCCATACTGGATTAAAAACCCGTGTAAAATAAACCGACATCTTTCCACGGTTTTCTTTTAGAAAATGAGGAAGAAGATAACTAAGTTCATAATGAGAAAGTGGGTATTCATTGGGAAAATGAAGCTCATTCCAAAATTTCTGGGCAGGGGGTTTGCTGCAGAGACTTGGATGGAACTTATTCCAGGTATTCGGTAGCGTGCCTCCAGGAGTTCCTATGCTTCCGGTAAGAACACTCAGAAATTGAAGGCAGCGTGCCACCTGCCAACCACCCAAGTTTCCACTACTGGCACTTCGCCAGTTCATATTTGCAAAACGACTCCCAGCCCTTCCGATCCTCCTGGCTACTTCTATAATCGTTTGAACAGATACCCCACTTTCATTTTCTGCAAACTCCGGAGTAAATTCGGAATAGTGCTCGATAAGTTTTTCAACTGCGACCTCAAGACTCAGATCGGAATCAGGGTGCTCTTCTTCAAGCCATTCCTGCCAATTGACCCAATTACGAAGGAACTCTTCATTGTAGAGTTTTTCCTTCAGGATGATCCGTGCCATCGCCAGCAGGACCGCAGCTTCAGTTCCAGGATAGGTGGCCATCCAGTAATCTGCACGACTGGCAGTGTTCGATAAACGAATGTCCATCACCGCGATTTTCGTGCCGTTATTCTTGCCTTCAATGATCCGCTGAGCGTGCGGATTAAAATAATGCCCTGACTCCAAATGCACACTGATTAGGAGGATGAAATCGGCATTCGCAAAATCCGGTGAAGTCCGGTCTATTCCATCCCAGATGGCATATCCGAATCTCGCACCGGCCGAACAAATGTTAGTGTGGCTATTGTGGCCATCAACGCCCCAGGCATGGAGCACCCGCTCCATGTAACCTTCATGTCCAGGACGTCCAACGTGGTAGGCGATCTCATTGTTTCTTCCTTCTTCAAGTGCCAGACGAATTTTACCTGATATGTCCTGAAGCACCGATTCCCAGGAAACCCGTTCCCATTTCCCTTCTCCTCTTTTTCCAAGCCGTTTGAGTGGGTAGAGAATTCGTTCCGGGTCTTCGATCTGGTTGATGGTCGCGGGGCCTTTCGCGCAATTACGGCCCCTACTTCCAGGATGAAAGGGATTCCCTTCGAACTTTCGCACCTTTCCGGTTTCCTTATCGACATAACTCAACATCCCACAGCCTGATTCACAATTGAAACAGGAAGTGGGAATGATCGAATAGCGTTTTTTCTTTTTACGGGACCAGCCTGTTGCTTCATACTCCTCCCAATCGTCCCATTTTTCCGGAGGAAGGTAACTGTTGAGAGGGCCTGGGCTCAACATTTCAGATTCCTCCGTCACAGATTCGGTCAAGTCCGGTATCAGACCCAGCCCCTGTACCAGTTTTTCAATCCAAGTCGCTTCAGGCTGCATTCTCATATAAAATCCAGTGTAAAATGTCATCAACTGAGAGGGATCATCTGGGGTGCCATGACCCAGATACGAATGGAGTACCAGATGCCGATCAAAATCAGAGCTCCTGCAAGGGCTAGCATCAGAGGTGCTGTACTCCAAAGGAGCATCAAAAAAGGTAAAATGCTGCCCGCCAGGATCACTCCTACCCAGAATTCAGATTGAAACAATCCATGGATGATGATCATGACGGTACGATGAGAGTCTTCGGTAGGGTGAGGAACAATCAGTTCTGCACTGAGGGAAAGGACTTGGACCACCAATCCACCCATAAGAATGTTTTTCAAAAATGGAATCAATGGCATGATTGGTTCCCAGAGAAATCCCGTCAGCAATAACGCAGCACTTCCTCCCACAACGGCATGGAGCAGCATGTGTAGAATTAAAAGTGGACTTTGCCAGAAATCACGTCCCTTGGCTTGAGCAAAGAGAAAGGCGGTGTAGACTGCCAGGAGGGCTGATAGCAACAAAATGGGCCAGACCAGCCAATCCGCCCATTCTGCGTAACCCAAATAATGCGCGGCTCCCATCAACGTCACCAAACCACCATATACGGTGATGGTGTAACCTCCTCGAACCAGCCACGATTTCCAATGAGGACGCAGTAGGACATAGATGAAGCGTGAAGGCTGGTCCAGATCCTTAATCAACAACATTCCTGTTGCTGCCAGAAAGAATAAAGAAACCAGTGAGGTGATCCAAAAACTTTCACTGGAGAAATAGACCCAACCGAGCTGATTCAGGAGCAGTGGGATGCCGAGGATTCCTGACGCAAGGGCCTTGGTCAGAATGTATCCTGTTACTTCCCAACCCCAGAGGATGCCTTTGGAAGGTGAATCATAAACCCTCCGTGCTGGTCTGGAACCACCACTGAGTCCTCCGTTGATTAGGAGTCGGATTGTGTCTGCTTCCTGAATTTCCAGAATGATCAGTAGGCTCTGGATTCCCGCCTCCAAAATGCACGCTGTGACGATGGTTTTTTCCAGAATGATGTCCAACCCCGGTTTCCTGCGATCCCCAGAGGCTCTGCCCAGAATGTGATGTCTCTAGTGGTTTCAAAGAAACATCATCGCTCTCAATATAGAAAAGTTTGGGACGTGTCCCCTTTTCCGGTTTTCTAGCTGTCACTTGCTGCCTTGCCACCAGGTTCGCTATTTTCGAACCGGACTCATCCAAATCTCCTGAGATGATTGCCTCCGTCGGGCAAACATTGTCGCAGGCGGGTTGCAGTCCTGCATCCACCCGATGCGAGCAGTAATTGCATTTCGCCGCCGTGTTGGATTCAGGATCGATGTAGATCGCATCATATGGACATGCCTGCGTGCATGATTTGCAACCGATGCAACGCTCGTTGTTGAAATCCACGATCCCGTCCGGACGTTTGTATAAAGCCTGAGTCGGGCAAATCTCAACACACGGTGCTTCCTCACAATGGTTGCAGCGCATCACCGAATAGATCCTGCGGGTGTCAGAAAAATTACCTTTTTCAACATATTTGACCCAAGTCCTGTTGACCCCGATCGGCACGTCATGCTCCGATTTGCATGCCACCGTGCAGGCATGACAACCAATGCAGTTGCGGTTATCGATTACAAATCCGAAATTCAACAATTCCTCCTAACATTAAAATATTTTAATAAGGATTCCTTGGAAACTGCTCTTTGGAGGAGGAGTGAAGATAGCCTGGAATCCATAAAAAATATGTAATAATAATCTTATAATTATTACACATTACTCAGTTTTCGAAGTGATGAGCGTAAAAGATTATCCGATAGACTTTCTCAAAACATACTTAATCTTTTAAGGCACTAAGGACCAAATGCCTTTCGTTTGGCACCTACCACTGAACACAGCAAAGCTGCAAATTACAGTTACAAAATCCATGTAACAATTTTTTTTTCTCCTACTCAAATCAGTGGTGAGTTAGATTGAAAGACATTATTGGAATAAATTTTTAATAAATAAAATGCATAATAATTATTGTATTAATAAGTTTTGATTATATTATGATATCATAAATAATACTCAAACACGGGACTTTGGATTTTACCGTCACAAGGCTAAGCTATTAAGCCACAAACCACCGACGTTGGTGACACCCACCTTTCAGGGGATGGAGGAGCACAATCCAGAAAACCTCGATCGCTTAAGCCCGAATTGACGACTCTAGGCAGAATGGCAGGAACATTTGGAATTAAGGTTGGTAAGGGTTTTTGCCGTATAGTTTAAGTTTTCACACATTTCAAACTCCAGTGGAACCAAACTTTAAGCCTCAAACCTTCACAACTGTTTCTTGGATGATTGATAAATTGGATTGTGAAATCATAACTTTTCATAGCTTTTTTAAAGCTTAAAAAGTATTCCTGATGATATGCATCTAATTTTGATTTGTAGGGAGTGAAGGAGATGCTCTCAATGGGCCACCAAGGTTGGATCACGGGCAGGATCCTACTCGGATATTTTCTGCTGGCAGCGAATATTGCGGTAGAGAAATGGCTGCTGGAATTCTACAGCCTGCTCGAGATCAACTTCGCCACGGCTGCCCTGTTCATGATTCTGACGGCATTCCAGGAACTACTGACCCAAGGATCACTCCGACGGATCAGACCTGTTTCGTGGAAGATTCTACTTTTGATCAGTCTGCTTACCCTGGGAGCCTGGCACTGTTTCCTTAGCGCGCTTTCAGGCTTGAGTGTTTTCGAATTCGGTGCGATGAGTCTGCTTTCACCGGTGCTGATGGCCATGATGGCAATGCTGGTATTAGCTGAAAGGCCTTCCCGCTGGCTCTGGCCGGCCATCATTTTGGGAATGGGAGGAGGCTGGTTGATGATGCAGGCAGACTGGGTAGGCTGGAGCAGCGGACATCACCATGCATTCATGCTTGGCGCCCTTCTGTTCGCCTCACTTCGATGGATCACTGTCAAATATGCTGGAGAACGTATTCCGGCATCCGCAATGATCTTCTGGGAGCCTGTACTGGTATTGCTCTTGATGGGAGGAATCATCGATCACTTGGAATTATGGCAAAAAGCCACTCCTGTCCTTTTCAGTTCGGCCGTTTTGCTCTTTCTATCCCGCCAATGTCTGGTGCGTTCCTACCAGGCTCCTGTCACCAAAGCGACCTCGATTTCCGCACTCATCTACACCAAGCTGGGCTGGACCCTGCTCTTTGGTTACTGGATCTGGGGCAGCCTTCCACAACCCGTCGAATGGCTTGGAGTATCGCTCATCATCCTCAGCAGTTCGCTGGTGGTATTTGGCACCTCACAAAAAACTAAGTTGAATTAGGAAAATCCAAACATTTCCCTGAGTCCCCGGGCAGATTTTCTACAAGTCCTCAAAAAGTTCCTTCGCAATTTGGAATTCTTGGAGGAGGATCTGGTTTTGTAGTTTTTTGCTGAGATCATAGAGGCCAAAAGCAAGTTTCTCGATCATGGACCGTTCTTTCCAGATTCCTGGAATTAGTCACAAATTATTGTGTTCCATGGATTTTTTTTACGTTTTCGATGTAAGAACCTCGACGTCCCATTTGATCCCCTCTTGTGGTGGACTCCTTTCACACAATGGACCGTTAAAAGACTTTATGCTATTTGCCAAGGAAATTTCCGAAGGTCTTTCCATTTTTTAATCCCAGACCCTTACGTCAATTCGGATTAGACAATTAGCCTGTTTCCGTTAGGATGGTTGGATCGCTCAATCAAGGCGGAACATGGACACAAATCACGACCTAGTCAATCATCCGGCTAAAATATCCCTGCCGGCCATCCTTATTCTGCTGCTGATCAACTTCTGGATCTGGCAGCCCCCTCACTGGGTCCATCATCTGGATCCTTTACTTACGCTAGTTCACCTTCATTCCCAAGACCAGGACCACCACCATCCGCAGACAACCCGTTCTGAAAATTCGCACCAGCAGCAGGTCGAGGAAGAATGCCTGGCTTTGGGATGTCCGACTCCCAGAAAGTTGCTCCCGCTTCTGAGCCCCCTAGCGTTCTTGGATGTTTTTGATGACATCGCTTCAGGGCTGGTTATTTTTCAGGAGCAGGACCGATTACGTATTGAGCACTTCGTATATTGTACTCCAGTACGTGGCCCTCCTGTTTGATTTTGATAGAAACATAAGAACAAACATGAGGCCAGGCAGATCTCATCGATCCAGGCCTATAATTTCAAAAACATGGTTTATTTAAAAATACCATGGCTACCTAATAATATTTGCAGGAATACTAATGAAAATTGTTAGAACAACTTATCTCATAGCAGCAGGATTGATTTTACTCTTCATTTCAGGATGCACTACCAAGGCTCCGGAACACCATCATCACACTGGGATCCGGGTTTATGACGCCTGGGTCCGAGCCGTTCCGCCGAACATGAAGATGACCGCAGCCTACATGAGCTTCCACAATCACAGTAAAATGGAAGACGCGCTGCTCTCCGCGGAGACCCCTATTGCTGGGGTCGTGGAAACCCATACCGTCGAGGAAAACAAAGGGGTGATGTCGATGAAACCCGTCGACTCCATTCCAGTTCCGGCGAACGGCATGCAGGAACTCAAACCTGGAGGATTCCACCTGATGCTGATCCAACTGAAGCAGGTGCCGAAGATGGGAGAGACCGTTTCCCTGGTGTTGAATTTCAAGCATGCGGGGCGTGTTGAGGTGAGCGCTCCGGTTAAAGAGAGCTCCATGAAAAACATGAAGCATAAAGGTCATGGAGATCATGGAGGCTCCATGAAACATGACCATAATAATGGTTAATTCGGAGTAAGTTTCTTCCAAGGGGGAATCCCGAATTCTCCCTCATCTTGTTTGAAAAATGAACGGGAACGCTGGAAATCCAAAAGCATCCTCCCGAAAAGCTCAAATCGGTTGGGCGGCCATATTGCTGGTTGGGGTCCTGCTGATCGTCGTGCTACGTTACATCGATCTGGAACCTGAACTTTCAGGAGACCCCTTTCCGGGATTCGAAGATCAGCAAACGGTTTTGGTTCAGGGACTGGGGATTCATGAACAGTGTCTCGAACTCCGCCCGAAACAGGGTCTGGATTATCGATATCAGACTTCACATCCCCTCAGCTTTGACATTCATTATCACATCGATGGTCAACCTTTGAGCCAGTTTAGCGAGACTTCCTCCACTTCCGGATCCCAGCATTTCGAGGCTCAGGAAAGCAGGAGTTACTGCCTGATGTGGGTCAATCCCCGGGAGGATTTGCTGAAGCTGAGCTATGAATTGAAGTTCGAAGTTGTTCCTGGAAAACCGCAAACGGGAATTCCGGTCCGGTTTGTTTCCGACTCAGGCAAACGCCGGATCCGGATCATCGATACTGCACAAAATGAATTGGGATCCCTGGAAATGAAATCGGATATCCTGAACTTCGAATTGAGTCCCGACCAGCAGAAACTGGCGGTTTTGGTCTCAGGAGTTCGCGAGGGTCTCCAGCTTTTTGAACTTCCAGGGCTGGAAAAAAAGAATTCTTTCTCCCTGGAAAAAGCGGCAAGGATGCTGGCGTTTTCTGAAGACGGGAGTTTCCTTGCGGTTGCCGACGAACACCGGGAGGAATTGCTGATCATCGATTTAAGTTCCGGGAAAAAGGAAAAAATCGAACTTCCGGCTACTTTGCTGGCCCTGGAAACCGGAGACCAAGCAAACGAACTGTTGGGACGAAACGAACTTGAAGTGCTGAAACTCCAATTCACCCCGCCCCTGCTGCTGGAACGCGACGCCCGTATCGAACTGGCTTTCGGCGATCAGAAAATGATGGTCGATCCTGATGAGGTCTGCTTTGCCCATGGAATTCCACATCCTCTGTTCACTCCTAAAGCGGTTGCCATGAGCCCCGAAGGGCTCCCGGGATTTTTAGCTATACCCTAAGCATCTATTCAGAAACTCAGCACACGTTCCAGGTCGTGTTCCCTGCGCAACACTTAGCCCATCCTGTAAAGTGTGATCGTATCGTTTTTATCCCGATGACATGCCCGTCACCCTGCATAACAGCCATGGATTTTCTGAGGCTTTAGATCCCTACTTCGTCCATCTGAGGCCGAAATACATCCTCTTTCTACGCACGAACATGTTCGGATTGTGAGGACTTACCCGACATGGTTTGAATCATTTCGTACTCAAACAGCGAGTGAGATCAGACAGCTCAACACAATGCAATAGACACCAGATCGAAAATTGATTCTCTCTATGTCCGGATGGTTCCAAAACTTCCGAATTTTAGCCTGCCCAAGTTTGCTTCCTAAATTATCTCTATCCCCAAAAACCCTAGCATAAACCCTGTTCAAGGCCTTTGTTTCTAAGTGATAAAATGGGACTTACGTAAATCAACGAATAGAAGCACTACGAGAAATTCGTAAGAATCGTGTTGCTAAGAAAAGCAGCCTAAGCTCCCGGGCTTAGGAAAATAGGAGGAAAACCATGAACGGAAAAACTATGGAGAAAGAGCATGTTAAATTATTCTAGAAACGGGCTGCTGGCAGGCCTCATGACCGGGTTGGTCATGCTTATTGGAGCAAGCGTTTACGGGCAATCGTTGCAGGAGGTGATGCAACAGCGTGGGCTCACAGAAAACGATCTGCTTGCCGCAGCGAAGACCTATCATCCTTCGGGCCAGAAGGACGATTATGTCGTATTTTCCTCTGGAGGCCAATCAGGACAAGTCATCGTCTACGGGGTTCCGTCGATGCGCATTCTCAAATACATTGCCGTCTTCACTCCAGAACCCTGGCAGGGTTACGGTTATGGAGAAGTCGAGAGCATGGAAATCCTGGAACAGGGTAAAATCAATGGCAAGGAAATCCTCTGGGGAGACACCCACCATCCTGCACTTTCAGAAACGGCAGGAGACTATGATGGAGAGTATTTGTTCATCAATGACAAGGCCAACCCACGTGTAGCCGTGATTGATTTGAAGACGTTTGAAACGAAGCAGATCGTGGTCAACCCCCTTTTCAAATCGGAGCATGGAGGCACATTCGTGACTCCTAACACAGAATACATCATCGAAGCGGCACAGTACCCCGCCCCTTATGCTAATGAATACCAACCTCTGGACAATTTTCTGGAAAAATACCGTGGTGGCGTGACCTACTGGAAATTCGACCGCAATGCGAAACTTTCTTTAACAAGAAAAAGCATCAAGAGACTTAAGAAAGAGGGAGTACCAACCAAGGGATTGAATAAACTGACCTATAAGGAATTCGAAGGCACAGAAGCCTTCATTGCCGCAGTGGGTGAAAAAATAGGTTCCTCCGAAGCAAAGAAATATCAGAAAACCCTGCTCAAGCACGCGACCAAACAAGGACGCATCGCCACCGAACAGTCTTTTACGGTTGAAATGCCTCCCTACATGCAGGACGTCAGCGATGCCGGCAAAGGGTTCAGTGAGGGCTGGTCGGTGACCAACTCGGTCAATACCGAACTTTACATTGGCGGTTACGGCAAAGGAAACACGAAATGGAAAAATCGCCTGGCCTACGAAGCAGGTATGTCGGCCAAGGATACCGATTATATGCACATCGTCAACTGGAAGGCCGCCGAGAAACTGTTCAAAGCAGGAAAATACCGCAAAGTGAACGGCCATGCTTTGATTCCGATGGAGGAAATGATCGCTGCCAATGCGCTCTTCCTGTTGCCAGAAGCCAAAAGCCCCCATGGCGCAGATGTCAGTCCTGATGGACGCTACGTAATCGTCTCCGGCAAACTGGACACCCATACGACCGTCTATGATTTCAAAAAAATCTTCTCCCTGGTGGAAAAGAAGGATTTCGCAGGTAAAGACCCCTGGGGAATCCCGATCCTCGATATGAAGAAGGCCATTCACACCCAGGTCAATGTCGGTCTAGGACCATTGCATACCCAGTATGATTCGGTGAAGGGGGTGGTTTACACCTCCCTCTACGTCGACTCCATGGTCGTGCGCTGGGATTATCTGAAAGGCAAGGTTTTGAACAAGATTCCGATTCATTACAACATCGGACACTTGCTTACCGCTGAAGGGGATACCGTTGAACCCGATGGCAAATACCTGATCGCGCTCAACAAACTGGCAATCGACCGTTTCACCCCAATCGGGCCACTCCATCCTCAAAATCATCAATTGATCGATATCACTGCGGGCCGACCGATGCAGTTGCTTTACGACATGCCACTGCCACTCGGAGAACCTCACTACGCTCAAATGATCAAGGCCGATAAGCTCAAGCCGGTAGTGCGTTTTGCCAAGAAGAGTTTCCCGGACTATGTCAAAGCAGGCAAGGAGCGTGTTGAACGCAATGGCAACCAGGTCACCATTCATTCCACTGCGATCCGAAGCCACTTCAGTCCAGAGGTGATCGAAGTCAAGGTCGGAGATGAAATAACCTGGCACATCACCAACGTAGAACGGGCCCAGGATCAGGTCCATGGTTTTGCCGTCGACAGTTACAACGTTCATGGCAGTCTTGAACCAGGAGAAACCGCAACCTTCAAGTTTGTAGCAGACAAAGAAGGAGTTTATCCCTTCTACTGCACGGAGTTCTGTTCCGCTCTGCACCTTGAAATGACCGGCTACCTGCTCGTCAAACCCTGAACCCTGTCTTTCCCTGCCGGCCTGAAAGCCGCTGTGAAGCGCTCAACCGGTGGGGAAAAAGCATTGAAACATAAAATCTTCTCAAAATACCAAAACCTCCAATAACAAGAGGGAAAATGAAAACCATTGTTACCGTCCTGTTGCGCTCCGCATTAAGTGTACTGCTGATGAGCATGCTTACCCAGGTCACCTGGGCCGATGCACGTGCCAATTATGAAGAAAAGGTGAACGTCAATGACCAAACCATCGGTGTCATCGCCGGAGTGATCAATTATGTTTGTCCGAAACTGGTCGACCCCTCGGTTGGCATTTGCAACCCCAAAGATCCTGTCGGTTCCGCAGTCGCCATCCAGAAGCAAATGGGGGACCTTGATGAACTGGACGAACTGGACCAGGAAGAACTGGAGGAAGAATTGACGGACCGTAAGATCCTTCACGTAGACGCCTCCATGCAGTTTTTCGATGCCGTGGAACAATTCAAGGGACATTTTCCTTACCGGGCAGAGGCTCAGAAAGCAGCCGCGGCAGGCAACTGGGATGACGCTTTCCTCAATGAGGAAATGGCCTGGCAGTATCTCGTCAAATGCGCCAGCAGGGGCATCTTCGCCAAAAAGATGGTGGATGGCGAATAAATCATGAAACCCCATTTTGACTATAACCGTGCCGGGAACGAAGTCTCTTCGTTTCCGGTTTTTTCTTAACTTTAGGAGAGGCATGAATCAAAAAAAAGGGCATTTCTGGGTCATAGCACTGTTGCTCTGGCTCATCACGAACCTTCCTGCAACCGCTGCAGAGCAGGGAGTCATCGAACACGGCAAACAGATGTACATGACACTCACTTGCTTCGCCTGCCATGGGCAGGAAGGCAAGGGGATGGTCCGTAAACGTGACCGCAAGAGCAAAAAAACCGGCAAGTTCAAATACCGTAAAGGAGATCCGATGCCGGGATTCGAAGCCTATCCCAAACTGGCCGGGCAAAATGCAAAGTATCTGCTGAACCAGATGAATGACATTTTTTCCGGCAAACGAAAAAACGGCCTTTCAGCTGCCATGTACGGCATCAAGATCATGATCGACAGTACTGCCAAAGAAGGCGACCTCGAGGCGATTTCCGAATACCTCTCTCAAATCAAATAAGTAACAGCAACCAGCATCAATATTTCTGATTCAATATCTTCAAAGGAGGCAATATGTTTTTTAGTTCCAAACACCCCATTCGCTTGTTCATCGTATTCCTGTCTACGGCCCTTTGCATCGGGAGTTCCTTATCCCTACAGGCACAGGAGAAGTCCAATCTCACTTCCACCGCGGAATTCGGAGGCAAGTGGGGAACCAAGGTTGAGGAAGCGATCAAAGCCCTTAAACTTCAGGGCAACATCGAAGACGGGCAAATCATTTACGAAGAAATCTGTGAAGCCTGCCACCAACCCGGAGGCAACGGAGACCCCGCAGGAAACTTCCCACAACTAGCTGGACAGCAATCCACTGTTGTCATCAAACAGATTGCCGATATCCGTGCCGGCAACCGTGACAATCCAACCATGTATCCCTTTGCCAACATCGAAGCCCTGAGAGCTGCTACCGAGGATATCTTCGATGAAGAAAAAGACGGCCCCCAGACCCTGGCCGATGTAGCGGCCTTCATCCAGACCCTTCCCATGTCAAGTTCGATCAAGGGCCCTGGAAACGATCTGGAACACGGGGAGAAGGTTTATGCTGAAAACTGCGTCCGCTGCCATGGAGATCATGGCCAGGGGAGTTTCAAAAACTACTATCCGGTGATTGCTGGACAGAATTATCACTACCTGATGAGGCAATTCCGTTGGATCAAAGAAGGCAAACGGCGCAATGCCAACCCCGAGATGGTGGAACAGATCGCACGTTTTACCGAACGCGACATGCTAGCGGTGATGGACTGGGTCTCCCGACAAAAATTGCAGCCCGGTGACTGGGACCCGAACAATTAAGGAGAACGATTGGAACAAACAGAAATCAGCCAACGTCTGAACCTCAGCCGGGTGATGGCCCTGCTGGGGCTGGTGCTCCTGCTGGGATCCTACTTCGGTGGAACCCTATTTGAGTACCGTGATCCTGTGACTGGAGATTTAGAATTCGACGAAGAAAACCTCTCTTTCCAACCTTATCCCTTCCTGATTGAGATGGATGAGGCAGAGGAAATCGATACATCTCCAGAATTGGTCAAGCACCTTGGAGACACACTCTACGCCTATTTCCCTTCAGGATGGTGGTCCTATCTGATCGGCTACCAGACGATGCCAGTCTGGCGTGTATCACTGGAAGCACCAAATTATCCTAAGGAGTCCTATCCTGATGGGATCAACGTTTTCTTCACCCTCACCGACTTCCGTGGAAGGGTTGTGGAAATGAACGTCATCAACCACTACATCGGCATGGATCCAATGGACCTTGGAGCTTTCGATGTTAGACGGATAGTTCCATTCGTCTTTCTTGTTTTCAGCCTCTTTGTCATCGGTTTTCTCTTCTACAGTGGACCCGGATGGTGGCTGCTGGGGCTGATCCCGGCACTGATCCCATGGTACTTCCTCGGTTTTTACAGTTACTGGCTTTATTGGTTCGGACACAACCTACATGAATATGGCGCTTTCAAGGTCAAACCCTTCATGCCCACCGTGTTGGGGGACGGGAAAGTGGCCCAGTTCACCACTCACTCCTATCCTTATGCAGGATTTTATTTACTGCTAGGGGTTTTCCTGCTGCTCGGGTTGGCCGTGCTGGTGAAACGCCGTGCCTTGCAGGAAGGGAAAAAATCCAACACTTAAGAATTTTATGAGAATCCCGCCCAGGTTTTCTGTGGTTATGATCATGCTGATATTCCTGTCGGCATCATCTCCGTTATGGGGAGTTGCGCCTCCTTCTCTCCAGAAACGGATTGATGCTCTGCCGGCAGGTTTAACCCTCAGGCTGGAACCTGGAATCCATCAGGGGCCTCTGATCATTGAGAAAGCACTCGCCCTCGATGGTCAGGGAGAAGCCATCATCGATGGAGGAGGTCAAGGCTCGGTGATCCAGATCCTGGCAGATGGGGTCACGATCCAGGGATTGAGCATCATCCATTCTGGAAGCAGCCATGATTCGATCGATGCAGGCATCTCGGTCAAATCTTCACACAACATCCTACGCAACAACATCATCCGCGACACACTTTTCGGAATCGACCTCAAGGAATCCCATGAGAACCTGATCGAGGGCAACGAGATTTCTTCCAAACCCGTCGAGCTCGGAATGCGTGGTGACGGCATCCGGGCATGGGCGAGCAATAACAATTACTTCAGAAAAAACAAGATTCACGATTCACGAGACATGATCATTTGGTATTCCTACAACAACCGAATCGAGGATAATCAGGGATGGAACAACCGTTATTCCCTGCACTTCATGTATACCGGGGCCAACACGGTTCGCCGCAACCGTTATTGGGACAACATGGTGGGGATATTTCTGATGTACAGCAAGGACTCGCTGATTGAGGAAAATCACATCCTCCACTCAATCGGCCCGAGCGGGATGGGAATCGGTATGAAGGAAGTAGACAACATGCAGATTCTCAAAAACAACATTGTTTATTGCAATTCAGGCATCTACCTCGATCAATCGCCCCACGATCCCCTCACCTTCAACCTGCTGCTCGGCAACACGCTGGCATTCAATGTCCAGGGTTTTGTCTTTCACAGTTCCTTGAAACAGAACGTGATCAAGGGCAATGCCATGCTTGCCAATCTGGAACCCGTGGCTGTGCATGCCAAAGGCAGCGCGGTGGAAAACCACTGGGAAGGCAATTTCTGGAGTGATTATGAAGGATTCGACCGCGACCGAAACGGTTACGGCGATAGGAGTTACCAGAGCCGGGTCTATTTCGAACAGCTCTGGATGAACGATCCCTGGATGAAGTTCTTCTACGGTTCTCCTGTAATTTCAATGCTCAACCTGCTGGCGAAAATCGCTCCGATTTCCAAACCTCGGCTGCTGCTCACTGACCCTCAACCTTTATTTGAAAAAAAGGAATCCTTGCGGCTTTCAGAAACCAACCTGGCTTTCGAAATCCCGGAACTCGATGAAGAGGACCTGGAAGACGAAGAAGAGTGGGAGGAAGAAGATGAAAACGAAGCGTAGGCGGGCCTTACAAAGGGCCGGATAAGGAAATGGATTAATAAAGGAGGCATTCATGATTCAACTATTTCAGGTCAGCAAGAGCTTCCAGCGTCAACAAGTGCTGGACCGGCTGGATCTCCAAGTCAAGGACGGAGACCGAATTGCCCTCATTGGACAGAATGGTGCCGGCAAGACCACCCTCATCCGCTCTCTGCTCGGACAGTACGAACATCAAGGAAAGCTCAGGGTCTTGGAACGTGACCCGAGGAGTGAACGTGTGGAAGTTCTTCAACACGTCGGCTTCGTGCCCCAGCATCCGCCTCCATTACAGATGAACGCAGGGGAACTCATCGCTTTCGCAGATTCCCTTTCCGAAAAACCACTGAGTCAGAAAGTCTTTGAATTGTCACAAGAATTGGAACTCGATCTCCATGAACATTCCAGCAAACCCTTTTTTAAACTCTCAGGAGGCATGAAGCAGAAACTGCTGATCGCCCTCACCCTGAGCAAAGAACCGGACCTGTTGATCATGGACGAACCCGCAGCAAATCTGGACCCCTCGGGAAGAAAGGCGTTCTTCCATCAACTCTCCCGCCTGCCTGAATCGACTACGATGCTGCTCAGCAGCCATCGAGTCGACGAACTGCTCAGCCTGGTCAATCGTGTGGTGGAGATGGATTGTGGAAGCATCGTTCTTGATGAACCACTCAACGAAGGTATTTCCCAAGGCAGGCTTATGGGTTGTGAACTGACACTGCATGAAGTCAACAACTCCATCCGCAAAGTGCTCGAATCCTGGCAGTTTCGCAACGGAGCCGAACCAGGACGATATCATGGGGAAATTGTCGAAGAGGACCGGACACGTTTCATCAGTGCGATTTCCCACTTTTCCCATCATATCCGTGGGCTTCAGCTAGGCAACTCATGAATCCATCTTCAACTTCTCAAAGGGGATCCACCCCCTTCAAATCGGTCACCCTTCTTGATCTGCGTGAATCGGTTCGAGCACGCTGGTTTCTGGTCTATCTTCTGATCTTCGGCGGGGCGGTGGTGGTCCTGATTTCCCTGGGAATCACTGAATCCCGGGTGATGGGATTCACAGGGCTGACCCGTTTGCTGATCACCTACTTTCAACTCTGCATCGCAATCCTACCGATCTTCATCCTCATCACCACCGTGAGGACAGTCGTCGGTGAACGTGAATCGAATGTACTGGAATACCTGCTTTCAATGCCGATCCCTCTGGGTGCCTATTATTGGGGAAAACTCACTGCCCGTTTTCTGGTGGTTTTCCTTCCGGTTTTCGGAGCACTGGCATTAAGCATCACATGGGGCACCCTGCAAAACCTCACCATACCGTGGCAGGCTGTCAGTTACTACACCCTGATGCTTGCCACCCTGGCCTGGTGTTTTCTGGGATTCGGAATGTTTCTCTCAACACTCGTCCGCAAACAGGAATGGGCGATGGGGCTGGCCTTTCTCAGTTGGCTTTTGTTACTGCTCTTTCTCGATGCCATCCTGATCGGGGTCATGCTTCAGCATAAACTCCAGGAGGAAGTGATTATTGGTATCACGTTGCTCAACCCTTTACAGGTGTTCCGCACCGGAGCTATGCTGCTCTTCGATCCTGAACTGACGATCCTTGGACCGGCCTCCTATGTCATCCTCGACTTTTTTGGAAAGCAGGGATACCTCACCTTTTGTATCGGTTACCCGATGCTCCTGGGCTGGGTTTTTTCACTGCTCGGATTTCGGCTTTTCAAGAAGGGAGACCTGGTATGAAGTCCATGAGTCACCATCATCTTTCCAAACACTTTCAACCATGACGGTTTCTTCAAAAACAGCGATAACATCCGTAGGCATCACTAGGCGATTATTTCTCAAAAAGAACTCCAGTGCCGTGATTTTCGCTGGAGCCCTGGCGTACGGCTTGGGCGGCTCGTTCCTGCTTGGATCCTGTGAAAAGAAAAATCCAAAGCAGCTTCCGGCAAAACTCTCCTGGGACCGGCAAACCTGCGCCCAGTGCGCGATGGCGATCAGCGACCGGCGTTATGCCGCGCAGTTGGTCAAGGCAGACGGGAAAGCATATTTTTTTGATGACATCGGCTGCGCTTTAAATTTTATTGAAGCCCAGCAATGGCAGGACCAGGCAAGGATCTGGGTCACAGACGTCAACAACGGAGAATGGATTGATGCGACCAAGGCCAGTTGGCAATTTGGCGACCCGAACACGCCAATGGGCTACGGATTCGTGGCCAGCATCACGATTTTCGAGGGGGCCATTGATTTTGATCGAGTCCGCAGGATGATGGCGGACAACCTTTCCCTACGCCACCATCACCTTTCCAAACACCTCCAGCAGTGACGGAACCTGCAAGTCCCACGAAAAAACCCGAAGGCATCAAAAGGCGATTTTTTTTCAAAAAAACCTCGAGTGCCGTGATCTTCGGAGGAGCGCTGGCATACGGGCTCGGCAGTGCCGCCCTTCTCAAGGGACGGGAGGACCGACTGCGCCCTCCAGGGGCTCTCGAGGAAAAACGCTTTCTTGCGAGCTGCATTAAATGCGGACAGTGCCTGCAGGTCTGCCCGCCTCAGGTGATCAAGTTGGCAGGGCTCATGGACGGTTTTGGCACCGGAGTCCCCTACATCATCCCCAGGGAGGGAGCATGCATCCTCTGCAAAGGGCTCCCCTGTGTACTGGCCTGCCCCACCGGCGCTCTTGAACATCATATTTCCGAAGGCAGTGAAGCAGAAATGGGGATTACCGTGCTCAGCCATCCTGAAACCTGTCTTGCTCGAATGGGCATCAACGACATCATCCATCAATTGGAAACGTTATTGGAAGAAGAAGCCTCCATAAATGTCAAAAACTCTAAAAAAACACGTCGACGTTGGAACCGTGTCCTGATCCGTTTGGTAGAACGCCTGGAACCTGATGAATCCCTTAAGCTCGCTGCCCAATATGACGTTCAGGAAGAAGGGCCTTCAGCGCTCTTGAGAAGCCTAAAAAAACTCGACCAGACTCAAAAAAAATCTCTACTTGAATTTGCACGAGGAAGCAAACAGGCTCGTACTGGATGTCGGATTTGTCTACAGGAATGCCCGATCCGGGAACTTCAGCCCATCCGATTCGAAAAAGAAGACCATTCGTCAAACCGGGGATACCTCCCGGTCGTTAATCAAACCTGTGTCGGTTGCGGGGTCTGCGAAGAACGCTGTCCGACTGAAGAAGCTTCGATTGAGGTGATCCCAAGAAAAAAATGGAAACCCCGCAAAGCATGAAAATCGAATTCGAAAAACATGCTGAATTGGAAAACCTGCATTCAAACACAGAACAGGTGGTCCTCCCGTTAAAATCCCGGGCAAGAGAAAAACAGCGAGTCCCGAGGCGGCCCAAAGGACCGGGTTTGCGTGTCGAATCAATACTTGAAAATCCCCATCGTAACAAGTGGCGCTGGGTCCGCTGGGCCTTTCTGCTTAGCGTGAATTTCCTTTTCTTTGCATCTTTTTTTTTCGACATCCAGATTCTGGAAGGGACCCTCAGCGGATCCAGATTGCTTGGATTTCATCTGGCCGATCCGTTTGCCTCATTCCAGGTGATGCTGGCCAGTCGTGTTTTCAACGTCAACCTGATCATCGGGCTGCTGACGATTCTGGTGATTTACCTGCTGCTCGGAGGACGTTTTTTCTGTTCCTGGGTCTGCCCCTACCATTTCCTGGCGGAGCTTGGAGAATGGATGCACAAACTCCTGATCCACAAGAAAATCATCAAGCGCAACCACACGTTTGATCAACGTTTCAAGTATTGGTTCTACCTGCTATTTCTGGGTTTGGCGGGATTCAGCGGATACACGGTCTTTGAGATCATCAATCCTGTTTCCGCCATCAGCCGAGCACTGGTTTATGGGCCTGGGCTGGTGTTGATTTGGGTTGTGGCACTTCTGGCCTTTGAAGTCTTCTACAGCCGTCGTGCCTGGTGCCGTTATTTCTGCCCAGTTGGGGTCTCCTACAATCTGATCGGCCGTATAGCCCCTTTCAAAATCCATTGGGACGTCAACAAATGTTCCAACTGCAAAAAATGTCAGGCTGTCTGTATGGTGCCTTGGGTGTTAAAAGACACGGTCAACCTGGGCAAGTCCGAATTTGTTGTCTCAGGAGACTGCACCCGCTGCGGCCTCTGCATTGATGCCTGTGAGGACAGCGCCCTTGATTTTCACATCCGATACCTGGATAAATTGATATAAGGAGGATCATGAAAGAGCAAACTCTCAACCGTATCGTTCAGAAACGTATTTTCTGGATCTTTTCCGGGGTCACCTTCTTTTTCCTGGTGCTGCTTTTACTGCTTCTGCCCTACCGGCTTTATACACGGGACGTCTTGGAAGCTCGCCAGAACGCCCGTGAGGTTTCTAACTTGATCCGCAGCGGACTGCTCTCGACCATGATTTCCACCGGAGAGTCCAAGGACATTCGAGGATTGATCCGTGAATTCCAGAAAAAATACGAGTTCCAGTTCCGCATGATCCGGAGCAGTCATGTGGAGAAACAACATGGCATCCGAGAAGACGAGCAAGCCACCGACGAATTGATTCGGCAGGTTCTGGCAAGCGGCAAAAGCCAGAATGATTGGATCGATCGCACCCATTTCCGCTTCGTCTCCCCTTTCATTTCGGATCAACGTTGTCGGGAATGTCATTTTTCGATGGACGGTTCCAAAATTGCTACCGGAGAAGTTTTGGGGGCTTCCGAAATCATCTTCGATCTTTCTGAGAAGGAAGCCGATGCAGTGAGGCTTGTCCTGGAAATGTTCGTCCTCCTCTTTGTCTCCCTGGCCCTGATGGGCTTAGTTTTTTTCTATGTGGTGAAACGAGGAATCCTGGACCGCATGACCCTCAGTGACCCGGGAAAAAAATGACGCTTCAGAACCTGATCAAGGTCTTATCAATAACATTCCTTATTGCCGTGATAGGGCACAATGTGGTGGCCCAAACTGATCGACTGCGAGTACGTCATGACCTGGGAGGAGGTTTCACCCTTAGCGGGCATCATGGAGAGCCTGTCGCACTCCAGGATTTCCGCGGGAAAATCGTCCTCCTTTATTTCGGCTACACCACCTGTCCCGACATCTGTCCGGCCACCTTGAGTCACCTCAAATTGCTGATGAAAGAGTTGGGTCCTGAACAGAAAAAGGTCAAGGTGCTCTTCATCACGATCGATCCGGAACGTGATACCCTTGAGAAACTGAAAAACTATCTGCCCTTTTTCCACCCCTCCTTCGTTGGACTGCGCGGGAGCCCACTGGAAACCGCCCAAACTGCCCGTCAGTACCATGTACAGTATTTTCAGGAAAAAATCGAATCCGAAGCCGGTTATTTGATGGCCCATACCGATGCTGTGTTCCTCCTCGATCATCTGGGACGTTACCGCGGACGCTACCAGACCCGCTGGACCCTCGAAGACCTGATCGATGATGTCCAACTGCTGTTGGGGTCAGCAGAGTGATCTCATCCGATTCGATTATTTTGTTTTTTTCATCTCTCACCTCTTCCACCATGCTGGAATCTTCGCCTCTGGGTTAAATGTTTATGGGGATTGATTTTCTCACGACGTTCGTATTGTTCCGGGTGCAAGATAATCCCAATGATTCCGCTCGCTCAAGCAAATTTTATGCTGTATTTTGAGCCGGTGGGATGGAGAAAAATCTATTTGCATTGTCTGCCAGATGCATGGGATCCATCCATGATAAGTCTCAAATTCAACGTGTGAAAAGAAACTAGGATGAGCTGGAACCCAGCACCGTGCAACGACCGTTTTGATCCGGCGCCCGGAGAAAAAACCATGAAGGCGGTGGTGACTGAAGGCAACGGCGGTTTCGACCGGCTTCAATGCCGTTTGGTGAAACGTCCTCAGCCTGAGTCCGGAGAGGTATTGCTTCAAGTACTTGCTGCAGGGATGAACAACACCGAAATCAACACCCGTGTCGGCTGGTATTCGGATTCGGTGACGGCCTCCACCTCGGATACAGCAACTTCTGAGGTTCAGGAGGAAGAGGTCCGGCAGGATGGAGGCTGGAACAAAACCACCCCGTTTCCCTTCATCCAAGGGACCGACTGCTGTGGACGTGTTGTCGAAATCGGCCCGGGCGGGGACGAACGTCTACTCGGAAAACGTGCCTTGGTCCGTTCCTCCATCAGACCTGAAGGTTTTCAGTCGACGGAAAACCTCTGGATGGGTTCCGATTTCGATGGAGCCTTCGCCCAGTTCGTCAAAGTCCCTCAAACAGAGGTTTTCGTGTTGGAATGCAGTTGGAGCGATCCTGAACTGGCCACCATTCCATGTGCCTATGGAACCGCTGAAAACATGATCCAGCGCTGTGGGATTAATGCGGGAGAAAAGGTGTTGATCACTGGTGCTTCCGGAGGTGTTGGATCTGCTGCTGTTCAACTGGTGAAACTCAGGAATGCCGAGGTGATGGCTGTGGCCGCCCAGGCGAAAAAGACACAAGTACTGAAAGCCGGTGCCGACAAAGTGATCGGAAGGGATGAGGATCTGGTCCAGAGCCTTGGAGAAGATTCCGTTGACGTGGTGATCGACCTCGTCGCAGGCCCTTCATTCCCAAAGTTGCTCAAGGCCCTTAGGCGTGGCGGACGTTATGTCTCTGCTGGAGCCATCGGAGGACCGCTTGTCTCATTCGACACACGAACCTTCTACCTCAAAGACCTCCAGCTCATTGGATGCACCGCCTGGGACGAACCTGTTTTTTCCACCCTCGTCTCGTGTATCGAAAAGGATGAAATCCATCCCCTGCTTGCCAAAACCTTCCCCCTCGAAATGATTGCCGACGCCCAAAAAGAGTTCCTCCTCAAACAGCACGTCGGGAATTTTGTCCTCATTCCTCCCCACCAGGATTGAATCGAAATAAGGCTTTTCCATACCATCGGCGTTATGATCTTGAGCAAAGGGTCTTGCTTCTCATTCCTTCAAAAGGGTCTTCGTTTTCTTGACAAAATTGAGAGCTGTTATCAAATGGTTTTAGAAGCCCGAAACCAAACCTGGAAAAACACAAGAATCATTTGGAATATTAATAGGTTTGGGAATTTAGTTCATCTGGCTTATAACCCGAAGGTCGAAGGTTCGAATCCTTCCCCTGTTACCAATTTTTTCCATTTAATATCAACATAAATAGATGAATTATTGAAAGAATTGATTAATCCCATAATTTAATTCCCCCACCATATCCCCCATCAGCTTTCAGAATGTACAGGGTAATCTGGAGTAGTTGACTTATTTCAGCGGTATTCATTCAACCCCCTTCCAGACACAGATCAGGGTAACTACTTTATGTATCCAAGGGCGGTCCCTTGAATGGGTTGGGGGGCTTCCACCATTGCGTGCTTATGAAACTTGGATACACTTAACTAAGATAAAAGGCTTCCAGCTAACCGATGGAGACTAGGCATCGTCAAACTCTCCGAAACACAATAATTCTTATTTTAGTAAGTAATTTCAATGTGTTAGATGTATTGCGTAACATCAGTTACTAAGTCGGGTCTGAAGCCGTCCAATCGGATCGTAGACAAAGATGGCTACACCCGAGAGGTTACTTGAACAGTCAAACGAACGCATGAGACCTGATGA
>PVBE012313636.1_pt1 | contig 37360 bp, 29 predicted proteins | sample 1631181 | NCBI WGS metagenome assembly PVBE01 (sample SAMN08397723, study PRJNA350692) | Marine metagenome, whole genome shotgun sequencing project. | isolation source: water | place: Pacific Ocean | collected 2012-04
AACGGGCCAGGATCGCGCAAGATTTCTGCAGGGCTTTTGCACCAACAACCTTGAAACACTTGAACCCGGCAATGGTTGCGAAGCCTTCGTGACCAACCTTCAGGGGAAAATCATCAGTCATGTAACCATGTTTTGCGAGTCTGAATCACTGGTCCTGGAAACCAGTGGAAACCAGGCCGAAAAGTTGATTGGCCACCTGGACCGTTACGTTATTCGAGACGATGTAACGCTGCAGGACCAAAGCCAGGCGTGGCATCAGTGGCTAATTGGAGGCCAACAGGCTGCCGCCTTACTGGACCAGGTCTGCGCAGATAACGTGCCCTCAAATCAGTTAGAGCACTGTGAGACCCTGATTGAATCGATCGCCGTATCTATTCGAAATGTTCCCTGGTCGCGAAATCCATGCTATAGCGTCAACTGCCTACAGGAAGATGCCAGTCGCATCGCAAAAATCCTGGCCGCCGCGGGAATTCAACGCTGCCTCGATGAAACGGCTGAAACATGTCGCATCGAAGCAGGATTTCCCTGTTACGGCCGGGACCTGACCGAGAACAACCTGCCCCAGGAAGCAGACCGGGACCGCCAGGCGATCAGCTTTACCAAGGGCTGTTACCTCGGACAGGAAACGGTGGCGCGGATTGACGCCCTGGGGCATGTCAATCGTAAACTGCGTGGACTGCGTTTTCCATCCGCGGAGATTCCGGCCGTGGGGAGCGAATTACTTGTTGACGACAAGTCCGTGGCACAGATTACCTCCTCCTGCTACTCACCCGGCTACCAGGCGGCCCTCGCCCTGGCCCTGGTTCATCGCGGACATGACGAGGAAGGAACCATGCTGACTGGACCGGCAGGATCTGCCACCGTTTGCACGCTTCCCTTCCAGGATCCCGGACCGACCGACGAAACGAATCAGTGAACGTTGGCTACCGCAGCCACTTGTATCGGGTTGGGCAGGTTCCTGAGCCACTGGCAACATTGTGCCACCAGGTCCTGATCTGCTGGTACCTGCCGGGTCACACGATACTGTTGCTGTTCCAGTGCTGCACGCAATCGCTCAAGACACTGCTCCAATTGCTCGAGAAATGCAGCTGTCTCCGCTGCATTCCACTCGTGACGCAGCAGGTTTGCCTGGCCCGGGGCACGTTGACGCCTGAGGGCGACCAGTTTTCCAGCCTCCGCTTTGACAAGTTTTCCCTGCCAATGAGCACGCCTGAGTTCTCCCGTGCCATTAAAGTGATAAACGGGATCCTCGCCCACGTAGATGGAACCACTGGAACGCCGAAAACCAATTACCAGTAATGCGTCAAACCCTTCGACTTGTAATTCGATGCGCTCCGTCAATGCCGTGGCCGTCCGGATCAGATCTTCCCTGGCTGGTTCCTGCTCACTCATCTGGTTTCCACGTCTCCCGACTGGCAATGACAGATTCTCCAGGACCGCTTCATTCGCACTAACGCTCATCGGCCTTACCCTGGTAAGCCTCGAGCGTAAACGATTGAGGGATCCGGGAAAAGTCCGGGATGTGGTTCGTGACACACCCGGTTTGCAAGTTCCTGCAGCCACACTATCTTGGGACACATTCCAGGGGACCTGGCTAAGCGATCCAGGATCCACCATCGTTCACCGGGAACGACTGGCTCATGTACTTACCCCGGAGTTTTCAGCTCTTATGACATTTGAAGAAACCCATCTACTCAGCACGTCACGCTTTGATGTGGTTGAACGAACAACGACGGGCAACCGGGGAACGGTTTGTCGCCAGGTGATCCAGCATCCTGGGGCAGTTACCATCATCCCCATGGTCGACGAAAACCATGTCTGCCTGATCCAGAACTATCGACTCTCGATCGATCAAACCCTGATCGAGTTACCTGCCGGGACCCTCGAACCGGATGAAGAACCTGGCCGAACGGCCTCCCGGGAACTGACGGAAGAAACCGGCTACCAGGCCCAGCACATCCAACATTTGCACGGTTTTTTTCTCTCTCCAGGTATCCTCGACGAATGGATGCATCTATACGTAGCCACGGATCTGGTCGCCGGTCCACCTGCTCGGGAACCGGGAGAAACGATTGAAAATCTTATCGTTCCCTGGGAACAGGCCATCCAGTGGGTACACGAACAAAAAATTCATGATGCCAAGACCATGGTAGGTTTGCTGTACTACGATTCCCTGCGATCCACCCCCTAGAAAGGACTCTCCTGATGCACGATCCACGCCTGCTGAAACTGGCTGATGTTATTGTTCAGCACTGTACTTCCGTACAACCTGGTGACCTGGTCAGGATCAGCGGTTCGCCGTTGACCGAACCGCTGCTAAGTATCCTGTACAAGAAGGTACTGGAAGCTGGTGGTCATCCCATGGTCAGCATGGCTCCGGAAAACTGTGCCGAATTATTGCTGGCACATGGCACGGACGACCAGATTCGCTTTGAGAATCCGGTGGCCCAATTTGAAACGGAGACGATCGATGTCGCGATTAGTCTCTGGGGCCAACAAAACAGCAAGGCCCTGACAGCGATTGCACCCGAAAAACAGGGACTCCGCAGCCAGGCACGGAAGAAACTACTGGGAACTTTCCTGGACCGCGCTGCCAGCAAAGAACTGCGCTGGTGTGGCACCCAGTTTCCCTGCCATTCATCGGCCCAGGATGCCGAAATGTCGTTGGCAGATTACCAGGACTTCGTCTTCCGTGGTGGCCTGTTGCACCTGGAAGATCCGGCCGCTGCATGGCAACAAATCAGCGTTCGGCAACAGCGGTTAGTCGACTACCTGACCGGCACAAAAGAAATTCACTTCGTCACACCCCAGGGAACGGACCTCAGGCTGGATGTCACGGATCGAACCTGGATCAACTGTGACGGCCGTGAAAATTTTCCGGATGGAGAAGTCTTCACGGGCCCTGTAGAAACCGGCACCGAGGGAACCGTCTGCTACAGTTTCCCGGCCGTTCATGGGGGGCGGGAAGTGGAAGATATTCAACTGGTTTTCGAAGCAGGCAAGGTTGTGCAAGCCAGTGCTTCCAAGGGAGAAGCTTTCCTGCATTCCATGCTGGACCAGGATCCTGGTGCCAGGATCCTCGGAGAAATTGCCATCGGTACGAATTACGCGATCACCCAGTACACAAAGAACACGCTCTTCGACGAGAAGATTGGTGGCACATTTCACGCCGCGCTGGGTGCAGCCTATCCCGAGTCCGGGGGCACCAACGAATCAGCGCTGCACTGGGACATGGTTTGTGACTTACGTAACGGCGGCCAAATCTTCGTGGATGGGAAACTGATCAGCGAAAACGGTCGCTTCCTGGATGCGGACTGGCCGCACCCATCCTGAACCTGGCTTATCCAACGACAATCTTCTCCATCGGCTCCCTTTGCGATACCTCGTTAACTAGGAGTAACGAGGGTTGCGATAGAGCACCTGGGCCAGCAATTCCGGAGAACCTGCCTCGTTACCAGGCCGCTCTCGGTGCCAGTCGCGGTGGGTAGGCAGATGGGATTCATGATACGGCCAGGGATCGAACGGTTGAAAACCAATCGCCGCGGCCAGCCTGTCAGAATTCATGGTCACGTTTCCCGCCCTTGGCGGTATGGGACCGGCTTCCTCCCGGTAGCAGCCCTGCAGGTGTTCCGGGGCATACCCCCCGATGCGATTCACGATCTGGGCAATCTCGTAAAGACTCAGGCAACGCGGCCCACCGGCATGATACAAGCCTCGCAAATCAGCAGCCAGCACTCGTTGAAAGAGGCGATTCAGACAATCCGTATAGGTCGGAGTACGAATTTCATCGTAGTAAAGCGTCGCTGGTTTTGATTTCGCAAATCGTGATTGAATCCAGTCAATTGCGCCAGCATGTCCGTTATGGCTAATCCCCATGGGCAGGGAAATACGCAGGATGCACGCAGCCGGGTTCTCCTGCACCATCAGTTGTTCCGCCTCGACCATGGTCCGACCATAGACCGTGACCGGATCAGTCGCATCCTGCTCCACATGGCCTCCCTGGCCTGTTCCAGAAAATACCAGGTCGATGGAAAGATGGATCATGCGAGCCTGGTACTGGCGAACCAGTTTCAACAGGTTCTGAACTCCAACGACGTTAACTCGCTGGGCCATCGCTGGATCCAATTCACAGGATTTAAGCTTACAGGTTCCCTCGCAATTAAGAACAGACTGGAACTTGTGCTGTTCAAACAAGGCGGCGAAGCCCTCGTAATCCTCCACATCGCAACCGTGAATACCCGGGCCACTCAGCGGCCAGTTATCGGCCCTACGTGTCCCGAACACCTGGCCTGGGTAACGTTCCTGGAAATAGTGAAAGGCATTGAATCCTGCCACACCTGCCACGCCGGTTACCAGCAAGGGAAGTGGAGGATCTGCAACGGGTGCGGGTTGATCAATCATCGTCATCTAGAGGGCAGTTCACGTGGGATTCTCGTACCCGAATTCGCATTTCCTGTTGGTTAATACGATTCCGTCACCAGCAGAGTCAGGCAACGTGCGCCGTTTTCAGTTTATCGCTTTCCTGCTGAGCACCCGGGGAGCCGTCATTACTTTCGCCTTGCAGCGGCCTGACGGGAGACAATTCTAATAGATCTGCCAGTCCAGCCTCAACCAACTCACGACCGGTAATGTATCGACTCTCACGAATCCATTGCTCGACTTGCTGGCTCGCCGTACCGAAGAAGCGCGTCAGCAGGGAATCCATTTCCTGTTCCAGCTGAGCAAAGTGTCTCGCCCACTCGGATGCCTCTCCCAGTCCCACCTGCTCCTCGCTCTGCCACTTCATCCGATGAAACAACATCACGCTAAAGGGAGTTACCTTGCGGTAACAACAGGCTGCGAACGGCCAGATGGCGGCAGATGAACATTCCCCGGTAATAATCCCGGTAGCGCGAATCTCGCGCGTGGCAATCAACGTCATCAACGACAGGGCGCTGTAAACGCTACCACCTGGTGAATCGAAAAAAATTGTACATTCGCCACCGATCGGCACACTAAGAATTTTTTCCGAAAGATCTGACTCGCTGTCTGACAGGTCTCCGATAATGGCAAATTCCAGCGGATCTTCTGCGACTTCCATTTCTTCCAGCATCGCCTCTGATTCCAACATTGCACGATACCACCCAAAAAATCTTGAACCACGTGCAACCCGTCCACGGGTTGGCGAACGAAATTGTAAGCATCTTTGCTGGCCGATTCAACTAACTGCGCAAACAATGACGGCACCCTGAAGCCCTTTGTCTTTCCTGACCCGAAGCAAACTTCCCATCAATCAGGGTAACGCTATAATAACTGGCTCTGAAAGTTCCGGGTACGGCACCCATTTCGCCGTATCTTTCATGGTCCGGCAACCACAGGCGAAAGACATGGGCATCAAGTTCCGTTGTCCAAACGGTCACAAAATAAACGTCAAAAGCCACCAGGCAGGCAAGAAGGGACTCTGCCCCAAGTGTGAAACGCAGGTGGACATTCCCCTCACGTCTCAACGCAAGGGAAAGGCAGAACGAGCAGCGGAGCGAGCCGCCGCCAAGGCCGCCAAGGCCAATCCCCCGATCACTCCAGTCGTCACGGCCGCAACCGATCCCAACATGCCGGTCGCTACACGTATCGCACCTCCCACAGAAAAACCAACGGCAGCCTTACCCACGGCTCCGTCCCTGGCAGCGAACGACCCCATCGCTGCCAACCCGGAACTGGTCTGGTATGTGCGGCCCCCCAATGGCAATCAGTTCGGACCGGCCAAGGGTGAACTACTCCTGACCTGGATCAAGGAAGGACGCGTCGGTCCTGACTCCCTGGTCTGGCAGGAAGGCTGGCCCGATTGGAAACCGGCCGCCGAAACATTCTCCCAGTTAGTCGCTCCTCCCGATCCCATGAGCAACCTGGCTCCCGGAACTGCTGATTCCCCGTCCGAGTTCAACTTTACCAATTCAGACAGCGACCCGGTTAACGCGGAATCTAACGGGACGGCCAGGCGCTTGAACAGCCGTCGCAAATCGACCAGTTCAACTGCCATCATTGTCAGTTTCCTGGCCGTGATCGCAGTTGTCCTGATAGTCATATTAATCTTGGTACTGATACCCAAATAATTTCACCACCACCCTGTAGTTACCTCTACTTCATTGGAGATCCTTCATGCACACGAAACAAAAATGCTGGCAAACCTTTCTCTTCATCGGACTCGTTCTTTTACTCTGCTCGGCCAGCCCGGCGGAAGAAGCAAAAACCAAGAAAGTGAAACTCCAGGATATCCAGCTGGAAGTACCGGCAACCTGGAAGCAGCAACAACCAACCAGCCGATTAAGAGCTGGACAATTCCAGCTTCCCGCCATCGGCAAGGACAAAGATAACGCGGAACTGGTGGTCTATTTCTTCGGTGGCGCCGGCGGTGGTGTCGATGCCAACCTGAAACGTTGGATTGGCCAGTTTATTCCACAGGGCCGCAAGGTCGTTATGGCCATGGGTAAGTCACCACAAGGCCCCTATTACGTCGCCGAAGTAACCGGTACTTACAACAAACCCATCGGACCGCCCATTCGCCAGCAGACCAAACCGACTCCCGGTTCTCGCATGGTGGCCGTCATCCTCATGATCCAGGGCAAAGGGAATTACTTCCTAAAGCTAACCGGACCGGATAAAACCGTAGCGGACGGTACGATTGGTCTGCGCAAGGCCTTTGGAGCCGATCCCGCCAAGGAAAAACCGTACCAATTGGGTAAATAGCGGAAATCCCGCCACCAGGCGCTTACCAGAACGTCCTCGGGACAGGTCGGCATCATGAAAATTCAGCAATTCCTGGAACACCACCAGATCCGTCGCAATCCCTTCGCCGAAGAGGATGCCCAAACGGATCCGGTTTTCCAGGAACACTGCATTGCCAGTACCTACCATCCCAGTTGGGAGAAGATCTACGGGGACCCCGGTACCCCCGCCACCTCAATCGTTTTCGGTGAAAAGGGTTCCGGAAAAACGGCGATCCGACTCCAGATCGCACGGCACCTGACGGAGCATAACCAACAAGAGGATCAGCGGCGCAGTTACGTCATCCATTACGACGATTTCAATCCTTTCCTGGACCGGTTCCAGGATCGGTTCAATGGCCGTAAACGACGCGCGGATCGCGTCCTGGGAGAATGGAAACTTTGGGATCACATGGATGCGATCCTGTCACTGGGAATCACAGGCCTGGTGGATGAAATCCTGGAAACACCTCGGACCCGGCATCCTTCACCAGGAAAGATTCACCAGGAGGCACTGACTCGTCTTGATCGGCATCAAGCACGCGACCTGCTGCTACTGACTGCCTGTTACGATCAATCCACCCAGGAGACTTTCCAGGGGCGTTGGCATCGATTACGAAAGCGTTTGAAGTTTCATACCTGGCTAACCCACTGGGATCTTGCCATGGCATGGAGTTGCCTGCTCGCGGTCGCCGTTCTCTGCGGCATCTCGTGGAGCAAGGGGCACGGTGAGTTACTGCATTCCTGGAGGTACCCGTTGTGGCTGCTGGCCCTCGGGCCCTGGATCCCCTGGCTTTGGCGCTGCTGGAAAAATTTCTGGCTGGCTCGGAACATCCTGCGGTTTGTTCGGATCGGCAATCACGAACTGAATCCCCTCCGGCAGGTACTGATGCATTTCAAACCTGCCGAGGTGGCCTCCCAACCGTTTCCCTGCAAGGAAAGCACCGATGATCGTTACGAATTACTACTGAAATTCCAGGGAGTTCTGGACACACTGGGGTTTGGGGGAGTGGTGGTCCTGGTCGACCGCATCGACGAACCCCACTTGATCAACGGTTCTGCGGAACTGATGAAATCCCTGGTCTGGTCGATGCTGGACAACAAGTTTCTCAAGCATCCGGGAATCGGTCTAAAATTAATGTTGCCGATCGAGTTACGACGTTTCGTCCAGCGAGAAGACCGCGAATTCTATCAGCGTGCGCGCCTGGACAAGCAGAACATGATTCCCACGTTTGAATGGACAGGCGAGGCGCTCTTCGACATTGCCAATGCCCGACTCGAGGCGTGTGCCAAGTCCGGGGCAACTCCGGTGCTGCGGGATTTTGTCGATCCGGCTATCAGCGACCAACGTTTACTGGAATCGTTCCGGGCCCTCCGTGTCCCCAGGAACCTCTTCAAATTCCTGTATCGCCTCCTGGTGGATCATTGCAATACTTATACGGATCAGGATCCTGCCTGGATTGTTTCTTCCCAGACCTATGAATCCACGCTGGCTGTCATCCTTCGTGAACAGGAAGCATTCGACCAGGGAACTGGACCCGGCTGACTGGAACCAGCCATTACGCAGGAAAGGACAATGCGAATGATCGTTGGTGTTCCCAAGGAAATTAAGCACGACGAATACCGGGTAGCCCTGTTGCCTGTCGGTGTGGAAGAGCTGGTCAACGCCGGACATACCGTGCTAATGGAAGCTGGTGCCGGCCTGGGCAGCGGCCTGGCTGATCATGATTACCTGCGACATGGGGCGGAACTGGTCACAACCGAACAGGTTTTTTCCCAGGCCGAGATGATCATCAAGGTCAAGGAACCACTACCCGAGGAATGGCCGCTGATTCGACAGGGCCAAGTTCTCTTCACGTATTTTCATTTTGCTGCCAGCTGGGAAACCACGGAGGCCATGATCCAATCGGGTGCCACCTGTGTCGCCTATGAAACCCTGGTCAACGCCCAGGGACAATTGCCGCTGTTGACACCCATGAGCGAAGTGGCAGGCAGGATGAGTATCCAGGAAGGTGCCAAGTACCTGGAGCGACCCCAAATGGGGCGTGGTATCCTCCTCGGTGGAGTGCCCGGTGTTGCACCAGCCCATATCACGATCCTCGGTGGTGGCGTGGTTGGGGCCAACGCGGCCAAGATTGCGGCCGGTTTCCAAGCCGATGTCAGTATCCTCGATATCAACGTCGACCGACTACGTTACCTGGATGACATCATGCCAGCCAACGTCAACGTTCTTTTCAGCGATCGACACATGATTCGCGAACAACTGCCATTGGCCGACCTGGTTATCGGTGCCGTACTGATCCCCGGGGCCAAAGCGCCACAACTGATTCACCACGAGGATCTGCGTCTCATGAAACCGGGCAGCGTGATGATTGACGTGGCCATTGACCAGGGTGGCTGTATCGAGACGGCTCGCCCAACCACCCACAGCGACCCAACCTTTATCGAAGAAGGCGTTGTACACTACTGTGTCACCAATATGCCTGGTGCCGTGGGCAGGACCAGCACCTTTGCTCTCTGTAACGTCACCCTGCCCTGGGCCCTGGAAATTGCCAATCGAGGAATCGAACCAGCAGCGCGTGAACTGCCGGAGATTGCCAGCGCCGTCAACATTTACCAGGGCCAGATCACCAACCAGGCGGTTGCCGATTCCTTCGACTTAGCATACAACCCGGTCTTCCAGTAAGTGATTCCGGGCGATCGAAACGTTGTGCCAAAAGCACTATTACCAACCATTTTCAAGAAAAAACAAAAGAGAGGAAGCAGGAACGATGAGTGAATCCTCCCCAGCACGAGTGGGAATTATCATGGGTAGTGACAGTGACTGGCCCAAGATTCAGAAATCAGCAGCAGCCCTGGATGAATTTGGAGTGGCTTACGAAGTGCATGTCATGAGTGCCCATCGAACTCCGGCAGTCGTGGGCGAATACGCGAGCACGGCCGAAGAACGTGGTCTGCAGGTCATCATTGCCGCAGCAGGCGGAGCTGCGCACCTGGCCGGTGTCGTGGCCGCCCACACCACCTTGCCGGTGATCGGTCTACCGGTTCCCACGGCAGATCTCGGCGGACTTGATTCGCTACTATCGACCGTCCAGATGCCCGGTGATGTCCCGGTCGCCAGCATGGCTGTCGGCATGGGCGGACCTCGCAACTCCGGTCTCTTTGCCATCCAGATCATGGCGCTTGCTGATGCCGATCTGAAACAAAAGCTAAAGGACTTCAAGGTTCAATTGGTGGACAAGATCGGCGCAAAGAACAGTGCCCTGCAGGACAGCTTGAAAAAACTATGATGGAAACTATGCGCTGGATAGGGGATACGCAGGGATCCCTGGAACTGCTGGACCAAACGAAACTACCAGAAACGATTCAGCACCTGGAATGCCAGGACGTGGAAACGGTCTGGGAAGCGATCAAGATGCTACGTGTCCGGGGTGCTCCCGCGATTGGCATCGCCGCCGCTTACGGTGTCTGCCTGGGTATCCAGGAGGTCACCAGCCATCAAGAAGGTCAGCAAAAGGTGATCCATACTGCGGAATACCTGGCGACCAGTCGTCCGACCGCTGTGAACCTGTTCTGGGCCCTGGACCGGATGAAAGCCTGCGCTGGCCAGGTGCCGCAAAGCGATTCCGCACTATCCCTGCAACAGGCCTTACTGGTCGAGGCCAGCGCTATCCATGACGAGGACCGCCAGACCTGCCACGCGATTGGAAAGTTCGGCGCCGAGCTCATGCAGGACGGCCAGGGCGTACTTACTCACTGCAATGCCGGTGGGCTGGCAACCGCCGAGTACGGCACCGCCCTGTCCGTTTTCTTTACGGCCCAGGACCTGGGAAAAAACCTGCACATCTACGTCGATGAAACGAGACCGCTGCTGCAGGGAGCACGCCTGACCGCCTGGGAATTAATGCAGCGGAAAATAAACACCACCTTGATCTGTGACTCGATGGCTGCCCAGGTAATGCGTGAAGGCCGCGTGAGCGCGGTCGTTACCGGAGCAGACCGGATTGCTGCCAACGGAGATACTGCTAACAAGATCGGCACCTATGCCGTGGCTGTCCTGGCCCAGGCTCATGGCATTCCCTTCTACGTGGCCGCACCCACCAATACCTTTGATCTGACACTGGACAGTGGTGAAGGGATCCCGATCGAGGAACGCGAAGCAACAGAAATCACCAGCGGATTTGGTAAAAACACCGCTCCCGAAGGGGTCCAGGTGTACAATCCCGCTTTCGACGTGACACCGGCGGAACTGGTCAATGCCATTATCACGGAACGCGGAATCATCGATCCCGTCAATCGGGAAAGTATTGCCGCGGTCGTCACACCCTAGCTGGATTCTGCCTGGCCGGATTGCTTGGAAGCTCGGGTCAGTCCCATGGCGGTCAGAAACACGGCAATCACCATCAACAGGGCACCCACCGGGACGAGAAAGACACCCACTCCCGGATCCGCATGCTCTTCAAAAGCAAAAATGCCGCCCAGGAAAAATCCCCCTGGCAACAGAAAGCTGGCTCCGATGAAACAGGGAGATGCAAATCGTGCGCCTTTCTGCTGCACGGTTCCAGGTACCACGTGAACCGTCATGGCGAAAAGCAGGTGTACCAGGGACAGCAGGGTTCCATGGGCGTGGGCCAGTCGCCACATCAGACGACGAATGTTCTCGTAATCTTCCCCAAGCGTGCCCAGGTACCAGGTGACCTTCCAGGCCAACAAAGACTCCAGCAGGATGCCCAGCGCCACAAACGTCAACAACGACCACCATCCGAAACGAATGTGCTTGCGAACGCATTGGGCTGCTGCCGTTGAAACCTGATCTTGGTTCGTCACTGGATTTGGTCGCCTCCGCTAGAAACCGTGTTGAAGGTTATTCTGCCAGGAATATCTCTTGATCATCGCGTTCCTTGAGCAATGCCTCTAACCACGTCCGATCCAGGTTACCCTGATCGTCCATCAGTAATGATCTGCGACCCTGCAGGGAAACCCGCTTCGTCTGCTCCCAGAGCAAGAAGAGTTTCTCGCGTTCTTCCTGCGTTCCTGCTGGGTCGCTGAGGAAATCGTAGTCCATTTTAGCGTAATTCGGCAAGGCCTTTAATGACCGCGATGCAATGTATCGAACTGCCGGATACGGATCTTCCAGTAATTTCAGCAAAAAAGGTGCACCCCACGCGTCCACGCTGGAAACTTCACGTGCGGGTGGCCAACTCCACGACCAGGCCATCAAGGCACGCTGTCCAGCATCCCCTTTTAACAACCAGAGTACGGCTGCTGAAACCGTCTGTTGCTCTTCGCTGAGTTGCTCAGGCGGTTCAGTGCCGTACCAGCTTTCCAGATGGCCTGCTGCCCAACCGAGTGACTGGTCCAGGTGACACTGGTTACACGCATTCGGTCGCCCCGTCGTGAGACTGGTCGACACGTTCGGAATATCGATTTGATGACTCCGGGTCGCCTTCAGCAAACCATAGGCGGTCATTGGCATATGGCAGTTCATGCACTGGCTCCCGGAGGATCCGAGCTGGTGATGTGTGTGCGAGGTCACCTTCTCCGGCTCACGATATTCCTGGTGGCACTGGATGCAGGCCTGGTTCGTACGCATCAACGGTTTCAACTGATCATCAGCCCACTCCTTTACCGAACGAGTGTCATTCTCCTGTTGGTGCATACTATGACACGAAAAACAGGACATCTTGCCTCGCTGGAAGCAGGGATTCTCAAGGAGGGCGGAATATTCACGCCCGTTGACGCGAATCACGCCATCGGACCAGAACGTATGATCAAAGAATTTCTCGTCCCGTTTCAGCGTATCGATCGTTACTGGATCCTCCTGTCGACTGGGGTGCAGCAGGTGCCGAGATGCTGCCAGATCATCCCCAGGACGAAACTGATAACCATGCTCACGCCAGTGGGCTGCATCTTCCAGGCTCTTGGCCGAGGTAACTGCATGACACAATCCACACACAGCCGACCCGCGTTCGTGCCCCACGCGCAAGGGATTGACGATGGTCGTGTCCGGATCGACCGCCAGGTGGTTCTGAAAACGTTGCAGAGGATTACTATTGGCTTTCACATGTTGACCACCAGGCCCATGGCAGGCCTCGCACGAGATACCAAATTCCGCAGCCTGGGAATCGATCTCGGTACGCCCAAATATCCTGGACCGAGGATGGGTCGTGTGGCAACGAATACAGGTAGCATTCCACCTCTGGATCTCATCGGATGACGGCCCTGCCGGGCTCAAGAAAGCTGCATCCCGAGGGATCCAGCGCTGGTCCTCTACCAGGTAAACAAAAGGCAATAGACCGAGCAAACGAGTTTGACCAGTGGAGTACCAGTACAACTGCATGTGGTGCGATCCGGTGGACATCACCAGCGGGCGTGAAATAGGTTTGGGATAACCGCGTGGCGTCAGCGTCACTCCGAACTGATCACCGCGACGGGAAATGATGTAATCGCGACCATCGAAAGTCGTCAGGACCTTGTCATAACCGCCTTCATCCTGGAATTCACCCAACACGGTCTCCGGGCTAACCACCTGCGTCATCCCGCGGTGATAGGATCCTGACCAGGATTCATGTTGCTGGGCATGACAATTGAGACAGGCCTTACTGCCAACGTAATCATCGGCCAGTACCTGCACGGGGCGATCCGGTGGCAAGTCTTCAATCAATACCGGGCGACCACAGTACAGGTAGACTGCCAGCAGGCACGCCAGCGGGGCAAGCGTCCAGAGGCCTACGATCATCGTCGACCAGGAATGGTGTTCCCTCGACAATCGCTGGAGCCACAGGCTCACGATAGGTAACAGGGCCCCTGCTACCAGAATGATTATTAGAATCCACTCAGCAACCATCGTGACTCCACGCTTACCCGGTCAGCCGCATCGCCCGGTCATCACACGCCCGGGCGTTCAGGAACTACCAGTATGTTCACGCGCAGAATTTACTGTCAAGAAAGAATTGTCCTGGCAGGTCTGCAGAGTTGATCGTCAAACTACTTGCCCGGGATCAACCTCGCGACACACGTGCTTTCAACTTGCTAACGACTTCCATGAACTCATTTCGACAAGCGTCAAATTCAGCCACTGTCTTCTCACCCGGCGCCTTGACATAGTCGAGCATGATATCTTCTGAAGCAATAAATTCACTGGAGATATCGGCTACTTCCGTAACAATATCCAGTGGAATATTAGTCACACCGTTAGCATCCCCGTGCAAGAGATCCGCCTGGTTCACCATCAAACCACCTACACGCACCGGCAAGCCCAGGTGCAACATGTGACAATAACCATGAGAACAAATCGTAGATCCCGTGAATACCGGGTATTTCAAAGCTCGCACCTGGTCCAGGTCACGTCCGCCACCATTGGTTACCAGCCCCACCGAACCATAAGCCTGGTAGGTCGAACACATCACTTCTCCAAAGACCGCTGCGACAGCCGGATCATCCTGGTCCTGGAAGACGACGACCGCTGGCCCTGGTAGTTCCTCAAAAGAAGCCAGTTGAGCCTGGATGCTGCCGTAGGCATCACCACCGGTCGGCGGAGCATCGGCACGAAAACAGGCCGTGGTTGCAAATCCCACCATCGGTGGTAATTCAGGAAAGCCACACTGGACACGATGATCCATGTAACCCTGGTTACGGGGACGTACATCGAATAACTCAATGACGTTGCAAATCGTCGGGGTATCGAACTCGGCCAAACGATCCAGTGTTTCCTGTGTAATGGTCATCGTGCAGTCTTTCCCTCTCTAAAAGTGGTCTATCCGGTTGCCTGTGTCCTTGACCGTGAACGTACCACGACCGCTTGCCTTGCTCAAGCAGCCAATCTGCAACTCGCTCGTGATGGGGAGTCGCACCACGCGTCGAGCCCCGTTAAACTGCCCTTGGCGAAAGATCGTTGAACCAGACTGCGCAGGAGACTCTCCATGAATCACACCGAATCCTTTCCGCAAGGTCATTGGCCAGCAAGGGGTCACTGGCCAGCTATACAACCAGCCTCATTACTGCCGATGTTGAGCATGCTCCTGGCCCTGCCCCTGCAGGCGGGCACCATCGAGACCATCGCTGGCACCGGACAATCCGATAACAATGGACTCCAGGGACCAGCGCGTGCCATCAATGTCGGTTCTCCCTTTGGAGTCGAGTTTGGTCCTGACAAGGGGCTCTACATCACCGAGGTTACCAACCATCGCATCCTGCGACTGGATCCCGTTAATGGAAAACTGGTAACGATCGCTGGAACCGGAAAACAGGGCTATACCGGTGACGGGGGCCCCGCCACGAAGGCTGATCTTAATGAACCTTATGAAATCCGTTTTGACGACGCCGGCAACATCTATTTCGTGGAAATGAAGAACCATATCATCCGTTGCATCGACAAGAAATCGGGAACCATCCGAACGATCGCCGGCACGGGCACCGCAGGTTTCTCCGGAGATGGCGGACCTGCAATCCGGGCACAGTTCAAGAATCCGCATAGCATCGCCCTGGATGACCAGCAGGGACTTTACGTCGCTGACATCGGCAACCACCGTATCCGGCGTATTGATCTGAAAACAGGTACCGTTCGTACCATCGCTGGTAACCAGGAAAAACGATTGCCACGCGATGGCCAACGAGCCCAGGGAAATCCTATCCGCGGACCACGGGCACTTTATTACCGCGGCGGCACCCTCTGGATTGCACTCCGGGAAGGCCACAGCGTCTGGCGGCTAAACGTGACCAGCGGAATCCTGCATCATGTTGCTGGCACGGGTAAAAAAGGATTCTCCGGAGACGGAGGCGCCCCCGAAAAAGCATCCTTCAACGGGCCCAAGGGAATTGCCCTGGGACCCCGTGGAAATGTCTATGTCGTGGATACCGAGAACCAGGCCATCCGCAAGATCGACTTACAACAGAAGAAGATTACCACCGTTGCCGGTCACGGACCCGATGGCCGCGGCGGAGCCGGCGATGGTGGGCCAGCCACCCAGGCAGAGCTAAATCGACCCCATGGCATCTGCATAGGACCGCGTGGACAAATTATCATCGGTGACACGCTCAATCACCGTGTCCGCCTGATTAAACCGTGATATCATGGTTATTGTAAATCTGCTTCCATCCTGTTTTCCCCTCTCCCAAGAAAGCAATCCTACCATGTCGCATACCCATCGGCTGATCGTTGCTACGGCACTGCTACTGTCCGGCGTCTTCGCCCTGGCATCGTCCGAATCAAGGGCGGCCGATGTGCCTGAACTGCGAGTTGGCATCATTGGACTCGACACATCTCACGTGATTGCTTTCACGAAAATGTTAAACGAAGACAATGCCGCCGCCGACATTGCTAACTGCCGCGTGGTGGCAGCCTATCCCAAGGGCAGCCCTGACATCGAATCAAGCGTCACACGCGTTCCCAAGTACACGGCACAAGTCAAGGAAATGGGTGTCGAGATTGTTGATTCAATCGATACCCTGACCAAAAAAGTTGATGTCGTGCTATTGGAAACCAACGATGGTCGACCCCACCTGGAACAGATCATTCCCGTGCTGAAAGCTGGCAAGCCGGTTTTCATCGACAAACCAATCGCCGGCTCCCTGATCGACGCTGTGGCAATTTTCGAGTTAGCCAGGAAACACAAAGTGCCGGTCTTTTCATCCTCCTCGTTGCGTTTCGGTAAGAACTCGCAAGCCGTGCGAAATGGTTCGATTGGAAAAGTCACGAACTGCGTAACGCAAAGTCCCGCCAGCCTGGAAAAAACTCATCCTGATCTTTTTTGGTACGGGATTCACGGGGTAGAGTCCTTGTTCACGGTGATGGGCACTGGATGCCAAACCGTCCAACGTGGCAAGACAAAGGACGGAAAGATCGAAGTCGTCGGAACCTGGAAAGGCGGCCGCACTGGAACTTTCCGTGAGGGCAAAGGGTACAGTGGCACGGCACAAGGTGAGAAAGGTGAAACAGCCGTCGGGTCCTATGACGGTTACCGACCTTTGCTTGTCGAAATCGTTCGCTTCTTCCGCTCAGGTAAACCACCGGTGAGTGCTACCGAAACCATCGAAATCTATACCTTCATGGAAGCTGCCGATGAAAGCAAACGGCAAGCGGGTGCAGCCGTTTCGCTCAAGGATGTCATCCACCAGGCTCGGTCCGCCGCCCGCAAAAAACTGGCTAAACTCGACTGAGCTCGATAGCTCGTTACGCCGGGTGTCCAACCCATGACCTGACCATCGCGGTCGTCCCGTGCCATGAACGGCACCCAGGCCCCGTCTGCTAGCATTGGAAATGCGCCGGTCCCGGAGCGTCTGTAGTACGCTCACGCGCTTGCCTGGTCATGAGTGGTTGCTGTTGCTGCAGCAGCACGTTCTCTGTACAGTCCCCCCTGCTACAGGTAACTCACTCTTTCTTTTTCGGAGCCTCGGCATGCTGTCTTCTCTAAAATCTTTATTAGCACTCTGTTTCATTATTTCTCTGACGGCCTGCCAGCAAGCACAGGATCCAGCACCCTCCACGGCTGGCGCTTCGACGATCAACAGCAGCCAGGCTGCTGCCAGCGACGAATCGCCACATCGCCTGATCGGAAAATGGGAAGGCATGCTGGAAGTTGATCAAGAGGCTGTTGAGAAGTTGTTCAAGGACGCCGGTCGCGAGGACCAGATCACGACTGCCCTGGAAACCTACAAAACCATGCAAATGAAGATGGATTTCGAAGAAAGTGGCGAGATGAAGATGTCGATTAAGATCGGCACCGAGAATGCAAACGAGGAAAACAGTGGCTCTGGCACCTGGGAACTAATCCGGGACGAGGGCAACAAGTCTATCGTCAAGTCCAAGGAAGAGGGATCCGAGGCACAGGAAATTGAGATCTCCTTTGACGATCCCAACCACTTCCAGATGTTACCCAAGGGTCCGTTCCGTAATGCGGCGGTGCTCAAATTCTCCCGAATCCGCTAGTCTCACGCCATGGAAATCGGCTACCTGCTGAAGGAGCCCCCTATGGCAAGCACGCATGATCTACTATCTTCAGGCAGGTTGCCCGGGAGTGCTGATCGCTCCGGGGATATCTCCTTGTTGCCTTAACCAATCCCCGGTATCCATGCCTGCTGTCGACGCCCAACAATTTGCTGAAGTGATGGCCCTGCACGAACTGCAGGTACCGGCAGAGCAAGTGCAACAGCTGGTGCGTTACTGTGAACTGCTTTGGGAATGGAATGAAAAGATCAACCTGACCCGGCACACGACGATTGAAAAGTTTGTCACCCGCGACCTGATCGACTCTATCCAACTCGCGCAGCTGATCTCTCCTGAAGAAAAGGTGCTGGACGTGGGCAGTGGTGGTGGCGTCCCCGGCATCATCCTGGGCATTTTACGACCGGACCTGGAAATTTCCCTGTCAGAATCCGTGGGCAAGAAAGCACGGGTCCTCGCAGACCTGGTCGCCCAGCTTGCTCTGCCGATCAAGGTCTACCCGATTCGTGCCGAGTATGTTCTTAACGATTCATCGTTCGATGTCCTGGTGGCACGAGCCGTGGGGCCCCTCTGGAAAATCTGCCGTTGGTTTGAACCCCACTGGCCGACCATCCGACGCCTGCTGGCCGTGAAGGGTTCCCAGTGGGCCGAGGAACGCCACGAGGCACGTCAGCAGGGCTACCTGAAGCAGGTCGAGTTACGACGGGCGGCCTCCTATCATTCTCCGGCCACGGGTGCCAACCATGTTATCCTCAAGCTCTGGAGCGAAACCCTGCCGGAAACGGGGCCTGCGTCGAAAGCCTCGTGACGCGGTTGAGCAGCAGCCCCTGTTGTTCTATACTAGTGTTTTACCGGCCTCAGAGGAATTTCACGATCTCCTGTTGCTGGAACCCGGTTTCCTGCGGCAGGCAGGCTACTCCCAGGTCCTCTGCACAACCAGGCATCTTTCTGTAGTCTCACGAAAGAATCCCTGGAGCTTATTCCTTGGCCAGTAACATGAGCAGCTACAACCTAACTCATCTCAAGCAACTGGAAGCCGAAAGCATCCACATCATTCGTGAAGTGGTCGCGGAATCCCAGAATCCGGTCATGCTGTACTCGGTCGGCAAGGATTCCTCGGTGATGGTTCAGCTGGCCCTGAAAGCTTTCTATCCAGCCAAACCGCCCTTCCCCTTGATGCATGTCGACACGACCTGGAAATTCCGAGAGATGATCGATTTCCGGGAAAACTATGCCCGCAAGGAACTGGGCCTGGACGTCATCGTGCATATCAACGAGGAAGGTCGCAAGCTGAACGTTGATCCGTTCCGCAACAGCGGCAAGCACACCATGCTGATGAAAACCGAAGCCTTGAAACAGGCATTGGATCAACATGGCTTCGATGCGGCTTTTGGCGGTGCCCGGAGAGACGAAGAAAAATCCCGAGCCAAGGAACGTGTCTTCTCGTTTCGCGACGAGCACCATCGCTGGGATCCCAAGAATCAACGCCCCGAGTTATGGAACATTTTCAACACGCGTGTGAACAAGGGTGAGAGCATCCGGGTCTTCCCTCTTTCCAACTGGACTGAGCTGGACGTCTGGCAATACATTCACCTGGAAAACATTCCTATCGTTCCCCTGTATTTTGCCGCGGAACGCCCGGTTGTGAAACGCGATGGTATCCATGTGCTGGTCGATGACGAGCGTCTCAAGCTAAAGGATGGCGAGGAACCTGAGCAAAAGATGATCCGCTTCCGCACGCTGGGATGCTATCCGCTGACAGGAGCCATTGAATCAACGGCGACCACGTTACCGGAAATTATCCAGGAGATGCTCCTGGCCACCACTTCAGAGCGACAGGGCAGGCTCATTGACAACGATGAAGAAGGCGGGATGGAAGATAAGAAACGAGAAGGTTATTTCTAAGACTTCCACCTGAAAACGATCACCCCCATTAACCAGGATTCCGGGAATGAGTCATCAATCGGACTTGATTGCCACTGATATCGACGCTTACCTGGCGCAGCACGAGCGCAAGGAACTGCTTCGACTGCTCACCTGCGGCAGTGTCGATGATGGCAAGAGCACGCTGATCGGGCGATTGCTCTACGATTCCAAGATGATCTACGAGGATCAGTTGGCAGCCCTGGAAAAAGATTCCGTGACCCACGGTACCACGGGTGGAGATTTCGATCCGGCCTTACTGACCGACGGTCTGAAGGCAGAACGGGAACAGGGAATCACCATCGATGTCGCTTACCGATACTTTTCCACGGCCAAGCGGAAATTTATTATTGCCGATACTCCGGGACATGAACAATACACACGTAACATGGCCACCGGTGCTTCCACGGTGGACCTGGCAATCATCCTGATCGATGCACGCCACGGGGTACTGACCCAGACTCGTCGACACAGCTTTATCACCTCGCTGCTCGGCATCAAGCATGTCCTGGTCGCCGTCAACAAGATGGACCTGGTCGATTTCAGCCAGGAGCGATTCGACGAGATCTGTGCTGAGTACAAGGGATTTGCCGCTCGACTGGACATTCCCGATCTGCATTTCATCCCGTTGTCTGCCTTGCACGGTGATAACGTGGTCAATGCCAGTAGCCAGATGCCCTGGTTCCAGGGCAGTACCCTGATGTCTTTCCTGGAAAACGTCTACATCGGATCCGATCGTAACCTGCAGGACTTTCGTTTTCCCGTCCAGTACGTGAATCGACCACACCTCGACTACCGCGGGTTCTGTGGCACGATTGCCTCAGGAATCGTGCGGCAGGGCGACGAGATCATGGTCTTACCTTCACGTAAGACCAGCCGCGTGGCTTCTATTGTTACCTACGAGGGAGAGCAACCGGAAGCTTGTACACCACAATCCGTAACCCTGACGTTGGAAGATGAAATCGACATCAGTCGTGGCGATATGATTGTCCGTCCGGCCAACGTCCCCACGATCAAGCAAAAGCTAGACACCATGATCGTCTGGATGTCAGAGACTCCCATGCTGCCCGGTGGTCAATACACCTTCAAGACATCCACCAAGATGACTACTGGAAAAATCAGCACCTTGCGTTACCAGGTAGACGTCAACACGCTGCACCGCAAGAATGCACCATCGCTGGAACTCAACGAGATCGGTCGCTGCCTCGTTGCCATGAATGAACCCATTATCTTTGATGCCTATCGACGCAACCGAAACACGGGATCCATCATCATCATTGATCGCCTGACGAACGAAACCGTCGGGGCTGGCATGATCATTGATCGTGGCACTGGTGACGACAACCAGGATCACTGGGATGATGACCCTGCCAGTGAATCCCTGCAGACGCAACTGAGCCATGTCTCTGGCCAGGAACGCATTGATCGATACGGTCAACGACCGGCCACCATCTTGCTCACCGGCCTGACCGGTTCCGGCAAAACGACTATTGCCTATGCTCTCGAACGCCGACTCTTTGACCAGGGACATGCGTGTACCGTGTTGGACGGTCAAAACATGCGGATCGGTATCAGCAAGGATCTCGGGTTTACCGGCGAAGATCGCTCCGAAAATCTCCGCCGCAGTGCTGAAGTGGCCAAGATGTTAAATCATGCCGGGCTTCTCTGCATTGCCGCTTTTGTCGCTCCCAGCGAGGAAGTCCGACAGCGGGCAGCCGAGGTCGTGGGCCAGGATCAGTTCCTGACCATTCACCTGCATGCCCCCATGGAAGTCTGCCGGGAACGCGATACCGAGGGCCGCTACGCCCAGGCGGATAGTGGTGAAATTACTAATTTCCCGGGAGTTTCCGCCGACTACGATGTGCCGACCGATCCGGCCCTGGCCCTGGCCACGGACCAGTTCAGTGTCGTCGAATGTGTCGACCAGATCATCGCCCTGCTGGAAGAACGCCAACTGCTCGTCTAGCCGCCCACGAACCATTACCAGTCGCCAACACTACCGTCTCGGTAAAACACACGCTGGGCTAGTTCCTGTTCAAACGGATGCTTGGCGATCTCTGCCTCGTCCAGTTCAATCCCAAGACCAGGCCGTTGGTTCGGAGAAACCAGCCGGCCCTCCGGCTGCACCTGGAATCCCTCCGTTACGACATCATTTCTCCAGGGAACATCCGCGTGTACCGTTTCGCAAATGATGTAGCCTGGCTGAGAAAAACCGAACTCCAGCGAGGCCGCTGTACTGACTGGGCCCTGTGGGTTATGGGGCGCCAACGCAATGCGATGAGCATCGGCCAGCGCAGCGATACGACGCGCTTCGCTAAAGCCACCGCAATGGGTCAGATCCAACTGGCAAACTTCACAGGCACGTCGAGCAAACAGGTCCCGGAAGGCTGCCAGGTGCGTCACACGTTCCCCGGTAGCCACCGGTGTCTTCAAGGCCGCGTTAATCATTGCCAGGCCATCAATGGATTCAGGCCAACAGGGTTCTTCAAAGAAATAGAGGCCGTACGGATCAAGGGCCTTTCCAAACTGCAATCCCATAGCCGGTGAAGGGCGTGCATGGCAATCCACCATCAGGTCGATCTCGTCCCCGACGGCTTCCCGCATGGCCGCCACGGCCGCCTCCGCAGCCCGTACGGCCGGCAAGCCTTCAACAGGCATGGTGGGAGGTACCGCCATTGATTTCATGGCAGTGAACCCCTCTTCAACCGCTTCAGTCGCCAGGTCGGCAAACCGTTTCGCCTCGTCGACTGCAGTCTCGTAAAAGTCTTCCATGCGACCACCGCCCAGGTGGCAGTAGGTCCGAATCGTATCACGGACCGGCCCGCCCCATAACTTGCTGCAGGGCACGCCAGCAACCTTGCCGGCAATATCCCAGAGAGCAATATCGATCCCCGCCATCGCCGTGGCGCGAATCACACCATGCCCATGCCAGAAATGCTGCCGATACATCATTTGCCAAAGATGTTCGATCCGCGTGGGATCTTCGCCTATCACCAACTCCGCCAGGTCCTCGATAGCCCCCACGACTCCACGCGTATGCCACTCCAGGGTCGCTTCTCCCCAACCGTGCAAGCCAGGCTGGTCCGTGATGACCTTAACGAAAATCCAATTGCGCATTCGCGCGTGACAAACATGGGTCTCGATCGCAGTTATTTTCATGGCTTTGGCTTACTTTTATTTGAGTGTCGCAATGCTCGACCAGCCAGTTTCCCGGTCGGTTTTCCATTCTCGATCGCCAACTCCCCGTTCACCCAGAGGAAACGCACTCCCGTGGACAGTTGCTTGGGCTGGGCAAAGGTGGCTGTATCAATGAAGTTCTTGGGGTCAAACAGGACCAGGTCAGCCCAGTACCCCTGACGCACGTAGCCGCGCTCGGGCAAATGGAGAATATCAGCCGGTAATCCCGTGGCACTACGGATCGCCTGGGACAAGGGCAGCACGTTGCCACGCAGGCAATAATGACCGATCTTGCGAGGAAAGCAGCCAAAATTCCTTGGATGGGGCTGTGTCTCATCATTCAATGAGCGTGCACTGCCATCGCTGGCTGTCGCCACGAACGTCTGCTTCATGATGTAACGGACTTCGGCTTCATCCATGCCAAAATTAACCATCGAGGCTCCACCATTCTGCTGGATCTCCAACACGATTTCCAAAGGTGTTGTCTTTTCCTGGCGAGCCAGTTCATCCAGGTTCTTACCCTGCCACTCACGGTTCTTACGGTAGCCGGCAACATACAGGCGTTTGCCTTCCCCACGCACCTGGATCCCCTTGCGAATAGCTTCCTTTACCTGCCGGGCCTGCTTCTCGTCACCCAGGGCTTTCACCAGTGCCTCGCGATTACGGTACTTGGCCGGTACCACCATGGTTCCCAGCGAAGTACTGCTGGCCGTGTAAGGATACTGATCTGCCGTCACGCGTTGCCCACCCTCACGGGCCTTGACCAACAGCGCCACGGCTTCCGATGCCAGCCCCCAGGCCTTCAAACCGGAGGCCTTGAAATGAGAAATGTGAACCGGCAGTCCCGCCTCTCGCCCGATCGTCAGCGCTTCCTCGACGGCTTCCAACAAGCGTGTATTCTCGTTACGAATGTGAGATGCATAAATCCCTCCATGCATGGCAACACGCCTTGCCAACTGGACCAATTCATCCTTGCTGGCATAGGAACTGGGCAGATAAATCAACCCGGTACTCATTCCCCAGGCACCATCTCGCATGCCCTTTTCCACCAGGTCCGCCATCTGCTTGATTTCACGAGGCGATGCCGCGCGGTTTTCATTGCCCGTCACCTGTCGGCGAACACTTCCCTGGGGAACCAGGTGCATGACATTCGTTCCAGCGGAATCCTTGTCAATTTTCTGGTAGTAAGCTCCCACGTCGACCGGTCCGCTGGCACAGTTACCCGTTAGCACACTGGTCACACCCTGCGTCAGGTAGTTCAGATTCTGGCGACCGGAATCCTTGATGATCGTCCGGTCACTATGCGAATGCAAATCGATGAAACCCGGTGCCAAGACAAGTCCCTTGGCATCAATCACCCGCGTCTGATCAGATACCACAAGATTCTTCCCGATCGTTGTGATCCGGGTTCCCGTCACCAGCACATCAACCTGCCGGGGTGCCTCACCGGACCCATCCACGACCTGGGCGTTTCGAATCAACACCTGGCCCGGCAGGTTCGCTACCGGCCACAGGCTCAACAGGCTAACACTGGCAACTAGGAGGATTCGGATAAGCATTGTTCAATCTCCACTGAAATCTCTTCGATAACCTGTTCCAGTGCACCGGGCTCCAGAACGGCGATCGATTCCTGGTAGATACCTCGACCGTAACAATCCGCGGGTGGCAAGTAAGACGCGCCCCAGGCCCCGGTTATCGTCGCCACGACGATGACCACATCAGGAAACCGACTGCGAATCGCTTGCTGCAGTACATTGTAAGGTTCTCCCTGCACCGCTAACCAGATGGCGTCACCAATTCTCCACATCCTGATCTCGTAGGGATAGGTCGTCCCGGCAGGCAGGTTCTCCAGTCGTCCCAGCACCCGGGTCCGGCGTTCCACCTGGGCATGACAATCACGGGCCCGCCCCGTCTCCCCTGCAGCTTCTGCCTCGGCTTGCTGACGCTGCCAATCCGAACGCTCCTCCTGTACCGTTTCCACGGAACTCAACTCGGATCGGTAAGCCAAGGGCAATTGCCAACGTTTCATGTGCCAGCGACTGCAGGCCGCTTGAGCATCCCCTGAAAGAGCAACATGTTGCCAGGTTCCCAGGGTCGCTCCCGACACCACGGGCCCTACATATTCGAATTGCTGTCCCGCTGCAGGCAGGGCCGTCAACGCCGACAAGGCCGCATAGCCCAATTGCCGGCCATTGCGATCGGCCACGTCGACATCTCCCACGAATCCTTCACGCGGCCCCAGGTCCCCCGCGGCGCCCTGGATAAACATGCAGGGAGCCCCCGTGGCATTCTCGATCACTTCCCGCATGGCTCCCGGATAATCCGGACTTACCAGTTGATTGTCCCAGGCCAACGTTGTCGGATGGCAGGCATAATTGACCAGGGTACCCACGATGTCCCCCTGGACATTCGTGATACGTCCCACCAGGACCGTATCATCAGCCGTACCGACCGGGTTGTAACCGCAGACAAACTGTTGGCTTGTTGCATCCCAGTAATCACGGTTGGCTGCCAGGTCACAGCGTCCGTACCCATAGCAGATCTTCACCGACTGCAGGCCCCGGATGGCATCACCCACTAACTTGGCAACTGTTTCCGCGACCGTTTCCAGGTAGCCGGCGATCAATTCTCCTCCCGGCAACTCACGGCGATCATGTCCCAGCAGGCCCGCGGCGTGAGTATGCGAAAAAGAAACCGTCACCGCATCTGCTGGAATACCGTGATTCGATTCAATTGCTTGCAAAATCGGCTGCAACTCCTCAACTCCCAGGAGGCAATGGTCCAGGGCAACCCATGCGTGGCGACCCCCTGGCTGTGATTTGTCCTCAAAAACCATCACGGTGGCGGTCAACGGACGATGGATCCCGGCAGCACGATCATGAGTCGCCGCACCCCACATGCGATGGTAGATCCCTTCCGGCGGCGTAATATCACCCCGTGCTCCTCCCCACTGGCAATGACTCTGCGGCGTACTCACATACTCGGCCATTATTCCTCCCTTGCATCCTCAACATCACGAGCCCTCGCGACCCATGAATGGTCAAGTACCGTACCATTCGTCTTTAGGAAAAACCAGCAGGCCGCCGCACCAACGTACATCAGGGCAAACAGCAACAGCACGGCGTCCCAGGCACTGCCGGCATAACCTGGATAGTGACGTCCCACGAGATCAAGCAGCAATGGCACCCCGTTAATAAAAAGCAATGCGCCGAAATTCCCACACATATTCATCGTCGCAAACAGGGTTGCCACATGTCGATCTCCCATATCAATGGTAATCGTGTAGGCACAGGGTCCGGCCACCGACGCGACCAAAGCTCCCAGGCTGATAAAGCCCACCGCCCACAATGGATCCGCTATAAAATAAGCTGCCATGACGAACCCGGCACAGGATAACAGGCAAGCAGCGGCCAGCTTCCGCCGCGCCACGCCGATACTTCCCGTGCGACGATAAAGCGTATCTGAGACGGCACCTCCAATCCACGTACCACAGACAGTTGCCAGCAATGGCAATGCATTGAGGAACCCGGATTTAGCCGGACTCACATTCCGCGTTTCCTGAAGGTAGGTAGCAAACCAGCTGGCAAAAAAGATATAGCCAGCCGCTCGAAAAAACTGCTGGCCACAAATACACCAGGTGGCTGAGTTCAACAACAACGCGGACCAGGGAGTGGTAAGCCGGGAGGAAGCCATGGTCGCATCGTCGGTCCCTGAAAAATCTCCTGTCTCATCCGACAACCCAGGTCGTTCCGCCTGGATAAGAGCCAACTCCTCGGGATTCACGCCCACATGATCTTCAGGCCGATCCCGAAACCAAAGATAAAAACCGATCGCCCAGATAACACCAAAACTACTGAACACCAGCATCGTGATTCGCCAACCCAGTGGTTCCAGGAGCAAGCCACTCAGGATCCCACCCAGGGCCCCTCCGATCGACATGAAACTTCCCAAACCGCCTGTACAGAGTGCCCTGCCGGTAGGGGGAAACCATTTGGAGGCCGTATTGGTCGCACAGGGAAACAAGCCTGCCTGGCAAACACCACCAGCCAACCGGGAAACAAACAGCACCAGGACGCCAACGGTCCCCACCGCACAGGCCATCAAGGCCGAAGCAGCTGACCAGGCCACGGCAAACAAGGGCAGGCAACGGCGACTGCCCCAGCGATCTCCCAGTAAACCCGTGGGAATCTGAAAGATGGCATAGGTCAGGAAAAACGAACTCATGATATAGCCCATGGTTCGCTTGGTGATCTCTAGCTCCTCGCGAATCGTACTTTCCAGCGTGCCAATACTATTGCGGCAGATATAGGCAATCGTAGCAGCGAGACAAAGCCAGGCCATGGTCCGATACCGCGTACGGCTGGGCCTCACTGGAGAATTCAGTTGATCGGTTGAGGAGTTGGAAAGATCGTTCATTTGTGGGAACCCAACGCAACGAGTAAGATGGGTGAGACGAAATCCACACCAAGTAAACTACAGGCTCCTCACCACGTTCACGGATAGAGAAGCCGCTGTCAAATATTACCTTTCGATAGTTTAACCTGCTGGCAATGGAGTTTTCATCCCATGCGACAGATCTCGTTTGCAGTCCTGCCCCTCTGGATTCTCGGTTTTGTCCTTTTCGAGCTGGTAACACCGCCTCTCGATGCTGCTGAACCAGCCCTCGGACAAATACAATTCAATCGAGATATCCGTCCTATCCTGGCCTATAACTGTTTCAAATGCCACGGACCTGACACGAACAAGCGGCAAGCAGATCTGCGGTTGGACCTGGAAGAACATGCCCTGGCATCACGCGATGGAGAGCCGGTGATCGTTCCTGGAAAACCGGCACAAAGTGCCGTAATCGCTCGCATTCTTTCCGACTCCGACGACGAACAGATGCCTCCCAAAGCATCTGGGAAATTCCTGACCCCCCGTGAAAAGCAACTCCTGCAGGCCTGGATCCAGCAAGGTGCACGCTGGCAGGGACACTGGGCCTGGACCTCACCTCAACGTCCTGCAATTCCTCGGCTGGAGACCGTTTCACCTACGGGTAATGCCATCGATCATTTCATCCATGCGCAACTCCGCGAAAAGAAACTGGCCCCCTCTCCCACGGCAGATCGCCGAACCCTGGTACGACGCCTGTACTTCGATCTGACTGGACTGCCGGCGGATCCCGCCATCGTCACGGCGTTCCTCAAGGATTCTTCTCCGGAAGCGTATGAGAAGCTGGTCGACACCCTACTGGCCTCACCTCACTTTGGTGAACGCATGGCAATCTACTGGCTGGATGTCGTACGTTATGCCGACAGTAATGGCTACCACGCCGACAAGCCTCGCCAAATTTCTCCTTACCGGGATTACGTCATCAACGTCTTCAATAACAACAAACCATACGATCAATTTATCGTGGAACAACTGGCCGGCGACCTGCTGCCGAATCCGACACCCGAACAGAAAGTTGCCTCGGGGTTCAACATGCTGTTACAGACGACTGACGAGGGAGGTGCCCAGGCCAAGGAATACCTCGCCAAGTATGCCGCCGACCGAGTACGTAATACCTCGTCGATTTTCCTCGGCGTGACGATGGGATGTGCTGAATGTCACAATCACAAGTTTGATCCGTTCACCACGGAAGATTTCTACAGCATGGCCGCCTTCTTTTCTGACATCAAGGAAGTTGGTGTCGGGAATGCGCCCGCCTACCCGGTGGCTACTGCCGCTCACCAGGCACAGCTAAAGAAAATCGATGCTGAACTAGCGACGCTCAAGGAACGTCTCCAGCAGGAAACTCCCCAGATCAAGCAGGCCAGGACAGCCTGGGAAGCAAAGCTTTCCAAGCAAGCCGAGACGACCGTGCAACTGGATGCCTGGTACCAGATCGGACCGTTTCCTGCGGCCAATTTCGACGAGGGGCACCAGAAAGCTTTTCCACCGGAAACCGAGGTTGATTACCAGAAAACCTACGACAAGTTCAAGTGGCAAAAAGCTCCGCAACTCGTGGATGGAAAAGTGCATACCCTGGCCGGAATTAACCGGGCCTTTTACTTTCATCGAAACATCCAATCGCCCTCGGATCGTCCCCTGAAAATTTCCCTGGGATCGGATGACAGCTTCAAGTTGTGGATCAATGGCAAGCTGGCAGCTGAGAACAAGGTGCAACGCGGTGCCGTCGCGGACCAGGAAAAGCTGACGCTTTTTCTCCAGGAAGGTGACAACGAGTTGCTCTTGAAAATCGTCAACGCGGGCGGACCGGGTGGATTCTATTTTCGCGCAGACCAACTGGGCATCCCACCACACATCGTCAAGAGCCTGGGGACTGCGGAAGCCAAGCGCAACGATGCTCAACGAAAGCAACTGGCCGATTACTATCGAAGCGTGGCCCCCGAGTTCAAGGTCATCCGTGACCAGGTCAGCAGCCTGGAGCAAAAACGCAAGCAGGCAGAACAATCCATGCCCAAGACGTTGATGACCGTGGCCACCAAGCCACGTATGACACGCATTCTCCCCCGTGGAAACTGGTTGGATGATACCGGTACCGTGGTAAAACCCCACGTACCTGCCTTCATGAAACCACTGGAGGTCGGTGAACGATCTGCGAACCGCCTGGACCTGGCCCAATGGATTACCTCTCCTGAACATCCACTCACGTCACGTGTCTTCGTCAACCGCCTATGGCACCTCTTTTTTGGCCAGGGCCTGGCCCAACCACTGGATGACCTGGGAACCCAGGGAACGCTACCATCCCACCCGGAACTCCTGGACTACCTGGCCGTCGAGTTCCGTGAAAAAGGCTGGAACGTCAAGTCCATGATCAAGACCATGGTGATGTCAGACACGTATCGCCAGACATCGGTGGGGCGACAGGATCTACAGCAGCAAGATCCTTACAACCATCTTTACGGGCGGCAGGCACGCTTTCGGCTCGATGCTGAATTCGTACGTGACAATGCATTGGCTGTCAGCGGTTTGCTGGTGCGCGACATTGGTGGACAAAGTGTTAAGCCCTACCAGCCAGCCGGCTATTGGCGCCACATGAATTTCCCTGCCCGTACCTGGCAGGCCTCGAGCGGCAATAATCTCTACCGACGCGGGCTCTATACCTGGTGGCAACGCATGTTCCTTCACCCCAGCCTACTGGCCTTCGACGCACCCAGTCGTGAGGAATGCACGGTCGAACGGCCACGCTCCAACACGCCCCAACAGGCACTGGTACTACTGAATGACCCAACCTACGTGGAAGCTGCCAGGGCCTTCGCCGAACGCATCTTGCGAGAAGGCGGCAAGACCCATGCCCAACGACTTGACTGGGCATACCAGCAAGTACTGGCGAGGAACATTACTCCCTACGAGACAAAGCTGCTGGTCACCCTGGTCGAAAAACACCTCGTCAGTTACCGGGCAGACATGAGTGGTCCGGAACGCTTGAGCAAGGTCGGTATGAAACCGGCTCCCAAGGACCTGGATCCGGTCGAGCTGGCCAGTTATACATCGATCGCACGCGTGATCCTCAACCTTCATGAAACCATTACACGACAATAATATCGGTCCTGTACCGAGCCTAACGTCCCCCTTGCCGGGTCCCGTTAAAACTGATCAAGGAGAGTCCCTGTGACAGACCAATACAACTACCTGCTCCAGCAAACACGCCGCACCTTCCTGGGCAACAGTGCCCGTGGAGTGGGCACCATGGCCCTGGCCTCCCTGCTCCAATCAACGGTTAACGCCCAGGAGCAGGTACAGGTTCCTCGCTGGAATGGCGTGGTGGAGAAGCTGCATTTCCCGGCCAAGGCCAAACGAGTCATCTTCCTCTGCATGGCAGGAGGAGCCTCGCACCTGGAAACCTATGATTACAAGCCCAAGCTGGCCGAGATGAATGGCAAACCGATGCCCGAGTCCTTTACCAAGGGACAACCGATTGCCCAATTGCAGGGAAAGAAACTGACCTGCCTGGGACCCCAACATCCCTTCAAAAAATATGGAAAGTCCGGCCTCGAGATTTCCACGGCCTTGCCCCATGTCGGTTCCGTAGCCGATGAGCTCTGTGTCATTCGCTCGGTCAAGACCGAGGCGATCAATCATGACCCTGCTCACACCTTCATGAACACGGGGACTACCATCAGCGGGCGACCTTCCATGGGAGCCTGGCTAACCTATGGCCTTGGTGCCGAGACGGAGCAGCTGCCTGGATTCGTCGTATTAACGTCCGTGGGTGGTGGGCAGAACCAGCCTATCGCATCCCGCCAATGGCATAGCGGTTTTCTTCCTAGCCGTTTCCAGGGAGTTCCCTTCCATTCCAAGGGAGATCCCGTGCTCTACGTGAAAAACCCACCGGGTGTGACCAACGAGCGGCAACGCGATATTGTCAGCGCGGTCCAGTCACTGAATCAGTTCCGAAACAAGACCGTCGCTGATCCGGAAATTGCCACGCGCATCAGTCAATATGAAATGGCTTTCCGCATGCAAACCAGCGTTCCGGACCTTGTCGACATCTCCCAGGAAACCAAGGAAACCCTGGACCTCTACGGGACCAAGGGCGGTGACGGATCCTTTGCCGCCAACTGCCTGCTGGCACGCCGGCTGGCAGAACGAGGCGTCCGCTTCATCCAACTCTATCACCGTGGCTGGGATCACCATGGCGGTATCAAGGGAGCCGTTGCCAATACCGCCAAGCTGGTCGACCAGGGAGCTGCCGCCCTGATCAAGGATCTCAAGCGCCGCGACATGCTCAAGGACACGTTGGTCGTCTGGGCAGGTGAATTTGGCCGCACTCCCATGGCCCAGGGTTCCGGTCGCGACCATCACATCAAGGGCTTCTCGATCTGGATGGCCGGCGGTGGGATCAAGGGGGGTACCAGTTATGGTGCCACGGACGAACTGGGGTATCACGCGGTCGACGACATCTTCCCCGTGCATGACCTGCATGCAACCATGCTGCACCTGCTGGGAGTTGATCACAAGAAACTGAACTACCGTTTCCAGGGACGTGATTTCCGACTCACGGATGTGCACGGTAATGTCGTTAAAAAAATCCTCGCCTGATCAAGAACCGGTTTAGACATCGTAGTACATGCAAAACTCGTGCGGATGCGGCCTTAGCCGGATAGCATCCACCTCGTTCTCATGCTTGTACGTGATCCAGTTTTGCAGGACATCCGTGGTGAACACGTCTCCGCGCAGAAGGAATTCATGATCTGCTTCCAGCGCCTCTAGTGCTTCACCAAGGTACGACGGTGTGTTCGATACTGCCACGGTTTCTTCCGGTGGCCAGTCATAAATATCCTTGTCCAGTGGATCGCCGGGATTGATCTTATTCTGGATTCCATCGATCGCTGCCATCAAGAGGGCCGAAAAGGCCAGGTACGGATTACAACTGGGATCCGGGCAACGAAATTCCACGCGCTTGGCTTTCGGGCTGGAACTGTACATCGGAATCCGGCAAGCCGCAGAACGGTTACGCTGGGAATAAGCGAGGTTGACCGGCGCTTCATATCCAGGAACCAGTCGCTTGTAACTGTTCGTGGTGGGATTCGTAAATTCCAGGATCGCTGCAGCATGTCGCAGGATACCTCCAATGGCGTGCAGTGCCATTTCGCTTAGCCCGGCGTACTCGCTGCCAGCAAACAACGGCTCACCATCTTTCCAGAGCGAAAGATGGGTGTGCATCCCAGAACCATTGTCCGTAAAAATCGGCTTGGGCATGAAGGTCACTGTTTTCTGGTGCCGGTAAGCGACATTCTTGACAATATACTTGTAGATCATCATCTGGTCAGCCATCAAAATCATTTCCTGGTACTTCAGGTCGATTTCCGATTGTCCCGCAGTCCCCACTTCATGATGCTGGCATTCCACGGTCAGTCCACAATCGATCAAGGTTTGCATCATCTCGTTGCGAATATCCATCATCTGATCGACTGGAGGTACCGGGAAGTAACCTTCCTTGTGACGCACCTTGTTCCCCAGGTTGGGATTCTCCTGCCGGCCACGATTCCATTCACCTTCCACGCTATCCACGTGGTAATAGCCCTCGTGGGCATTCTGATCGTAACGAACATCGTCGAAGATAAAAAACTCTGCTTCCGGGCCGAAATAGGCGGTGTCTGCGATGCCTGAACTTTTCAGGTAATTAACGGCCTTGCGTGCAACATTACGAGGATCGCGACTGTAATCTTCTCCGGTAATCGGATCCTGGATATCACAGATCACGTTCACCGTCGGCAGCGCGGCAAAAGGATCGAGGAAAGTAGTTTCTGCCTGCGGAATAATAAGCATGTCACTTTCGTTGATGGTCTGCCAACCACGAATACTGGAACCATCAAATCCCAGCCCACTCTCGAACAGGTCCTCGGTCAGTTGTGCCACTGGAATCGTCGTGTGCTGCCAAGCGCCAAGAAAATCAACAAAGCGCAGGTCCACCGCGCGGACGTCTTTTTCACGACAGAATGCTAAAACTTCTTTCGGAGTCACTCCCAGCCACCTTTCCAAAATAAAACTGCCTGTTCTCCATTTCCCCGCAATGCAAGGAATGCAAACACCATACCAAGATACACTAGAAAAAGACTCGTTACAGGACTTAATTGCATTGATTCAAACAGCTTAGCCCGGTTTTCCTCTGCTTCTTGAATCGACCATGATGAGAAATTGCTCATTTGCCGGGCAGAGAACGTCTAGATAACAGGCAATGGCTATTCTGCACCATCGCCGCTATTGATCGGAAACGAGTGCCTGGTCAACTTGACGAGCCGGCGGACGGTTGGCGAGATATCTCCGTCTCGTTAACGCGGCTGGACGACCGGACGAACCTCTTTTCGCAGCAACTGCAGGGCCGTATCCAGCGTGGGATCTGCCGGCACTGGACGAGGACCAGCAACCGTTAACTCGGGCTTGGCGACCCGTTGCACCAGGACATCCGGAGTCACGCCTCGGTTACTGATCGGTTGCCCACTGGGAGAATAGAATTTTGCCGTGGTAAGGCGAACCCCCAGGCTGCTGGACGTTAACGGGAAAATCCCCTGCACACTCCCTTTTCCGTAGCTCCGTTCACCGACAACCAGTGCCCGCCGATGATCATGAATTGCCCCGGCGAATATCTCGCTGGCACTGGCCGAGTCTCGATCAATCAGTACGATCAACGGTGTCTTCCAGGTCCCCAGGTCATGCGCCTGGTAATCAACATCTTCCTGGGCACTGCGGCCTCGTGTGGAAACGATCAGTCCCTGGCTGAGAAACTTGTCTGCCAGGTCGATCGATGCATTCAGTAAGCCACCAGGATTTCCACGCAGGTCCAGGATCAACCCCCGCATTCCGCTGCGATGGAGTTGCCAGAGCGCCGCATCCACGGAACGCTCGGTGTCTTTCTGGAAATTCGTGATCCTCAGGTAGGCAATCCCATCCTGGGGTGCCAGCATCTTAACTCCCTCGACACTAGGAACATCGACGCGCCGTCGTTGCAGGCCGAAATGATTTGTTTTCCCATCGCCCCGCATGACCGCCACTCGTACCTGGCTGCCTTCCGGCCCACGGAGCATGTCCGCCGCAACCTCGGGTGTTAAATCGAGTACCTTTTTTCCCTCGACATTAACAATTCGATCTCCGCTGGTTAAGCCAGCCAATGCGGCCGGACCACCCTTGATCACCTTCAGGATTTCCAATGCATCTGGTTGACATTTCAATTCAATTCCCAGGCCAACGAAGTTTCCCTCGATCTGCGAAAAGACATCTGACAACTGACTGGCTGTCAGGAAGCTGGAGTAAAGATCAAGGTCGACCATCGCCCCGCAGGTGTACTCCAGGATACAGGCTTCCGGTCGCAACCCGATTTCACGCTGGGCCATTAAAGCGATTTCCTGAACAAACTGTTGCGCCTGGTAACGCGTCGTCAGCTGGCAAGCTGCCAGTCGTTGGCGAACTTTATCTTGTAATGCCCGGCGCCGATTCGTCGGCAACTCCCGTAAATGAGCCTGCACGAATACCGGTTCACTAAGAGCAGCCAGGAAACCTTCCGTTCCCTGCTTAACAAGTTTTCGCCAGTTGGGAGAGGAAACGTAATAAGTCTGGATCTTGGCCAGGACTTCCGCATAAATTTCACGCGACTTCTGCCCGTCACACGTCTGGAAGCTGTTCTTGAAACTGGCATCCGAGTAACGACGAGCGATATCGCAGTGTACCTGGCTGACGTGAAAACGTTGCTCCAAGTCCTGGTGGCCTGGAAAGGACTTCATCGCCTTCTCGTAATGCGACAGGGCATCACCCCAGCGCCGCGAATTCTCCAGGACGTGTCCTCGCTGAAGCACCGATTCCAGTTCGGCAGAATGCGGCAAAGCAGCAGCCGGGATCAGTAGACGTGGTGGTTCCTGCGCAGCGAGAAAATACTGGCAAAAGAAGGTCCCCAGTACCAGGATTACCAGGTATCCGGGAAGTCGCTTCGAGCGTAAATCAATCCGTGTTTGCATAAGACCCAATCCGTGTTGATCACAACTGTCGCAGGACAGTTGTCAAAGGCACTCCAGTCCGTTAAACGTTTCGGGACGACATTTCTCCACATCCATGTCGCAACCCCAATCCTGACCGGGTGCGGGAAGAAAGATCGGACTTCTGACCAGTCACTATTTGGACTATCGAATCAGAATTGCCTGTAAACAAAGGACTTGGGATCACTCGGCAAGGAACGATCCGACTGACCATTACAGACAGAACCAACCGGTTCCGATTACACGGAATTCTCGACCTGATGCAACTTGGTCCAGTTGCGACGATTGCGCGTCTTGCAGCAGTAGTCCAGCGTGGACTCAGGTCGGCCCCGGGGGGTACGCGTTGATCCTATGCACGCACGATAAACAAGTCAAATTGACCGCCATTTTCCGGTTTTGGAGCAACCACCATGTTGATGTTACCGGACAGGCCCGCTAACATCTGGTAATCTCAGAAATTACTCTTCTCCCGAGGTTCCGTGATGAAAGTAGCCATCGAATCCAAGGATCCCAGCGCAATTTGCGTACAGGTGACTGGAAAGATAACACAGCACAATATCTCTCCATTTCGAGAGCCTCTAAGTGACCTGCTGGGCCCCGATGTTTACCAGGGCCGCGTTTTACTCGACATGAGTGAAGTAGAAGTACTCGATTCCAGTGGTGTGAGTTGGCTCTTGTCATGCCACAAAAAGTTTCGTACCTCGGAAGGCAACCTGCTCCTGCACTCACTATCGCCCAGCGTCTCGAACGTCCTGAAAGTCTTGAACCTCGACACGATCTTGGCAATTTCCGATTCCAAGGAAGCAGCTCTCGACAAGTAGTTTGGCAACGGCAACCTGTGCATCAATGCTTCTGGAAGCCATCAGGACTCCTGATCAAATCATCGGCATCCTGAGAACGGCACCTCGTCATACAGACCAATCTTCTCGTACCAGGAACCAACCCATGACAAACTCCGCCCCAACCCCCCTGGACCCAGTTGAACTAACTGCCCTGGAAGTGGACAAGGCCGTGCAAGTCATTGTTCGACATGCTGCTGATATGAAAGCCAGTGACCTCTTTGTCCTGACCGAGGAAGATAGCGTCAGGATCGCCGCCAGGCGACTGGGAATCGTGGAAACGCTGGTCACCGTTTCACGAGATTTTGGCAAACATGTCATCATCCACTTTAAGGCCATGGCTGGCATGGACATCTCCGAACATCGCCGTCCCGCAGATGGTCGCCGTATTGATGTGTTTGACGGTCGCAAAATGGACCTCCGCATTAACTGCATTGCGACCCTGTACGGCGAGGACATTGCCATCCGCATGTGGGACCATGATGAAGGTCTTCGGGGACTGGATGAACTGGGAATCTCATCCAAGGACCTGAAAAAACTAACCAACATGCTACAGTGCCCCAGTGGCTTAATCCTCGTCACCGGCCCTACCGGTACCGGGAAAACGACCACGCTCTATGCCTCCCTGGAAACGCTCAACGATGGCACTCGCAAGATCAACACCCTGGAAGATCCCATCGAATATGCCATTGCCGGAATTCGCCAATCCCAGGTCTTTCCCAAGATCGGACTCGGGTTTTCAGACCTGCTGCGTAGTATCCTACGACAGGCACCCGATGTGATCATGGTGGGGGAAATCCGTGATGAAGATACAGCGCATACAGCCGTGCGCGCTGCCAACAGTGGCCACCTGGTCCTGGCAACCCTGCATTCCCCGGTGGCAGCCAGTGCCGTACAAAGCATGTTGGCCCTGGGATCCAGCCCCTTCTTCCTGTCCAGTTGCCTGCTGGGTGTGATCGCCCAGCGCCTGGTTCGAACCCTCTGTCCGCAGTGCCGAGTTAGCTACGACGTCAGTGAATCACCGCAAACCTTTGAAGAGATCCGACCGCTGCTCGAAGAAGGAGAAGGCCAAGCAATTTACGGTCCCAGTGGATGCCCGGAATGCTTCCAGCAGGGGTACTCAGGACGCACGGGGCTGTTTGAAGTGATGACCATGAACCAGGAAATTCGTCGGCTCGTGGCTGCCTCACGACCGGCTGCTGAAATCCAGCAGGCTGCTGTAAAAGCTGGCATGACGGAATTTCATCGCAGTGCCCTGGTCAAGGTGGCCAAGGGTGTCACCAG
>PVBE011201356.1_pt1 | contig 37358 bp, 34 predicted proteins | sample 1631181 | NCBI WGS metagenome assembly PVBE01 (sample SAMN08397723, study PRJNA350692) | Marine metagenome, whole genome shotgun sequencing project. | isolation source: water | place: Pacific Ocean | collected 2012-04
GATGCGTACCTTTCGTGCGTAAGGCGAGGTGTCGGTGTAGAAGAGCTTCATGGGGTCTCCCTTCGGTTTCCTTGCGGCGGTCGCCGCAGGACCAGCAGCTTGATGATGTCGTGATAGACGAACCGCTCCTCGATCAATTCCAGCCCGGCCGTCTCGACATAGCGCTCGGTATGGCGGTCGAAAGTGGCGCCATAGACCAGGCGCACCCAGGGTGCCCACAGGCGCATGATGAAGCGCCGTAGCGGGTCTTCCGAATAGCTGTATTCGAGAATCCTGATTTCACCGTCATGCTTCAAGACGCGCCGGAGTTCGCTCAGTGCCGGCAACTGTAGGGCATCGTCGAGGACGCAGAATAGAAAGGTCGCGATCACATAGTCGAAGTGAGAATCGGGAAAGTCGGTGGCCGTCACGTCCATCTGGCGCAGCCGGGCCGTAATACCGAGGCGTGCCCTTCGTTTTTCGGCCCGCGCCAGCATCGTGGCACTGAGATCGATGGCGACGACCTCGCCCGCCGCCGGATAGAAGGGCATGTTCCGCCCGGTGCCGACGCCGGCGTCCAGGACCGTGCCGCCTACGCCCGTGAACAACAGTCGCCTGAGCGGTCGATAACGGCGGTATTCGAAGGGTAGGTCCAGCAGGTCGTAGAAGGCGGCAACAAGGCCATAAGGTTGCCTTGCCATACTACAATGCCGCCGTGCCGTGACCTCTGTCAGGCCGCCCGGGGTGCCGCCGCCGTGACGGTATCGTCGACGTAGTCGGCATATTGCTCGAAGTTGGCCTGGAAGCGGCCGACCAGATCGCGCGCCGTGGCATCGAAGGCCGCCTTGTCGGCCCAGGTCTCCCTCGGCGTCAGTATCTCGGTCGGCACGCCGGGGCAGCCCTCGGGCACCATGAGGCCGAAATTCTCGTCCCGGCGCATTGCCACGCCCGCCAGGCTGCCGTCCAGCGCCGCCGCCAGCAGCGCCCGCGTGTGCTGGATCGGCATCCGGTAGCCGGTGCCATAGGCACCACCGGTCCAGCCGGTGTTGACGAGCCAGCAATCGACGCCGTGACGGGCGATCCGGTCCCGCAACATGGTGCCGTAGACCGATGGATGGCGTGGCATGAACGGCGCCCCGAAGCAGGTCGAGAAGGTCGCCTGCGGCTCGCTGCCCATGCCCTTCTCGGTGCCGGCGACCTTGGCCGTGTAGCCGGAGAGAAAGTGGTACATCGCCTGTTCCGGGGTCAGCCGCGCGATCGGCGGCAGCACCCCGAAGGCGTCCGCCGTCAGCATGACGACGTTGCGGGGCTGTCCGGCGATGCCGGTGGCCGAGGCGTTGGGGATGTAGTCCAGGGGGTAGGAGCCACGCGTGTTCTCGGTGTTGCTCTCGTCGTCGAGATCCAATTCCCGGCTCGCCCCGTCCAGCACCACGTTCTCCAGGATGGTGCCGAAGCGCCGCGTGGTGGCGAAGATCTCTGGCTCCGCCTCGGCCGAGAGCCGGATCACCTTGGCATAGCAGCCACCCTCGAAATTGAAGAGACCGTTCTCGCCCCAGCCATGTTCGTCGTCGCCGATCAAGACCCGGTTCGGGTCGGCCGACAGCGTCGTCTTGCCGGTGCCCGACAGGCCGAAGAAGATCGCCGCGTCGCCCGCCTCGCCGACATTGACCGAACAATGCATCGGCAGCACGTCGGCCTCCGGCAGCAGATAGTTGAGCACGGTGAAGACCGACTTCTTGATCTCGCCGGCATAGGAGGTACCGCCGATCAGCACCAGGCGACGGCTAAAGCTGACCAGGATGTAGGTCCCGGACGCCAGACCGGGGGTTCCCGGCGGGGCCACCAGCGATGGCGCGTGCAGGATCGTGAAGCACGGCTCGAAGCCAGCCAGCTCCGCCGCCGTCGGGCGACGGAACATGTGCCGCGCGAAGAGGCTGTGCCAGGCGCTCTCGGTGACCACCCTGACGCCCAGGCGATGCGTCGGGTCGGCGCCGGTCCAGCTGTCTTGGACGTAGAGATCGCGGCCCTTGTAGTGGGCCAGATGGCGGGCCAGGACGGCCTCGAACCGGTCCGGCTCGATCGCCTTGTTGAGGCCACTCCAGGCGATCGCTGCCTCGCTCTCGCTCTCGCGTGCGAAGAACTTGTCGTTCGCCGAGCGGCCGGTGTGCTCGCCTGTGTTCACGACCAGCGCGCCACCGGCGGCGAGTGTGCCTTCCGAATTTCCGAGTGCCATCTCGTAGAGGCTTGGAATGTCGAGGTTCCAGCGGGCCACAGCCGCCTCGGTGATGCCAGTCGTCTCGAGGCCGAGCCGGCTGATGTGCGGTCCGATATTTTCCAAGGGGTGCCCCTTCGCTCAGCATGGCGGCGAGCGCCGCCCTCGGTGCAATTCATATGTCACGTGCCGGCGCCCTGGCAACCGGTAGTATGACGATTTCGACCCGGACTGGCGGCCGAGAAGGCATCGTTCAGCCGGGCTCGGCTGATTCCGCTAGTGTCTCGCGGCACTTGCCCACCAAGGCGACCAATTCGGCCCGTGCTTCGGCCGCCTCGGCGATCGGCCGGGCGAAGGCGACGCGGTGGACGCGGCCACCCGATCGGATGTCGAATCCCTCCGAATCACAACCCGTCATTCGCCAATCCTCGCCCTCGGCGCCAGCCAGGACCTGGGCATAGAGCGCCACCGCATCGGCGTGATGCGCGTTCATGTGCTCGACGATTTCGGCCTCTCCGGCGGCGAGCGACAGCTCGTTGGCGGCGGGTAGCAGGAATGCCGCCGCCTCGATCCACTCGATGCGGCCGAAGCCAGCGACCAGATGGGCGCGTGTCGCTTCGATCTGGAAGAACTCGAAATCGCCGAAATCGGCGTAGCCGGCGGCGTCGGGGTGGCGGCGGAGGAAGCGTTCGCGATGGCGCGGCTCCGCCGTCGCCAGGGCGCGACCGGCGGGCGCCGGCGAGCCGGCTCTCGAGGCCGCCGGTGGCGTCGAGAAGCAGCGAGACGCGGTCGTCCCGCTCGATGTTTCGGGTGTGCTCCGCCAGGTGCGAGAGCAGCAGGATAGGGCTGGCGTCGTGGTCGACCGCGAGCAGCGCCAGCGAGGCGTAGGGGCCGCCGCCCTCTCGCGCCAGTGTCGCCAACGAGGCGACCTCGCATTGCCTGAGCAAGCGGCGGGCCAGTTCGGCCGAGGTCTCTTCCCTGTCGCCCATCTTTTTCCCCTCGCTTGCCCCGGATCGATAGTGCGCGACGGGGCGGCCCCCTCAGCCGATGATGACATGCTCCTTGGTGATGATGATCGGAATTTTCTCCCCGGCTAGGAAATTCGGCTCGTCCGCCATCGTCGTCGCGAACGCCTCGGTGGTGGCGGAGAGGCGCATGTCGGCGGTGCTGTCGAACCAGGTGATCGGCAGGCCGTCATAGGCCGGCTGGCGGCCGTCGCGGTAGCCGCCCAGGCGCACATGGCTCTGCACATAGCGGCGCAACACCGGGATCTCGGACGCGATGGGCCCGTGCACCTCGCGCCAATAGCGCTGAAAGGCCTCGACCGCCATGCCGGGCTTGCGGTGGATGAACTCGATATTCTTGACCCCGTCTTCCGGAATGGCGCCGTCCTTGATGACGTGCTCCTCGGTCAGCAGGAAGATCCGCCTTTCGGAATCGATGAAATTGCTCTCGTCCGCCAGCACGGCGGCGTATTCCTTGCTGTCGGCGAGGTCGCGCATGGCCTGAACATCGTCGAACCAAACCTCGGCGATGCCGTCGTGGATCAACTCACCCTTGCGATAACCCTGCGGTAGCACATGGCTCTGCACGTAGCGTCGGACGCTCGGAAGCTCGGCCACGATCTCGGCATGGCGGCTCCGCCAATATTCCTGGAAGGCCTCGACCTCCATGCCGGGCTTGCGGTTGATGCAGGTGATCGCCTTGATCATGCTCGGTCCTCCCGCCCTGAATGCCACATGGCCAGAGCATAGCATGGCTGGTCGGGCCGCGACCAAGGCTTGCCGTCGCCGACGCGAGCAGCTACTTCCGGGGCATGCGTCCGTCGCCGATCTCGAAAGGACAGGCCATGTCGGCAGAGCGTGAGACAACAGTTCGGTCCGGCGGGCGCTACGCCAGGCTCTGGGACCGGCCCGGCTATCTGGTCCGCCGCCTACACCAGATCCACGTTGCCCTTTTTCTCGAGGAATGCGCCGGCTCCACCATCACGCCGGTGCAGTTCGGTTTGCTGAGCGTGCTCGCCGAGGGCGAGCCGTTGGATCAGCGGGCGCTCGGTGCCAAGGTCGGGATCGACCGCACCAACGTCGCCGACGTGCTGGCCCGGCTAGAGGCGCAGGGCCTGGTCGAGCGCATCGTCAATCCAGCCGACCGGCGCATGAAATTGGCCTCCCTGACCCCGGCGGGGCGCGATTTCGTCGGCCGCTTGCAGGCCTCGATGGAGCGGGCGCAGGAGCGCCTTCTGGCGCCTCTCGAGGCGGCGGAGCGGCGACACTTCCTCGAGCAACTGCATCGCCTGGTGGCGGCCAACAACGAGACCGGCCGTGCCACGCTCAGCGCCGACCTCGGCCGCAAGGATGGCTAGATGGAACCGTTTGCGATAATTCGGTAAGCTTCGCCGGTCGCTTTATGGGGGTAAGGGGTCCAGGCATGGTGCGCGAGAGCGTCACCAGGAGGCTCGCCGCGATCGTCTGTGTCGACATCGCCGGCTACAGCCGGCTGATGGAGGCCGACGAGGAAGGGACGGTCGCGGCCCTGAGGGCGCGCCGCGCCCTGACCGACCCTCTCGTGGTGGCCCATGGCGGGCGTATCGTCGCTACCACCGGCGATGGCCTGCTGGTTGAATTCCCGAGCGCCACCGAAGCGGTTTCCTGCGCCCTGGAGGTGCAGGCCTCGATGGCCGAGAGCAACGCCACGCTGCCGCCCGAGAAGCGGATGTCGTATCGAATCGGCATCAACGTCGGCGATATCATCGCCGAGGACGACGATATCTACGGCGACGACATCAACATCGCGGCGCGGCTGGAGGGTCTGGCGGAGCCCGGCGGCATCCATGTCTCGGGCACCGTCAGGGCGTATGTCGACGGCAAGCTGGAGCTCGCCTTCGAGGACCTGGGCGAACAGCGGGTCAAGAACATCGAGCGGCCGGTGCACGTCTACAAGATTCTGCTCGGCGAGCCGTCGGCGTCGGGCCAGCCGGCCAAAGCTCGAAATCGGTGGGGTCGGCGCGAACGGGTGCTTCTGGCCGGTATCGTCGCGCTGGCGGTGGTGGTGGCGGTCGTCGCGGCCGTGCTGCTCTTTTCGACGCCGTCGCCGGTCGCGACGACGCAACCGGCGATCGCGGTGCTGCCTTTCGATAACCTAAGCGGCGATCCGGCCCAGGACTATTTCTCCGACGGCATGACCGAGGACCTGATCACCGATCTCTCGCAGGTCTCGGGCCTGCTGGTGATCGCCCGCAATTCGGTCTTCACCTACAAGGGCCGGGCGGTGAAGGTGCAGGAGGTGGGGCGCGAACTCGGCGTCCGGTACGTGGTCGAAGGCAGCGTCCGCAAGGCCGGCAACCGGGTCCGGATCAACGCCCAGCTGATCGATGCCCAAACCGGCCATCACCTCTGGGCCGAGCGCTTCGACCGGGAACTCACCGACGTCTTCGCCCTGCAGGACGAGGTCGTGAAACGTATCGTCGGGCAGCTTGCGGTCAAACTGACGCAGGGCGAGGAGGCACGCCTGAGCCGGACCGGGGTCGTCGATCCGGAGGCCTACGACACGCTGCTGCGCGGCCTGGCGCGGTTCCGTCGCTTCACCCGTGAGGCCAACGCCGAGGCACGCGAATATTTCGAGCGCGCCGCCGCTATCGATCCGAGCTACGCCCGGGCGCACGCTGACGTCGCGCTGACATATGCGATGGACGTGCAGCTCGGCTGGACCGATGCTCCCGATGCGGCCAACCGAGCCGCCCTGGAGCATGCGAACAGGGCCATGGCCCTGGACCCGACCACGCGCCAGGTTTATTTCGCGCTGGGCGGCGTCTACCTGGCGCAGAAGCGTCACGACGAGGCGATCGCCGTGGTCCGGAAGGCGATCGCGCTCTATCCCAACTATGCCGACGGCCATGCGCAATTGGCCGAGGATCTCTTCTATACCGGCGAGCACGAGGCCTCGCTCGAGGCGATCCGCAAGTCCATGCGGCTCGACCCGCGCCATCCCTTCTTCTACCTTTGGATCGTCGGCCAGAACTACATGCAACAACAGCGCTACGGCGAGGCGGTCGAGGAATTCAGGAAGGTGCTGCGGCAAAATCCGGCGTTTTCGGGCGCCCGCCTGACGCTGGCCGCGACCTACGGCTTGATGGGCCGGATCGAGGACGCGGAATGGGAGGCCGAGGAGATCTTGACGCTGATGCCCGAGTTCACGCTAACCAAGGAGCGCGCCCGGGCACCCTACAAGAAGCCGGAGCACCTGGCCCGCTATATCGAGGGGCTACGCAAGGCGGGCCTGCCGGAATAGCCCATGGTTCGAATTTATACCAAGCTGCGCTGACTGACGAAAACGAGCTTGAAGAATGGCCACCATGGATCACGGCGACACTGAACGTTGGGCGCGTTTCGACTGGATGCTCGACCAGGCAGATCTGCGCACCCGTGTTCCGGACGCTTATACCATTCGTGGCGCGGTATCCGCCGACACCGGTCAGATTATGGAAGTCATCGTCGCGGCCTATCGGTCCGACCCTGTTTGGTCTGGTCTCGAGGCCGATATCGAGCGACGCGTGGGCGGACGCATACGGCGCCTGCTCGGGCCGACGGGCGGTATCGATGGCGCCCATTTCATCGTTGCCGTGCACGTAAAGACGATCGTCGGCTTGAACGGGGTCGCTGTCCGGCACGAGTCGGAACAGAATATGATCACGGGCATCTGCGTCCATCCCGAGCACCAAGGCAAGGGACTCGGCACGGTGTTGCTCGGCTGTTCGCTCGCCTGGCTTCGTGACCAAGGGGTGAAAAGGGCTACCGTTACGACGGACCTGCGCTCTGCGGCGGCCGCGGTTTACGGCCGCTTCGGCGCAATCCGAACCGATGGTGCATCTTTTGAGAATCCACCGCGCCGAAGCTGCAGCCTGAATTCATAGCTGGTACTACGATGCCGGCCTCAGCTCTCCGCCGGCAGGCCCTTGGTGGTCGAGTATTCGAAATGCAGCTCGCGATCGGGGCGGACGATTCGGTGGATCGCGTGCGCCGCTTGCGCCGCCTCGGCGAAGCCGCTCAGGATCAGTTTCAGCTTGCCCGGATAGCTGGCGATGTCGCCGATCGCGAAGATACCCCGGGCGCTCGCCTCGCAACTGGCCGGATCGACGACGATCCGGCCGCCGTCGAGCTCGAGGCCCCAGCCGGCAAGCGCTGCCGGATCGGTCGCCAGGCCGAAGAACGGCAGCAGCACATCCGCCTCCAGTCGCCGTTCCTCGCCGTCGAGGGTCGCGACCACGACCGCTTCCAAGGCCGCACCGCTGCCTTCGAGGCCAGCCAATTGATAGGGGATCACCAACTCTACCACCGCGCCGGATGCCGCCAACCGGCGCAGCGCGGCGACGCTCTCCGGCAGGGCGCGGAACTTGTCGCGGCGGTGGACGACGTAGACGCGGCTCGCCAGCTCGGCCAGCGACAGGGCCCAATCGACCGCGGCATCGCCGCCACCCGCGATCACCACGCGCTTGCCGCGAAAGTCCTCGCGACGACGGACATAGTATTGCACGCCCCGGCCCTCGTAAGCCTCGATACCGGCAAGCGGCGGCCGGTTGGGCCCGAAGGCGCCGCCGCCGGCGGCGACGATGACGGCCCGTGCTTCCACCCGCGTACCGCCCTCGGCTTCGAGACGCCAGCCGCCGTCCGCCATCGGCTCCAGCCCGACGATCCGTCGACCGAGCCGGTAGCGCGGCCGGAAGGGGCGGGCCTGCGCCGCCAAGCGCTCGACCAGATCGCCCGCATCGATCCGGGGAAAGCCCGGAATGTCGTAGATCGGCTTTTCGGGATAGAGCGCGGTGCATTGGCCGCCGACGTCGTCCAGCACGTCAAGCACGATCGCCTCGATCTCCAGCATGCCGAGTTCGAAGACGGCGAAGAGCCCGACCGGCCCCGCGCCGACGATCGCCACCTGGCAATGTTCAACCGTCTCCGACATTCCCAATCTCCGGCGCCCGAGCTGAAGCGGCGCCAAAATGGCGGTCTCGCCGGGTCATGGCAACTGCTATGTTCCGAAGATTGGGCCGGCGGGACGGTCGAGACGGAGTGGGCGATGACGGTAGAGGGTGCCTCGGTGCTGGCGGATCTGGCGGCGACGGCGGCGGCGGCCGGCCGGCTGGCGCCGGCGCTCCGGGTCGGCGACGTGGTCGGCCTCGCCGGCCCGCTCGGCGCCGGCAAGACCACCTTCGCCCGCCATCTCCTCCGCGCCCTCGGCGTCGCCGAGGAGGTGCCGAGCCCGACCTTCAACCTCGTCCTCACCTATCCGACGGTGGCCGGCGAGGTTTGGCATTTCGACCTCTTTCGCCTCGAGGCCCCGGAGGAGGCATTCGAGCTCGGCATCGAGGAGGCCTTCGCCGACGCCATCAGCCTGATCGAATGGCCGGAGCGGCTGGGCGGGCTGCTGCCGGCGGAACGGCTGGAGCTGGTGCTGGTGCCGCTCGACGGCAATGAGGTGCGGCGCCTCGAATGGCGTGGCCATGGCACCGGCGGCCGGCGGCTGGCCCGGGCACTGGCGGTGCCATGAGCAGCGGCCGAGACCCGGTCGCTGCCTTTCTCGCCCGAAGCGGTTGGGCGGATGCGAACCGCCAGCCGGTCGCCGGCGACGCCTCGGCCCGGCGTTACGAACGGCTTCGCCGCTCACGTCTGGGCGGCGCCAGCGAAACCACAATTTTGATGCGGGCGCCGGCCGATGCCGCCCTCGACGCTTTCCTCGCGATCGACGAATTGCTGGCTGGCTTCGATCTCTCCGTGCCCCGTCTTGGCCCGTGGGAGGCGGGCCTGCTGCTGTTGGAGGACTTCGGCGACGAGAGCTTCGCCGCCTTGCTCGATGCCGGCCGGGCGCCGGAACTGCTGATCGACCTCGCCGTCGACGTGCTGATCCACCTGCACCGGCGCTTTCGCCCGGAGAATGCCACCGGCCTGGACCTGCCGGAGTACGATGCCGGCGCATTCCTCGGCCAACTGGGACTGTTTCGCGAGGCCTTTCTCTCGACCGTACTGGCGGGGGCGGCGCTCGACGAGGCCGGCCGGAGTTTTGTCGAGGCTTGGCAGCGGGTGCTGCCGGCGGCCTACCGGGTGCCGCGCTCGCTCCTGCTCAGGGACTATCACGCCGGCAATCTGATGTGGCTGGCGGACCGCCAGGGGGTTCGGGCCTGCGGCTTGCTCGATTTCCAGGACGCCGGCCTGGGGCCGGTGAGCTACGATCTGATCTCGCTGCTGGAGGATGCGCGCCGCGATCTGCCGCTGGCCGTCAGGGAAAGCGGTCTCGCCCGCTATTTGGCCGCCTTTCCGGACCTCGACAGGAGAACCTTCGAGAGCTCTTGCCTGATTCTCGCCACGATGCGGCATTTTCGCGTCGTCGCTATCTTTACCCGGCTGGCGGGCCAGGGACGGCCTGGCTATCTGGTCCACCTGCCGCGCCTCTGGCGTCTGATCGAAGGCCATCTGGCCGATCCGGGCTTGGCGCCGGTGGCCGAGTGGGCGAAGCAATGGCTGCCGCCGGGCGCCACGGATCAATAGCGGGCGACGATGGCCTCCAGTTCGCCGCGCCGGCGCGCGACCTCGGCTGCCAGCGCCGTCTGACCCTGGGTGCGAATGAGGTTGTGGGCGACCCGGCTGGGTGCGACGGCGGGATTCCAAGCGAAATAGACGTCGTCGACCGCATCGGTCAGAAATCGGGCCGCGAGCTCCAGCGCGATCCGTTGGAAACCCGGTACCAGGCCGGCTTTCTCCGCCCCGTCGATCGCTCGGCATTCGCCGAGATAGCCGGCGACGGTGGCTTCGAAGATAGCGATCTCGAGGCGGGGTCGGACAGTGTCCTCGCTGGCCGGATTGCACCAGGAGCGAAAGGCGTCGCCGAGTTCCACGTCGAGCGGATAGCGGGCCAGGGTGTCGAAATCGATCAGCCCCACGGCCTCGGGCCGATCGGGATCGAACACCAGGTTGGAGATCTTGAGGTCGCCGTGGCCCGGTCTGGGTGGCAGCGGGTCGATCGGCGCCAGCGCCCGCCAAGCTGCGAGAATGGAATCGCCAAGGCTTCGTATCCGGGCTTCGCCTGGCTGGCCGGCGGCCCGATCCAGCGCCACCGCCAGCATCGCCATCCGCCTCTCGGTGTCGTGGAAATCGCTTTCCGGCAGGGCCTTCCCCTCGGGAGCATCGCGCAAGGCGTCGTGGAAGCGGGCGACCAGCCGGGCGGCCGATTTCGCATGCGCGGGCGAGGGCACGGTCGGGTGAATGCGGCCCGGCATCCAGCGCAGCAACCGCCAGCGCCGGCCTTTCGGCCCGGCGAGGGAAAGCGCGCCGGCATCGCTTCTGACGAGCCGTGGCGCGGCGATCCCAGCCTCGGCGAGGCGTTGGCCAACCGCCTCGATTCGCGCGTTTTCCGGGTCGCCGAACTGGGCTGCCAGCAGATGCAGGGCGAAAGCCGGCGGCCGGCCCACCGCCCAGGTCCGGTTGACCAGGCTGCCGGCGACCGGCAAGGCTGCCGGTGGACCGTTGAAATGCCCGGCATAGCAGGCCATTGCCGCCTCTGGCGTCGTCGCCGTTTCCATCCTCGCCCCCTTGCCCGTCCACTCGACTATAGGCCATCGCCGGCGGACTTGCGGCGGCGGTGCGCGCGCGCGCAAGATCAGCCGAGAGTCCTACCCGAGAGGGTTGTCGAAGGGAAAGCGTCGAGGCGCGGGCGATGGCGAAAACAGCGATGGTCCTGGCCGCCGGTCTCGGCACGCGGATGCGGCCGTTGAGCGAGGCGCGCCCGAAATGCCTGCTGCCCGTCGCCGGCCGGGCGACGCTCGACCGCGTCCTCGATCGCCTGGAAGCCGCCGGTGTCGACACGGTAGTGATCAACCTGCACTACAAGGGCGACCTCATTCGCGCCCACCTGGCGGGCCGGACCCGGCCCGATGTGGTCTTCTCCGACGAAAGCGAGGTCATCCTCGATACCGGTGGCGGCGTCGCCCGGATGCTGGAGACGCTGGGACCGGCGCCGTTCCTCGTCGTCAATGCGATCTCGCTCTGGACCGATGCCGGCCGGGCCGCGCTGGATCGCCTGGCCGACGCCTTCGAGCCCGCGCGGATGGACGCGCTTTTGCTGCTGCACCCCGTGGCGACGGCAATCGGCTACCAGGGCGACGGCGATTTCGAGATCGCGGCCGACGGTGGGCTCCGCCGGCGGCAGCCCGGGAAGACCGCGTCTCACGTCTTCACTGGTGCCCAAATCCTGCGCCCGGAGATCTTCCAAGGCGCGCCCGAGGGCGCCTTCTCGCTCAACCTGCTCTACGACCGGGCGGGCGCCAGGGGTCGGCTCTTCGGCCTGGTGCACGACGGTGCCTGGATGAACCTGAAGACCCCGGAGGCGCTGGCGGCGGCGGATCGGGCACTCGGCGGCGAGGCCGGTTGAGCGATGGCGCCGACCGTCTACACCATCCCGCCGGCAGCGCCGTTCCTCGAGGTCTTGGCCCGGGGTCTGACGGCGCGCGCCGGCGATGCGCCGGAAGCCCTGGCCGGGATGGTGGTGCTGTTGCCGAACCGGCGCGCCTGTCGGGCCCTCGCCGAGACTTTCCTCGACCTCGGCGACGGCCGGCCGATGCTGCTGCCGACGTTGCGCCCGCTCGGCGACGTCGACGAGGACGACCTCGCCTTCGACCTGGACGAAGCCGCCGGCGATCTCGATCTGGCGCCCGCGATCACGCCCTTGCGCCGCCTCTTGCTGCTGGCCGAGCTGGTGGCCCGGCACCGGAGCGATCTCGACGCCGCCCAGGCGACCCGGCTGGCGGCTGAGTTGGCCCGGTTGCTGGACGGGCTGGAGCGCGAGGATCTTTCGCTCGACGATCTGGCCGGGATCACGCCCGAGGCCTTCGCCGCGCACTGGCAGCAGACCCTGGCCTTCCTGCAAATCCTGGCGGAACCCTGGCGCGAGCTGCTTCGCGCCGAAGGCAGCGTCGACCCGATCGCCCGGCGCAACCAACTGATCCGCCGCCAGGCGGCGCATTGGCGACGGGCGCCGCCGGCTGGGCCGGTGCTCGCCGCCGGTTCCACCGGCAGTATCCCGGCGACGGCGGAGCTGTTGGCGGTGGTGGCGTCGCTGCCGGAAGGCGCCGTCGTGCTGCCGGGGCTGGATCAGGACCTGGACGCCGACGGCTGGGCGGCGTTGGAGCCCGGCCATCCCCAGTTCGGCCTGGCGCGACTGCTCGAGGCGATTCCCATCGACCGCGAGGCGGTGCTGCCCTGGCCCGCCCAGACCGCGCCGACCGAAGCCGCGTCGGCCCGCGCCCACCTGCTCTCGGAAGCCTTGCGTCCGGCCGCCACCACCGAGCGTTGGCGCGCTCTCGGCGAGCTGCCGAAAGCGGCGGTCCGGGATCTGGCGCGGCTCGACTGCACAGGCCCGAAGGCGGAGGCCGGCGCCATCGCGCTGTTGATGCGCCGCCAGTTGGAGACGCCGGGTGCCACCGCCGCCCTGGTGACGCCGGATCGGCGGCTGGCCAGACGCACCGCGATCGAGCTTCGCCGCTGGGGCATAGAGGTCGACGATTCCGCCGGCACGCCGCTGGCCGCGACGCCGCCCGGCACTTTGATCCGGTTGATCGCGACGGCGCTGGCGACGGGCCTGGCACCGGTGCCGTTGTTGGCGATGATGAAGCACCCGCTGGCCACCGGCAGTGAAGGCCCGGCCGCCTTCAACGCCCGGGTGCGTGACCTGGATCGCTTCGTCCTGCGCGGGCCGAGGCCGGCGCCGGGCTTCGAAGGCCTCGCCGCCGCGGTCGAGGCGGCCAACCGCGCGCCCCCCTCGCTCGGCCCCTTCGTCGCCCGAACCCAGGCCGCGGCAAAGCTCTTCGAGGCGCTCTTCCAGCGACCGGCGGTAGCGTTGGAAGAACTGCTCGCCCGGCATGTCGCCTTCGCCGAATGGTTGAGCCTCGACGAGAACGGCCGGAGCCGGCTCTGGGACGGCGAGGCGGGCGAGGTCGCGGCCCGCTTCGTGCACGAATGCCACGCCGCCGCCCAGGGTCTCGGGCCGATCGCGCCCGCCAGCTATCCCGACCTGCTGGCCAGCCTGATGGCGGGACGGGTGGTCCGACCGATGCACGGCCGCCACCCCCGTCTCTTCATCTGGGGGCCGCTCGAGGCACGGCTGATGCGCGCCGATTTGATGATCCTCGGCGGCCTCGACGAGGGCACCTGGCCCGCCGAGGCCGAGACCGATCCCTGGCTCAGCCGGCCGATGCGCGGCCGCGTCGGCCTGCCGGCGCCGGAGCGGCGGATCGGCCTCGCCGCGCACGACTTCGCGCAAGCCGCCAATGCCCCGAACGTGGTCCTGACCCGGGCCGACAAGGTGGAAGGCACGCCGACGGTGCCGTCCAGATGGCTGCTGCGGCTGGACAGCGTGCTCCAGGCCGGGGGTCTCGTCTGGCCGGCAGGAACGGCGGCGGAACTCACCGCCTGGCAGGAGGCGCTGGACCGCGCCGAGGCTTACCGGCCGATCTCGCCGCCGGCCTTCGCGCCGCCGGTCGCGGCTCGGCCGAGCCGGCTTTCGGTGACCCGCATCGAGACCTGGATGCGCGATCCCTACGCGATCTATGCCCGTTATGTTCTGGGCCTGACGCCGTTGGAGCCGTTGGAAGCAGACCCGGGCGCGGCGGAGCGCGGCACCGCCGTGCACCAGGCCCTCGACCGCTTCGTCGCCACTTACCCGGAGGCGCTGCCGGAGGACGCCTACCAGCGCCTGCTGGAGTTCGGCCGCGAAGCCTTCGCCGGCATGTTGCAGCGGCCGGGCGTGCGGGCCTTCTGGTGGCCGCGCTTCCAGCGCATCGCGGCCTGGTTCCTGGCCCGCGAGGCGGAGCGCCGCCTGCACGCCCGGCCGCTCGCGACCGAAGCCCGGGGCAAGCTGGTGCTGCCCCGGGCCCAGGGCGAATTCACGCTGACCGCGCATGCCGATCGGATCGACCGGCTGGCCGACGGTGGGTTGGCGATCATCGACTACAAGACCGGGACGCCGCCAAGTGCCGCCGAGGTCCTGCGCGGCGACGCGCCGCAACTCTCGTTGGAAGCGGCGATCGCGCTTGCCGGCGGTTTCGAGGGCGTACCGGCGGGAGCGGTGGCCGAACTCGGCTTCTGGAAGCTGAGCGGCGGTGCCCAGCCGGGCGAGATCAAGCGCCTCGACATCGACATCGCCGACGCGGTGGCGGCGGCGCGGGAGGGGCTGGAGCGCCTGATCCGAACCTTCGACGACCCCGCCATGCCCTACCTCGCCCGGCCACGACCGGCGGCGCCGCCGCGCTTCGGCGATTACGAGCATCTGGCGCGGATCAAGGAATGGTCCGGCGGCGAAGCGGGAGACGGGGCATGATGGCGCCTGACAGCCTGCGCCAGCGCCAGACCGTCGCCGCCGACCCCGGCGCCTCGGTCTGGGTCGCCGCCTCGGCCGGGACCGGCAAGACCCACGTCCTGACCAACCGGGTGCTCAGGCTGTTGCTGTCGGGCAGCCCGCCCGGCCGGATCCTCTGCCTCACCTTCACCAAGGCGGCGGCGGCCGAGATGGCGAACCGGATCGCCAAGCGGCTGGGTGGCTGGGCGATCGCCGAGGACGAGGCCTTGGCGGCCGAGTTGCACGCCCTTGCCGGCCGGCCGCCGGAAGCCTTGGATCTGGACCGGGCCCGCCGCCTTTTCGCCGAGGTGTTGGAGACGCCGGGGGGCTTGAAGGTGCAGACGATCCATTCCTTCGCGGAATCGCTGCTGGCGCGGTTTCCGCTGGAGGCCGCGTTGGCGCCGCACTTCCAGGTCATGGACGAGCGCACCGCCGACGAATTGTTGGGCCGGGCCCGCGACGAGGTCCTGGCCGCCGATGCGGACGCGGCCCAGCCACTGGCGCCGGCGATCACCGCGCTGGTCGACGACGACGGCTATGCCCGCCTGATGCGGGCGCTGGCGAACGACCGGGGCCGCCTCGCCCGGGCGCTCCGGCCGGGCGGTCTCGACGGCCTCGTCGCCCGGATCAGGCGGGGCCTCTCGCTCGACCCCGGCGAGACGGCGGAGCAAATCGTCGAGGCCGCCTCCGAGGATGGGGCCTTCGACGGGCCCGCCCTAGGGCGGGTCGCCCGGGCGATGGCGGAAGGCGGCAAGACGGACCGGGCGCACGGTCTGCTGATCGCTGACTGGCTGGCGGCGCCCGAGACCCGCCTCGCCGCCTACGAGGCCTATCGGGGGGCTTTCTTCACCGCCAAGGGTACGCCGTTCGCCCGCCTCGTCCACAAGCAGACGATCGTCTCGGTGCCGGAGGCGGAAGCGGTCTTGATGGCCGAATGCGAACGGTTGACGGCGGTGGAACGCCGCCGCCGGGCGGCCCTGATCGCGTCGGCGAGCGAGGTTCTGATCCGGCTCGGCGCGGCCCTGGTCGAAAGCTACGAACGGCTGAAGGCCGAGCGGGCGTTGCTCGACCACGACGATCTGATTTTGAAGAGCCGCGATCTCCTGGCCCGCCCCGGCATCGCGCCTTGGGTCCTCTATAAGCTGGACGGTGGCCTCGACCACATCTTGATCGACGAGGCCCAGGACACCAACCCCGAGCAGTGGCAGGTGATCGAGGCCCTGGCCGAGGAGTTCTTCGCCGGCGCCGGCGCCCGCAAGATCGCCCGTACCGTCTTCGCCGTCGGCGACCCCAAGCAGTCGATTTTCTCGTTCCAGCGCGCCGACCCGGCCGCTTTCGAGGCGATGCGGGCACATTTCGAGGCGCGGGTGCCGGCGGCGGGCGAGATCTGGCGCGGCATCGAACTGGCGCTCTCCTTCCGCTCCACGCCGGCGGTGCTGGAGGTGGTCGACGCGATCTTCGCCGGCGCGGCGGGTAGCGAGGGGCTGCTGGCGCGGCCGGGAGAGATCCGCCACTTTCCGGCGCGGCGCGGCGACGGCGGCCTGGTCGAACTTTGGCCGACCGAGAAACCGGCCGAGGCGGTCGAGCGGGCCGCCTGGCAGCCGCCGGTGACACAGGAGGAGAGCGACCGCCCCGAGGCCCGGCTCGCCGGCCGGATCGCGGCGCGGATCGAGAGTTGGCTGGAGACCGGCGAGCGATTGGCGGCGACCGGCCGGCCGATCCGGCCCGGCGACATCCTGATCCTGGTGCAGCGCCGCCGACCCTTTCTGGAGGAGATGGTGCGGCAACTGAAGCAGCGCGCCATTGCCGTCGCTGGCGCCGACCGGATGGTCCTGACCGAGCAGATCGCGGTGATGGATCTGGTGGCGCTCGGCCGGTTCCTGCTGTTGCCCGACGACGACCTGACGCTCGCCGTGGTGCTGAAGGGCCCGCTGATCGGCCTCGACGAGGAAGCGCTGTTTCGCCTCGCGCATGGCCGCAAGCACTCGCTCTGGCGGGAATTGCGCCGGCGGCACGGCGAGGCGGCGGCCTTCGGGGCCGCTTGGCGGCGGCTCACCGGTTGGCTCGAGGCCGTCGACTTCACGACGCCGTTCGATTTCTACAGCGCGCTTCTGGGCGTCGACGGCGGCCGCCGGTTGATCCTCGGCCGGCTCGGCGACGAGGCGAACGACGCGATCGACGAGTTCCTCGACCTCGCCCTCGACTACGAGCGCACCCACGCCGCCTCGTTGGAGGGTTTCCTCGCCTGGCTGCAGACCGGCGAGGCGGAGGTCAAGCGCGACCTGGAGCAGGGCAGGAACGAGGTCCGGGTGATGACCGTGCACGGTGCCAAGGGCCTGGAGGCGCCGATCGTCTTTCTGGCCGATACGGTGCATACGCCACAGCGGACGCCGGAGTTGCTCTGGAGCGACGACGAGGGCGATGCCGGGGCCCTCTACTGGCTGCCGCGCCTGGACCTGGAGGAGCCGGTGACGGCCGCCTTGCGCCGGGCTGCGGCGGAACGGCGGGACCGGGAATATCGCCGTCTCCTCTACGTCGCCCTGACCCGGGCCGCCGACCGCCTCTATATCGCCGGCTGGGAGACCCGTCGTGGCCGGCCGGCGGATTGCTGGCACGCACTCGCCGAGCGTGCAATGGCGGAACACGGCGAGCCGATCGAGCTCGACGACGGCGCCACCGGCTGGCGGCTGACCAACGAACAGCTCGACAAGGTGGCGGAAACGGAAACGTTGGCGGTGGAGCCCTTGCCGGCGCTGCCGGAATGGGCCGGCCGACCGGCCCCGGCGGAGCCGCGCCCAGCCCGCCCGCTCGCTCCCTCGCGGCCGGAAGCGGAGGAGCCCGCGGTCCGCCGCCCGCTTGGCGAGGATGGCGGCAAGCGCTTTCAGCGTGGCATTCTGTTGCACCGGTTGTTGCAAAGCCTGCCTGAGTTGCCCGAGCCGGAGCGCGAGGCCGTGGCCCGGCGCTATCTCGCCACGACGGCGCCGGAACTGGCGCCCGGCGAGCGTGAACAAATCCAAGAAGAAGCCTTGTCGGTGTTGCGAGAGCCCGAGTTCGCCCCGATCTTTGGCCCCGGCAGTCGCGCCGAGGCACCATTGGCCGGAATCGTCGGTGGGCGAATCGTCTCGGGCCAGGTCGATCGGCTATTGATCGGCGCCCGTGAGATCCTCGTCGTCGACTATAAGAGCAACCGCCCCGCACCCGAGAGCGCGGCCGAGGTGGCACCGGCTTACCTCGCCCAGATGGCCGCTTATCGCACCCTCCTGCAAGGAATTTACCCCGATCGCCGGGTGCGCTGCGCTTTGCTTTGGACCGAGGCGCCGCGTCTCATGGCACTCGATCCAGCGCTCCTGGAGGCCCACGCGCCTTGACGGGGCCGGGGGGGCTACCTACTCTTTAGGTAGATGGGGGGCGCCGCGTGTAGAGGGATGCCCTTGGACCGCGACACAGAACGGAACATGAACATGAGCAGCAAGCCGATCAGCGACACTTCCTTCGAGACGGACGTCATCAATGCCGGACAGCCCGTGTTGGTCGACTTCTGGGCCGAATGGTGCGGGCCGTGCAAACAGATCGCGCCGGCCTTGGAGGAAATTGCCAGCGAAATGGCGGGTCAATTGACCGTCGCCAAGCTGAACATCGACGACAACCCCTCGACACCGTCGAAATATGGCGTCCGGGGCATTCCGACGATGATGCTGTTCAAGGACGGCCAGGTCGCCTCGACCAAGGTCGGTGCCCTGCCGAAGGGCAAGATCGTCGAATGGATCGAACAGAGCATCTGAGCCGGCAACCGAAGATCGACGCATAATCGAGTAAATACAGGCCCTGCTTCAGCCGACAGCCCGTCGCACCAGGGAGCGGCCGCTCTGCTCGGCGAGCCGGGCGAACTCACGGTTCACCATCCGCTTGTTCTCGGGCTTGTTGATGAAGTTCAGGTTCGCGATTCTGAGCGAGCCCATCAGTTCCTGGCCGAGCCGGCCACCGTCGCCCGAGACGTCCTCGCGGACGATCGCCCGCAAGAGGTCGATATGGGTGCGGATCAGCTTCAGGCCGTCTTCGGGGATGGCGGTGATGTTGTTCGACAGCTTGAACAGCGATTCGGCAACGTCGGTGACCAGGGGATAGCCGAAGACGCCGCCCTGGCCGCGCAGTTCGTGGCAGATCCGGCACATCGTTGCCAGCGCCGATGCCCGCTCGCTCCGACCCTCGCCGGTAATTACCTTCTGGAAGGCCTCGTCGAGTTGGCGCAGGTCTTCCTGTACCCAGTCGGCGAAATCGCGATGCAGGTCGTCGACATGCCGTTGCGCGCTCTCGACCAGGTCCGGAGCCAGCGAAAGCTCGCCGCCGACCTTTGAAAACAGGCGCCGGGGCGCCTCGAAGAAGCTTGCCGTGTCTTCGGCGGTGCCGCGTCGTTCTTGGCTGACCAGCGCTAACTGGCGACGGCGGTCTGGGCCGAAATAGTCGGGTGCCTTGACGTAGCGGCGCTGGTCGCGCACCGCCGCCTCGACGTGGCTGATGATGTCGTCGATCCGAAAAGGCTTGGCGATGAACTCGGTAACGCCGAGGTCGCGGGCGGCGCGGACCCGCTCCTCGTCGGAATAGCCACTGATCATAAAAGGCCATGAAGGGGTCCGGCGAATCCTTGTGCCGGCGCACCCAGCGCAGCAAGGTGCCGCCGTCGACCGGGCTCATCACCCAGTCCGAGATGATTAGATCGATTTCGCTGGCGCCGACATTGGTCGGGTTGAAACGCATCTCGCGCATCATCCCGGTCGCCTCCATGCCGTCGTTGGCATAGAGGATGTTGCCGACGCCGACCTGCCGCATCACCGAAATCAACAACGATCGGATCTGCAGCGTGTCCTCGACGATCAATACTGTGACGCGTTCGAGCCCGTTCATATCGGTGTGCACCGCCGACCTTGCCAGCCTCGGAGAATGGCGCGATACGGCTAAATTTCGGTAAACGCAGGTGTTCTCGTCGTTTCCAGTTGGCTCAACCGTTCTCGGCCAGGATGCTGCCGGCGAGATAGAGCGAGCCAGCGATCAGGATTCTGGGCGCCGGCGCCCCGGCGGCGACGGTTTGCCGGATTCGGGAGACGGCCTCGAGCGGCGAGCCGACCGCCTCCGCCCGGAAACCCAACCGGGCCGCGACCTCGAGACACTCCGGGCCCGAAAGGCAATCGTGCTCGCCCGGGATCGGCACCGCCAGAACCGTCGGATCGAGCCCCCGAAAAGCGCCGAGGTAGCCTTCCGGGTCTTTCGCCCGCAACATCGCGAAGACGATGTAGAGCGGCCTTGGCGACCACTCGGAGAGGCTTTCGGCGAGCGCGCGGCCGGCATCCGGGTTGTGGCCGCCGTCGAGCCAAAGCTCGGCACCGGCCGGGGCGGCGTCGACCAGCGGGCCCGATCCGAGGCGCTGCAGCCGGCCCGGCCAATCGGCGTCCCGGAGACCGGCCGCCAACGCCGTCTCGGGCAAGGAGACGCCGGCCAAGTTTTCGAGGCAAGCCACCGCCATGGCGGCGTTGGTGACCTGATGCGGCCCCTGCAGTACCGGCCGGGGCAACAGCCGTTCGCCCAATTCCGAACGATAGCGCAGGCGGCCTACCTCCAGGGTTGCCGACCAACTCTTCCCGTGGGCGTGGACCGGGGCGGCCAGCGCCGTCGCGCGGGCGAGGATCGGCGCCGCCGCCTCGGGCACTTGCGAGCCCAAGACCAGCGGCACGCCCGGCTTCAGAATGCCCGCCTTCTCGGCCGCGATGCCGGCGAGATCGTCGCCCAGGAACTGTTGGTGGTCGTGCGAGACGGTGGTGATCGCGGTCAGCACCGGTCGGTCCACCACGTTGGTGGCGTCGAGCCGGCCGCCGAGCCCGGTCTCCAGCAGCAGAATGTCGGCCGGCACCTCGGCGAAGGCGCGTAAGGCCGCCACCGTCGTCACCTCGAAGAGGGTGATGGGGGCGCCGTCGTTGATCCGCTCGGTCTCCTCCAGGTGGCGGCGGAGGGTGGTGTCGTCGATCAGCTGGCCGGCGAGGCGGATCCGCTCGTTGAAGGCGACGAGGTGCGGCGAGGTGTAGACGTGGACGCGAAAGTCGGCCGCCTCCAGCGCCGCCCGCATGTAGGCCAGCACCGAGCCCTTGCCATTGGTGCCGGCGATGTGAACCACCGGCGGCAGCCGTCGCTCCGGCCGGTCGAGCACCGCCAACAGGCGGTCGATGCGGTCGAGCGAAAGGTCTATGACACGCGGATGGAGGCGCTCCAGCCGCGCCAGAATCCGCTCTTGGCCGGCCGTTCCCGTCTCAGGCCTCGGCACTCGGCACATCCCTGGCTGCCTCGGGCTCCGGGATCTCCAGCTCCGCCGGCGGCAATGCCACAACTTCCGTCACCGGCGTCGGACTTTTCAGCATGTCGATGATTTGCGCCAGGGTGTCGCGCAGTCGGTGGCGGTGCACGACCATGTCCAGCATGCCGTGCTCCAAGAGGAACTCCGCCCGCTGGAAACCCTCGGGTAGCTGCTCGCGGATCGTGCTTTCTATCACGCGCGGGCCGGCGAAGCCGATCAGGGCGCCCGGTTCGGCGATCGCGATGTCGCCCAGCATGGCGTAGGAGGCGGTAACCCCGCCGGTGGTCGGATCGGTCAGCACGACGATATAGGGCAGGCCCTTCTCGCGTACCGTCTGCACCGCGATGGTGGCGCGCGGCATTTGCATCAGCGAGAGGATGCCTTCCTGCATGCGGGCGCCACCGGCGGCGGTGACGACGACGAGGGCGGCGTCCCGCTCGACCGCCAGTTCGGCCGCCCTGAGCAAAGCCTCGCCCGCCGCCATTCCCATGGAGCCGCCGAGAAACTTGAAGTTCTGTACCGCCAGCACCGTCGCGTGGCCGCCGAGCCGGCCGGTCGCCACCACCACCGCGTCCGCTTGGCCGGTGTGGCCGCGGCTTTCCTTCAACCGGTCGGCGTAGCGCTTCTCGTCGCGAAACCTGAGCGGGTCGAGCAGCACCTCGGGCAGTGTCACCCGCTCATGCTCGCCGTCGTCGAAGAGGTCGCGAAACCGCTCCTCCGGTCCGATCCGCATATGATGGTCGCAATGGCCGCAGACGAACTGCGCTTCGCTCACCGCCTTGTGGTGCAACATCTGGCCGCAGCTCGGACATTTGATCCAGAGCTTGTCCGGTAGGTCATTCTTGCGGACCAGCGCCCTGAGCTTGGGGCGGACAAAGTTGGTGAGCCAGTTCATGGCCCGGAACGGCTCAGGCGCCGCCGCCGTCGCGGGCCGCCCCGACCCCGGCCGCCAGCTCCGCCACCAGGGCCAGCACGCCGCTGGTGCTTTCCGGTCCGGCCTTGCCGTCCGCATCCAGGCTGTCCCGGATCCGGTCGACCAGGGCCGAGCCGACCACCGCCGCATCGGCGACACGCGCGACCGCCGCCGCCTGCTCGGGCGTGCGGATCCCGAAACCGACCGCGATCGGCAGCTCGCTCCGCCCGTGCAGACGGGTTACCGCCCGCGCCACCTGGTCCTCGTCGATCGTACGGGCGCCGGTAATGCCGGTGTAGGAGACGTAGTAGACGAAGCCGCTGGTGTTCGACAGCACCGTCGGCAGCCTTGCATCGTCGGTCGTCGGCGTCGCTAGGCGAATGAAGGCGAGGCCCGCCGCTTGCGCCGGAAGGCAGAGTTCGACGTCTTCCTCCGGCGGCAGATCGACGATGATCAGGCCGTCGACGCCCGCCGCGCGCGCGTCCTCGAGGAACCGCTCGACGCCATAGCTGTAAATCGGATTGTAGTAGCCCATCAGGATGACCGGCGTTTCTTCGTCCCGGCCACGGAAGCGGCCGACCGCGGCCAGCGTCTTCTCGAGCGTGGTGCCCGCGGCGAGTGCCCGCTGTCCCGCGACCTGGATCGAGGGGCCATCCGCCATCGGATCGGTGAAGGCCATGCCGAGCTCGATGAAGTCGGCACCGGCCTCGGCCAGGCCGGCGAGGATCCGCTCGGCGGTCTCCGGGTCCGGGTCGCCCGACATGGTGAAGGTGACGAGACCGGCCCGTCCTTGCCTGCGAAGCGTGTCGAAACGCGCCTCGATCCGCCCGACGCCGCCGCTCACAGCTGGTCTCCCAGCGCTTCGGCGACGGTGAAGATGTCCTTGTCGCCGCGCCCGCACATGTTCATCAGAATGATGTGATCCGGGTCGCGCTCCGGCGCGATCCGGGCGACATGGGCCAATGCGTGGGCCGGCTCCAGCGCCGGAATGATGCCCTCGAGGCGGCTGCAGAGTTGAAAGGCGTCCAGCGCTTCCTGATCGGTGGCGGTGACGTATTCGACCCGGCCCTGCTCGTGCAGCCAGGAATGCTCGGGCCCGATGCCGGGATAGTCGAGGCCGGCCGAGATCGAGTGCGCCTCGATGATCTGGCCGTCGTCGTCCTGCAAGAGGTAGGTCCGATTGCCGTGCAACACGCCGGGCCGGCCGGCGGTCAGCGAGGCGGCGTGTTGGCCGCTGTCGATGCCGTGTCCTGCGGCCTCGACGCCGTAGATGGCGACCGACTCCTCGTCGAGGAAGGGATGGAAGAGGCCGATGGCGTTGGAGCCGCCGCCGATGCAGGCGACCAGCGTGTCCGGCAACCGGCCTTCCGCTTTCGACATCTGCGCCTTGGCCTCGTTTCCGATCACCGATTGAAATTCGCGCACCAGCTCGGGGTAAGGGTGCGGGCCGGCGGCGGTGCCGATGATATAGAAGGTATCCTCGACGTTGGTGACCCAGTCGCGAAGCGCCTCGTTCATGGCGTCCTTCAGCGTTTTCGAGCCGGAGGTTACCGACTTCACCTCGGCGCCGAGCAGGCGCATCCGGAAGACGTTGGGTTTCTGACGCTCGATATCCACTTCGCCCATGTAGACGGTGCAGGGCAGGCCGAAACGGGCGGCCACGGTGGCGGCGGCGACGCCGTGCTGGCCGGCGCCGGTCTCGGCGATGATCCGGCCCTTGCCCATCCGCCGGGCCAGCAGAATCTGGCCCATGCAGTTGTTGATCTTGTGGGCGCCAGTGTGGTTCAACTCGTCGCGCTTGAAATAGATCTTGGCGCCGCCGAAATGCGCCGTCAGCCGCTCCGCGAAATAGAGCGGGCTCGGCCGGCCGACGTAATGCTCGAGGTAGCCGTCGAGCTCGGCCCAAAAGCCGGGGTCGGCCTTGGCCGTCTTGAAGGCCTGCTCGAGCTCGAGGATCAGCGGCATCAACGTCTCGGCGACGAAGCGGCCGCCGAAGATGCCGAAGCGCCCCTGCTCGTCGGGTCCGGCGCGGTAGGTGTTGGGTTTCTGCGTCATGGCCTGAACCTATCTCAAAGCTGCCGCACGGCGTCAAGGAAAGCCTTGATGGCGCGCGGATTCTTGACCCCCGGGGCATGTTCGACGCCGGAAGAGACGTCGACCATGGTGGCGCCGCTGATCCGCACCGCCCGGGCGACGTTGTCGGCGTCCAGGCCGCCCGCCAACATCCACGGGCATCGCCAGGTTCGGCCCTGCAACAGACCCCAGTCGAAGATCAGACCGTTGCCGCCGGGCAACGCGTCGGCCATGCTCTTCGGGGCCTTGGCGTCGAGCAGCAAAATATCGGCGACCGCCTCGTAGGCGCCGGCGGCCTCGATGTCGGCCCGCGCCGCTACCTTGATCGCCTTCATCGCCGGCAGCCCGAAGCGGTTCTTGATCTCGGCGACGCGGGCCGGTGTTTCCGCGCCGTGCAGCTGCAGCAGATCGATCTCGGCCTCGGCCACCACGGCGGCGATCTCGTCGTCCTCGGCATCGACGAAAAGCGCCACCTTTCGGATCGGCGGGGGCGCCATCGCCGCCAGTCGAGTGGCTTCCGCCGGCGTTACCGCGCGCGGCGAGGGCGGATAGAAGACGAGACCGACCATGGCGGCACCGCCGGCGACGGCCTGGGCCATCGCCTCGGCCTCTTTGAGGCCGCAGATTTTTGCCTCGACGCTCACTCGGGTCCCCGTCAGGCCGCCAGTTCGGCGACGATGTCTCGGGCCGCGACTTCTGGATCAGGGGCCTCCGTGATCGGACGGCCGACGACCAGATAGTCGGCGCCGAGCGCCATCGCCTCGGCCGGCGTCATGGTCCGCTTCTGGTCGCCGCTGGCCGTTCCCGCCGGCCGAATGCCGGGCACGACCAGGGTGAAGTCGGGACTGCAGGCGGCGCGGATCGCGGCGATCTCCTGCGGTGCCGAGACGACGCCGTCGAGGCCCGAGGCTTCGGCCAGGCGAGCCAGCGCCACCACGCGCTCGCTGGTCGGGCCGGCGATCCCGACGGCCGCTAGATCGTCGTCGTCGAGGCTGGTCAACACCGTCACGCCAATGATTCTGGGCCGGTCCTGGCCGGCCTCGCGGGCCGCCGCCGCCGCCGCGCGCAGCATCGCCGGACCGCCGCTCGCGTGCACCGTCAACAGGAAGGGCGCCAGCGCCAGCGCCGCGCGAACCGCGCCAGCGACGGTATTCGGGATATCGTGGAACTTGAGGTCGAGGAAGAGCGGTGTCTCGCCGTTTCGGCCGACCCTGCGGACGCCGTCCGGTCCCTGGGCGGTGAAGAACTCCTTGCCGATCTTGACGCCGCCGCCGCCGCGCCGCACGGCATCGGCCAGGGTTTCCGCCCGCTCGAGGTCGGTGGTATCGACGGCGCAGAAAACGGGGTTGGCGGGGGGGCTCGGACTCATGCGGGGCCTCGTCGATTTCGGTGGCTGTCTCGAGGCCTTATATCAGAAGCTCGACGGCTTGGAACAGCGGCGCTCAGGCGGCGTTGCTGGTCGGCTCGGCGCGAACTTCAATCTCGCGGCTGCCCGAACTCCGCGCCGCCCGAAGCTCGCCCTCCAGTCGCATTGCCTCGCGTCGGGCCTGGCGTGCTTCGCGACGCCAGCGCCGGGTGCGACCCGAGGCGACCAAGCCACCGACCAGCATGCCGATAAAGACGAAGATCAGCGCCAGCAGGTAGAGTGGCAAGGCTGGCTCGAAAGGCAAGGGGTCGAGGCTGATCGTCACATCGGCGCTGTTGGCGATGGCGAAGGCGACGACGACGACCGTCGCCGGTACCAGAATGATCCACGTCAGCAACTTCAAGACCGGGGTCTCCAGATGGCCGTGCCCGCGCCTCAGCCGTCCGCGCTCTCCGCCGGCGGCCGACCGGTGCCACCCGGCTCGTTCAGCTGCTCTCGGAGTTCCTTGCCGGCCTTGAAGAAGGGGACGAACTTTTCCGCCACCTGGACCGCCTCGCCGGTGCGCGGGTTGCGGCCGATCCGGGCCGGGCGCTGCTTCACCGAGAAGGCGCCGAAACCCCTGAGCTCGATCCGGTCGCCGCGACGCAAGGCGGCGCTGATCTCGTCGAAAATGGTCGTCACAATCCGCTCTACGTCCCGTTGGTAGAGGTGCGGGTTCGCCTCCGCCAGCCGCTGGATCAATTCCGACTTGATCATGAAAATTCGTCCCCGGTAGTTTTCAAGGCCTCCACCTGGCGAGCCGCCAACGGCCCGACATTTTGACGCCGCTCGTCAGTGAGGTTGCCAGACCGATACCAAACCGTCAAGGATAAGTGGTTCAAAGGACAGTACTTTTCCCACCAGTGAGTTGGTAAATTGCGATATCACCGAAGGCCGCTCGTGATAGTCCAGATCGACCATGGGCAGTTCGGAGGAGATTTCGCGCTCGGTCTCGAGCCAGGCCCGGGCCTCGCGCTCGCCGCCGATCCCGTCGATCAGCCTGTTGGCCACCGCTTGGCGGCCGGTGAAGAGACGCCCGTCGGTGACCAGCGCCGCCTCCTCCGCGCTCAGCTCGCCGCGCTCGCGCACCAGCTCGACGAACCAGTCGTAGCTATCGCTCAGCACCTGGCCGAGCGCCTGCCGGGCCTCGTCCGTCATCGCCTCGGTCGGCGAGGGCTGTCCCTTCAGCGGGCTGCTTTTCAAGACTTCCGCCGAAATTCCCAGCTTTGCCAGCAACTCGGTGAACTCCGTCGTCTGCAACAGGACGCCGATCGAGCCGGTGAGCGAGGTCTCGCGCGCCAGCACATGGTTGGCCGCCGCCGCGACGATATAGCCACCCGAGGTGCCGATGGTGCCGATCACGGCGATCACCGGCTTCTTCTCCGAGACCCGACGCAGACCCTGGAACAGTTCCTCGCTGCCCGCCGTGGTGCCGCCCGGACTGTTGATGCGGACGATGAGGGCGCGTGCCTTGTCGTCCTCGACCAGGTCGGCCAGCATCTCGTCGCGGCGGGCATCCTCGATGATCAGACCGGCGACCTTCAGCCGGGCGATATGTTCGGACGACGGCAGAACCAGCTCGGCCGTCAGCCCGGCGGCCAGGCCGACCACCGCCAGAATGGCCAGCGTCCGCCAGACGGCGAGCCGGCGCTTCAGACGGCGTCGATCGAGAATGACATCGGCATCCATGGCTCCGGCCGCGCGATTTCCCCGGTTCCGGTCCGGCTAGGCGCTCTTGTCGCCGGCTTCCTCGTCCTCGGCGGGCGTCGCCGCCTCTTCCTCGGCGACCGCTTCCTCGGCATCGCCAGCCGCCGTCTCGGCCGCCGCTTCTTCCGGGGCCTCTTCGGGGGCCTCTTCGGGGGCCTCTTCCGGGGCAGCTTCGGCGCTCATCTCCTCGGGTGCCTCGTCCTCGGGTGCTTCGTCCTCGTCTTCGACGTCGAGGCGGGCCCGGGTCATCGCGGCCCCCAGAATATCGCCCAGGCTGGCACCGGAATCGGTCGAGCCGTACTGCGCCACGGCCTCCTTCTCCTCGCGGATCTCGCGCGCTTTGATGGAGAGCATGATACGTCGTTGGCTGCGATCGATGTTGGTGATCTGGGCGTCGACCTTATCGCCGACCGAGTAGCGATCCGGCCTCTGCTCGCTGCGATCGCGTGAAAGGTCTGACCTGCGAATGAAGCCCTTGACGTCGTCGCCGATGGTCACCTCGATGCCGTTGTCGATCACCAACGCCACCGTGCAGGTGACGACGCTGCCGCGCTTCAGATCGTCGGTGCTTTGGAAGGGGTCGCTGGCCAGTTGCTTGATGCCGAGGCTGATCCGTTCTTTCTCCACGTCGACGTCCAGCACCTTGGCTCGGATCGTATCGCCCTTCTTGTAGTCGGCGATCGCGTCCTCGCCGGAGCGGCTCCAGTCGAGGTCCGAGAGATGCACCATGCCGTCGACATCGTCGCTCAACCCCATGAAGAGACCGAACTCGGTGATGTTTTTGATCTCGCCCTCGACTTCGGCGCCGACCGGGTACTGTTCCGAGAAGGTGATCCAGGGATTGTCCATGCACTGCTTCAGGCCGAGGCTGATGCGCCGCTTGTCGGGATCGACCTCCAGCACCATGACCTCGACTTCCTGGCTGGTGGAGACGATCTTGCCCGGGTGCACGTTCTTCTTCGTGTAGCTCATCTCCGAGATATGAACCAAGCCCTCGACGCCCGGCTCCAGCTCGACGAAGGCGCCATAGTCGGTGATGTTGGTGACCCGGCCCTTGAAGCGGGTCCGCTGGGGATACTTGGCCTCGATGCCTTCCCAGGGGTCTTGCTCCAGCTGCTTCATGCCGAGGCTGATGCGCTGGGTTTCGTGATTGACCCTAATGATCTGGACCTTGAGCGTTTGGCCGATGGCGACGACCTCGCTCGGGTGGCCGATCCGGCGCCACGACATGTCGGTGACGTGCAGCAGGCCGTCGATGCCGCCGAGGTCGACGAAGGCGCCGTAGTCGGTGATGTTCTTGACCACGCCCTCGTGCACTTGGCCTTCCTTCAGGTTGGTGACCAACTCGGAGCGCTGCTCGGCCCGGGTCTCTTCCAGGACGGCGCGGCGCGAGACCACGATGTTGCCGCGACGGCGGTCCATCTTGAGGATCTGGAAGGGCTGCTTGACGCCCAACAGCGGGCCGATGTCCCGCACCGGGCGGATGTCGACCTGGCTTCCCGGTAGAAAGGCCATCGCACCCGACAGATCGACGGTGAATCCGCCCTTGACGCGGCCGACGATCTGCCCCTCGACCCGGCCGACATCGGCGAAGGCGACCTCGAGTACGTTCCAGGCCTCTTCGCGCCGCGCCTTTTCACGGCTGAGGACGGCGTCGCCGATGGCATTCTCGATCCGCTCCAGATAGACGTCGATGACGTCGCCGACGGCGAACTCCTTTTCCTCGTCGACCTTGGAGAATTCGCGCTTCTGGATCCGTCCCTCGGTCTTCAGGCCGACGTCGACCAGAATGGCGTCGCCTTCGACGGCGATCACCGTTCCCTTGACCACGGTTCCTTCCAGGTTCTGCTTGGAAATGAAGCTGTCTTCGAGCATGGCCTCGAAGTCGTCCGTGCTGGGCGCACTATCGGCCACGTCGGCCACGCTGGTCTCTGTCATATCGTCGTCCTCGTCATGTTGCCGGCCGGTCGGTTGTTTCCGACGGTCTTGCGATGTTCCGAATACGCGGCTGTCACGTCGCGTGCCGTCCGTCGACCTCGGTGCGAGGCCGAGCGGGCGGTTCATTTGGCGGCGATGATACGCAACGCTGCCTGAAAGGCGGCTTCTATATCCAAATTCGTGGTGTCAAGCAAGTCCGCATCCGCCGCCGGGACCAGCGGCGAGTGTGCCCTCGTGGTATCGCGCTGGTCGCGTCGGCGCAGATCCTCCAGCACTTCTTCGTAGCCGACCGTCTCGCCACGGGCCTCGAGCTCCAGATGGCGCCGCCTGGCCCGGGCCTCGGTGCTGGCGGTGACGAAGAGCTTTACCGCCGCCGTCGGACAGACCACGGTGCCGATGTCGCGACCGTCCAGTACCGCGCCGGCGGCACCGCCCGGCGGTCGGTCGGCGAAGCGGCGCTGATAGTCGAGCAGTGCCGCGCGCACTTGCGGGTGCGGAGAAATCACGCTGGCGGCCTCGCCGACCGCTTCCTCGCGAAGCGCCGGATCCTCTAACTCGGCCGCGGTCAATTGGGTCGCCGCCGTCGCCGCGGCATCGGCGTCGCCCGGCTCGCCGCCCGATCGCAACAGCCTGAGCGCGGTGGCGCGGTAGAGGCCGCCGGTGTCCAGGTAGGCGTATCCGAAATGGGCCGCGAGCCGCCGCGCCACGGTGCCCTTGCCGGCGGCGACCGGTCCGTCGACCGCGATGATCATGTCGTGGGCTCCGAAACTCGCGCGCCGAGATCGTTCATCGAGGCGACGAAACCGGGAAAGCTGGTAGCGATCATGGCGCCGTCGTCGATCGTGACCGGGCCGCGCGCCCCCATCGCATAGACCAGGAAGGCCATGGCGATCCGGTGGTCGTGGAAGGTCTCGACCACGACCCGGCCATTATCGCTGGGCGGCGGCCCGTCCGCGCCCTCGATCACCAGACCGTCCTCCAACTCTTCGACGCCGACGCCGAGGCTGGCCAGCCCCTGGGCGGTGGCGGCGATGCGGTCGCTTTCCTTGACCCGAAGCTCGGCCGCCCCGCGCATCGTGGTCCGGCCACGGGCGAAGGCCGCGGCGACGGCTAGAATGGGATATTCGTCGATCATCGACGGCACCCGCTCCGCCGGCACGGTAACGCCCCGGAGGCGGCTCGCCTCGACCAGGAGATCGGCCACCGGCTCGTTCTGGACCAGGCGCCGGTTTCGGATCTCGATCTCGGCGCCCATCTCGATCAGGGTCTCGACCAGACCGGCGCGGAGCGGGTTCAGCCCGACGCCTGGCAGCCTGAGCCGGGAACCCTCGACGATCAGCGCCGCCACCATCGGAAAGGCGGCGGAGGAGATGTCGGCCGGCACCACGACCTCGCTGGCGGAAAGCTCCGGCTGGCCTTGCAAGGTGATCCGACGGCCGCCTCGTTCCGCCGGCTCGACCGCAACCTCGGCGCCTAAGTGGCGAAGCAGGTGCTCGGTGTGATCGCGGCTCGGCGCCGGTTCGATCACCGCGGTTTCGCCCGCCGCGCCCAGGCCGGCGAGCAGGATCGCCGATTTCACCTGCGCCGAGGCGACGGGCAGCCGGTAGCTGATCGGCCGTACCGGCTCGGCGCCGATGACGGCGAGCGGCAGGCGGCCGCCCTGGCGGGCCCGGAAGCGCGCGCCCATTTCGGCGAGCGGTGTCGTCACCCGGGCCATCGGCCGGCCTCGAAGCGAGGCGTCGCCGGTGAAGAAGGTAGTGAACGGTGCTGCCGCGGCAAGGCCGATCAAGAGCCGGACGCCGGTTCCCGAATTGCCGAGGTCGAGGACGTCGTCGGGTTCCGCAAGGCCGCCGACGCCGACGCCCTGAACCCGCCAGATAGCGTCTTCGCCACGCTCGATCCGGGCGCCGAAAGCTGCCAGCGCCGCTGCCGTAGAAAGGACGTCGGCGCCTTCCAGCAGGCCCTCTATCCGGCTCTCGCCGACGCTGAGCGCACCCAGGATCAAGGCCCGATGCGAGATCGACTTGTCGCCGGGAACGCCGGTCTCGCCGACCAGCGCGGCCGCAGGCTCGGAGGTCAGCTCGGGCATGGGAAAAGCGCGCTCGCTGCAACGGCTCGACGGCCGATCCGGCGAGCCTCCGGGTTGTCTAGCACAGCGCCCTGTCCTGGGCCAACGTCACCCTCGCCGAGACGGTATCGGTTTTGCGGAATCGGGCGCCAGCGGCTAGAATCGCGGCTTCGCACGGCGCGCTCAGCACCGATGCGCCGCCCAAGGAGCCGTCATGCCCGAAGCCGATAGCACCACCCCCAAGGATTTCCACACCGACGTTCCCGCCAGTACGGAGGGCTATTTCCTCAAGGGCTCGAACAACCTCGATTGGGGAATGAAGAACCGCCTTGCCAGTATCTTCAATCCGGTATCGGGGCGGACTGTGATGTTGGCCTTCGATCACGGCTATTTCCAAGGCCCGACCACCGGCCTGGAGCGGATCGATCTCGACATCGTGCCGCTGGCTCCGCATGCCGACGCGCTGATGCTGACCCGCGGCATCCTCCGAAGCTGCATCCCGCCCAGCTACCAGGGTGGCATCGTGGTCCGCGCCAGCGGCGGCCCCAGCATCCTGAAGGAGCTTTCCGACGAGGAGATCGCGATCTCGATCGACGACGCGGTGCGCCTGAACGTCTCGGCGATGGCGGTGCAGGTCTTCGTCGGCGGCGAGCACGAGACCAAGTCGATCCACAATCTGACCCGCCTGGTCGACCTGGGCAACCGGCACGGCATCGCCACCTTGGGCGTGACCGCGGTCGGCAAGGAGATGGTGCGTGACGCGCAATACTTCCGGCTGGCGACGCGGATCTGCGCCGAACTCGGCGCCGCCTTCGTCAAGACCTACTACGTCGACGACGGCTTCGACACGGTGACCGCCGGTTGCCCGGTACCGATCGTGATGGCCGGCGGCAAGAAGCTGCCCGAGCTGGAGGCGCTCCGCCTCGCCCGCAACGCGATCCGCGAAGGTGCGGCCGGCGTCGACATGGGCCGCAACATCTTCCAGTCCGACTGCCCGCAAGGGATGATCCAGGCGGTCCGCTTGGTGGTGCACGAGAATGCCGCGCCCGAGGAAGCGCACCGGCTCTATCTCAGCCTGAAAGAGGCGAGCGAGAGGGCCGCCGCTGAATAGGCCATTCGTTTTCGCACTCGACCCGTCCCGCTCCCCCACCCGGCCACCCAATGCCATGGTGTCGTGGGTGGCCGGGTGGGGGAGCGGGACGGCCAAGAATTCGCCCGCAAGGGCGGTTTATATAAGCGACCTCTACCGCAACGCCGCGGCGATGTTGCCGCCATCGACGGTGAGGACGGCGGCGGTGGTCTTCTCCGCCAGCGCCAGTGAGAGGAAGGCCTGGGCGACGTCCTCCGCCTTGACCTCGCGCCCGAGCAGATTGCCGGTGCGGAGATATTCCTCGGTGCTGAGGCCGCGCGCCGCCGCCCGCGCCTCCAGAAGCCCGCCGGCGAAGATGCCGGTGTTGACCCGGTCGGCGTTGACCGCGTTAGAGCGGATGCCCCGATCGCCATAGTCGAGGGCGTATTGCCGCGAGAGGAAAAGGGTCGCGGCCTTGGGCAGCCCGTAGGGGCCGAAGTCGGCGCCCGGGTTGACCGCCTGCTTCGAGGCGTTGAACAACAAAACGCCACCGGTGCCTTGGGCTGTCATGATTCCAACCGCGTTTCGGGCCACCGTCTGATGGGCGAAGAAGTTCAATTCGAAGCTGGCCCGCAGCGCGTCGTCGGAAACCTCGCCGATCTTGCCTTGCCAGGCGGCACCGGCGTTGGAGACGACGATATCGACACCGCCGAAGGTGCCGACGACCGCCTCGAAGGCAGCCTCGACGGCGGCCGGGTCGGTGACGTCGCAGGTGAGCGCCATGGCCTCGGCGCCAATCTCGCTCGCCACCGCCTCGGCCAGCGGCCCATCCCGGTCGAGCACCGCGACGGCGGCGCCCTCGGCCGCGAACAGGCGGGCCGTGGCGGCGCCGATACCGCCGCCGCCGCCGGTAATCAGTGCTACCTGTCGGGCCAACGGGGGTTCGGCGCGCCGGTCCAGCTTGGCTTGTTCCAGCGACCAATACTCGATTTCGAAAATCTCCGCCTCGCTGGCCGGCGCATAGTCGCCGATCGCCTCGGCATCGGCGATCACGGCGATGTTGCTCAGGGCGATGTCGGCGGTGATGGCTGCCTCCGATCGCGAGGCACCGAGGCCGAACAGTCCCAAACCCGGCACCAGGACGACCCGGGGCATGGCGTCGAGCTTGCTCCTGGTGCCGTCGAAGGCGTTGTCGTGGCGCTCGAAATAGGCGTCGTAGTCTCGCCCATACGCCGCCACCGCGTCGCGGGCCGCGGTCTTGAAGGCGTCGAGGGCGCCGGCCGCTGGTGACGGCAGGATCAACGGCAGGTTCTTGGTGCGGATCGCATGGTCTGGCGTAGCCACGCCCCGGCGGGCATAGGACGCGAGTTCGGCACCGTCGACGTAGCGCCGGATCGCCTCGTCGGCACGAAAATCGAGGATCGCGCGCCGCCAGGCCCCGTCCGCCCGGTCCACCGGCTGGGCGACCAGACCCCGCAGGATCGGCGCCACCTCGGACTGGGTAGCGATCGCCGACGGCAAGGCGCCGGCGGCGAAGACGGATTTGCGGCCCTCGGCGAGGCGCCGCTCGGCCAGCGACACCAGCGCGATCATCCGCTCGTACGACTCACGCGCGGTATCGGCGAAGGTGAAGATACCGTGCCTCGACAACACCAGCCCCTCGATGCCGGGATGGGCCCCATAGACCCGGGCCGCCGCTTTCGCAAGCGCCAGACCGGATCTGGCATAGGGCACTATGGCGACCCGCTCGCCCAACGCCTCGCGGCAAAGCGCCTCGCCGTCCGCTTGATCGGTAAGCGCCAGGATCGCCTCGGCGTGGGTGTGGTCGATGAAGCTATCGGGAAGAAAGGCGTGCAGCAGGGTTTCCACCGACGGGTCGGGCGCGTCGGCGTCCAGCAGCGCGCCCCGCAAGAAGCTCACCATGTCCTCGTCCGAGAGCACCGCCAGTGCCTCGGCCCGGCAGAGCGTCTCGAGCCGAAGCGCCGGCAGTCCCGACGGCTCGATCCGGGCCATGTCCCGACCGCTGCCCTTGACCCGTAGTACCGCCACCTCGTCGCCGAGGGTGTCGCGTTCGGTCGTCTTCAGGGAGCTGTTGCCGCCGCCGTGCAGCACCAATCGGGCGTCGTCGCCCAGCAGCCGCGTGGCATAGACGCGAAGCGCCAGATCGCGCCCGACCCCGCCGTGGGCATAGTCGGCGACCACCGCCTCGGCCGCGTCGTCGCGCCACAGGCTATCCATCGTCGGGCCTCGCCGCCGCTCGACCAAAGGGGCCATGCGTGTCGCGGCCCCGGCCGCTGTCGAGGGACTTCCTTAACCACCGCATCCGATCGCGTCAACGCCGGGCCAGGAGGAGGCGCGGCCCGAGAATGGCTCAGGCGCCGTGCCGGGCTCGCCAGGAATACGCCAAGTCCCTGGCCTTCCACAACTCATCGTCACTCATCCGAATGGCGACTTCGTCGCGTCGTCTGGCGGCATCCGAATGGCCTTGGGTCGCACCGAGGCTGAGCCAGAAGTGCGCCCGCACGAAGTCCTGCTCGCCATCGAGGCCGTTTCTAAAGATCAGCCCGACATTGTACTGGGCATCGGCATGGCCCTGTTCTGCGGCACGGCGATACCACCGCAGAGCCTGGCGGTAGTCCCGCGGCAGTCCGCGGCCCTCGGCATACATGCGGCCCAGCTTGGCTTGCGCCGCCGCATCGCCGCTTTCGGCCAGCGGTTCGAACTCGTCGAGGGCCGTCTCGTAGTCGCCTCTGGCGTAGGCGGCGATGCCGTCGTCGTAGTTGGCGGTGACGAGATCGTAGTCGACACCGCCGGTCCAGCTTTGCATGACGGTGTAAGCCAGTATCAGGCCGGCCACGGCCAGGAATGCCGTGGCGATGATTTCAATCGTGCCGAACCTGGTCGCCTTCGATGGCGCGAGCTTCCACAGGGTGGGCTTCTTGGGCTTGCGTCCGTGGCCCGAAACGCGGCTCAGAAAATCGCCGAACGCCGCCGAGGCGTTCGCGACCCCTGCCGTGGGCGGGCTGTCGTCCGAGCCCAACCACATGGAAAGCGCCGCATCGTCTTTCGTCGAGACCTGCTTCGCCGCCGCCATGGCGTTCAGCCGGTTGAGTTCCTCGTCCAACGTCTCCTCGAAGCCGGTGTCGGTCTGGGTCCCCTCGGGTCGCAAGATCGGCTCCAGCGGCTCGCTCTCCGCCTCGCGCGGCACGACGCGGATGATCGAGGCCTGATTGAGCAGGAAGACCTCACCGCCCTTGGTCTCGAAAGGGACGAACTGGTTGTCCGTCCGCAGCAGATCGGTCACCCGTTGGTCGCCGAAGGCGAAGACGTTGCCGTCGAAGACCTCGCCGGCCCCGGTCGCCATCGAGACGGCGACCTTGTGTTTGGGAAGGTGGTTGTCGCTTCTTGCGTAATACATCTCTGTCTTTACCTGTCTATGGCCTCGGCGAGGCACTACGCATCAGGACGATATCTCGCTCGGCCCGATCCGGGTGGTGTCGAAGCCGGGGTAGTCGAAGCCGGCGGTACCGACCAGTTTGGAGAGGAAGAAATCATAGCCGAGACCGGTCATGCGCACCGTTATCGCCGGCGTATAGATGTTCGTCGAAGCACCGTCGGTGATCGTCGAATCGCGATAGGTCACGGTCAACGTCACGTCCGAAGTGTTCTTCGCCTGGGGCACCATCGCGGCCATCGCGGCGGCGATCTTCTTGAAGGTAGCGGTGGCGTCGGAAGCGGCGGTGACGCCGGTACATGTCGGCGTCGTGCTGTCGCCCTTGTAGGTGCAGGTAATGCCCGATGTCGTGATGTTGGCGAGGCTGATCATCGGCGGCTCGATGATGGCGCCGCGGGCGCCGCGCCGGGTCGCCTCGGAGGCGTTGTGGTAGTCGAACATGATGAGGGCGAATTCCAGGCCGGCCAGGCTGAGGATCAACAATGCCGGCAGCACGAAGGCGAACTCGACCGCAACATTGCCCTCGCGGCAGCGCGGGAAGGCGTAAAGACGCTTGATGAAGGGCATGGCCTAGCTCCCGATGAAGGCTTGTTCGTGGGAGAGCTGCATCCGTAGGTTTCCGAACCCGACCAGCCCCAGGGCACCGGGCACGACCGGCACGTAGGGCACCGTGGCCTTCAGCTTGATCACGTTGACGTTGGCATCGGTGCTGTTCTCGGTGACGGTGCGATTGATCACCGAGATGTCGAGACAGTTGCTGCAGCCGTTCCAACCGGCCAGCAACAGATTGCCGCTGCCCGCCGTATCGCCGGTCTTGACCATATTCTCGATCTTGGTCTTGGTGCTGCTGGAGTAGCCGCTCAAGGCATCGCTGACGCCGGTCCGGGCGGCATACATGGCACCGGCCCGCAAGCTTTTCTCGAGTGTGTCCGCTTGATGGAGGTAGTAGCCGAACTCCAGCGTTCCCACCGACAAGACGATGAAGAGCGGTGCCGCGAGGCCGAACTCCACCGCCGCCGCGCCGCGCCGGCAGTGCCACAGGCGGCCGGCCAGCCGCCTCAGCCGTTGCAATCTCGTGCGCATGTCAAATCGTCCCTTTCCCACTCGACGGCCTTGTTCATCGGCCTATTCGCTCAACGGGCGTTTCGCCCTTTGTTATTCTTTCGCCTTGCTCCGATCCAGGTACCAATTCCGTAGCAGCCTTTTCTCCCCGCGGCGGATCAGTCGACCAACCGGACGTTCTCGACGATCGCCTGCGGGTTGCCGGCGGTTAGCCCCGTCTGCAGATTCAATGGCCCTACCACCTCCGCCCAGATATCGCCGTTGCTCTCCGTTAGACTCCCAATAGTGCTCTGACAGGCCTCCTCGTTGCCACCGCCGTTCTGGCAGCCGCCACCGGAGCATGAGCATTGGGTAATGTGCATCTGCACGAACTGGCCGAAGGTCGGATAGGTGCCGCTGCCCTTGACGTCGAGGGCGACGCAGTTCAGCACCGGCACGGCCACCACGCGACGCTCCCAGTTCGTCGTCGGGGCCGGGCTGTTGGTGTCGGCGATCGTGGCGTATTCCACTCCCGGGTTGTCCGGGTCCTCGGGATAGTTCTCGGTGCCTGGAACCAAGGCCCAGTCGCTTTCGGCGCTGGGCAGCGCCTCCACGGCCGCCGGCACCGGATAGATGGTCTTCTTGCCCTTGCGATAGAAGCTCTTGCCGTTCTCGTAGAGCCAGACCTGATAGCGCGAGGGGTAGGTGGTTTGATCCGCCAGGTTGACCAAGTTGGCACCGTCGCCGAAATCGGTCACGAAGTCCCCCGGATGGTAGGCCGTCC
>PVBE011907778.1_pt1 | contig 37350 bp, 39 predicted proteins | sample 1631181 | NCBI WGS metagenome assembly PVBE01 (sample SAMN08397723, study PRJNA350692) | Marine metagenome, whole genome shotgun sequencing project. | isolation source: water | place: Pacific Ocean | collected 2012-04
CGTGTCGCGTTCTTCTTCGGTCAGCTTGATACGGTAGATTTTGCGGTTCGACATCGGGCCATCCTTGATCCAGTAAGTTCGGACATCCTGTCTCGAACCGCCTTATACCCGAAAACCGAGCTGCGACGGAATACTAGTGCGTGTCGCACTGACGTGTAGCGTCCGCGGCGCCTTGTTTCATGAGTCCAAACGGCGAAAAGCCGCTACAGTGAATTGGCACGCGCTCTAGAGTAGGCTTTCCAACAACAAACGCATCTTTCGCAATTCGACCATGTGGTCCACGTCGGGCATTTCCGAAATATGAACGCTCAAAGCACGACTGTAGCCCGCCTGGCGGAGAAGTCCGACCAACCGACCGTAATCTACCTCACCCTGACCCACACGCACTTGCATCTGGTCTCTCTTGGTGTCTCTTAGGTGAACGTGATACACGTACTTCATCAGCTTGTCGACGTTCTTGTTGTGGTGGGGGCCACAGATGTACTGGCTTGGATCGAACGCCAGGCCAAGTCCCTTAACGTTGTCGCACAATACTGCCACGGTATCGGGATCTTCGGACAAGCGGCCGACCTGGCTCAGCATTCCGACACGGACACCTTGCAGTTCAGCGATACCAACTAACTTGCGCAAACGCTCAACTTCTTCGTTAAACGGTGTACCTAGCAAGCCAGATGGGATGATCAGCGTCACGACTTTGGTCGCTTTAGCCAATTTCGTGATCGCCTCGAACTGCTGATAATACGCGTCGCTTTCGGCTTCGATTTCCAGGCTATAAGAAGCAATGTCCAGCCGATGGGTGTCGCGGCACCGCGCGACGGCGGTTTCGGTGTCCGCGAGGACTTCCGACGGGCGAATCGGACCCCCGCTTTCGTGAATGGCGATTTCGATGCCCGTGTATTCCAAGTCGTTGAGTTTGCTGATGGCCTCTACAAGAGGTAGTCCAGCGTGACATTCCGTGGATGCAACGACAATCAATGCCGACTCCTTTCCGCAATACGATAGCGTCGGGGTGTTTGGGCACCCGTCAGCCAATAGCCAACGTGGCTAAGTCCTTAGACTCAGATAACTCTCGCGTACTGTACCTGGAGGTGCCAGTAGAGAGCAACACCAGCACTGCGTTCCGCCGCAGTAAATCGGTCTTTCTGCCGGTTTGTGGTTTTCCAGGCAGCTTTTCCAGCTGGTGCGCGGTTTCGGTCAGTACGATGCTATTGTTGCTGTCGAGTCGTCAAATAGAATTAGAAATAGGCATCGACGAAACAGCCCGGGTATTCAGAACAAGCAACCTTCGACACCACCTCGTTTGTCGGGCCTCGCCCATTGTGGGGAGCGCTTGCAAAACGTCATTCAATGTTTCAGATGGGAGAACACCATGGCCACGGAAGACACGCAACCCGTTTCTCGACCGACGAGAGACACGGCCCCGCAAATTATCATTCAACAAGGAAACAGTTCTTTCCGGCGTTGTTTCACCTGGATCGGCTGGGTAGGTTTCGCACTCTGCGCGTTGCTGGTCATGAGCCAGTACTCGCTCCTGAGCGACTACTTCGACAGCAGCGGTGGCATGTATGAGACGTACCATTCAGGTGCCGAGTTTGGCAGCGATAAGGTTGCGATTATTTCCTTAACGGGCGTAATTTTCGAAGGAGATGGATTTGTCAAGCGTCAGATTGACAGAGTTCGCGACGACGAGAACGTCAAGGCTGTCGTCTTGCGCATCGATTCGCCTGGCGGCACGGTAACCGCTTCTGACTACATCTACCATCACTTGTCTCGTTTGCGTAAAGAGCGAAGTCTTCCGATGGTTGTCAGCATGGGAAGCATGGCGGCGAGTGGCGGCTACTATGCCGCCATGGCCGTTGCCGACCAGCCGAAGTGCATCTATGCCGAACCGACGACGACGACTGGTTCGATCGGCGTAATCATTCCGCACTACGACATCAGCGGTTTGATGGATCGATTCGACGTGAAGGACGACTCGATCGCCAGCCACCCACGCAAACAAATGCTCAGCATGACCAGACCGATTCCCGATGAGCATCGCCAGATTCTACAAGGGTATGTAGACGAGTCGTTCGGCCGTTTCAAGGAAATCGTGAAGTCGGGTCGTCCCGCCTTCCTCAAGAATCCAGATCTGCTCGAAGAGTTGGCGACGGGTGAGATCTTTTCCGCAACGCAGGCGAAGACGCACGGGCTTGTCGACGAGATCGGCTTCATCGAAGATGCGATTGATCGAGCGCTGGAGATGGCCGGGCTGGAAAAAGAAAAGACGCGCGTCGTTCGTTTTCAGAAACAGGCTGGGTTGTTTGAACTGCCGGCCATCGCCATGTCGCGTCATCAACAGCCGTCGGAACTGAACGCGCTGTTGGAACTGAGCGCGCCTCGCGCGTATTACCTGGCGACATCACTGCCACCCTTTGTCGCCAGCTATTCGCAATTGCTGGAAAGCAAATGATCGTCAAACGACGGCGGAACGGCAAGGAGGAACGCGAAGTCGATCGGGAAACCGCAAGCTTGCCTGGACGTGTGGCCCTCGTTGATTGTCAGTCAATTCTGCCGCGCCGTCGCGGAAATGGGCCGAATGTCCCGCGTGGATCGCCAGGCCGGCGCATGTGGTTACGCATGTATAACTGTTCCAATTCTTCGCGTTTACGATCCGGAGGAAGATTGTTCAGGTAGTCTCTTTCAGCGGCATCCAAGTTCGCGAAAAACTCGTCGAGTGCTTCTCTTGCTACCTTAGGGCGGTTGCCCCGACGACTAAAGAGGGCGGCGTTCACCCAACTCTGTATCAGCTGTCTCTTTTCGGGGTCGTCCTTGACGGCGGCGATTGTGTCGCGCGCCGATTCCGACAATCGTGCGAGCAGTTCTCTTCGATCTTCGGTGGATGGCTTGAGTCGCTCCAAGAATCGGTTGTCGTTCATTCCACTCGTTCGCCGGCGAAAGGCCGACAAGATCTCCATCCGTCGTCGTAACGGCTGATGGATCGCACGCAGTCGCGCTCGTTCACCCGGAGGTAACCGTTCTAAAGCCAACTCGGCCAGCCAGTCGATAATGGCCTCACGATCTTCGACCTTGAGCGATTTCTGCACCAGTGCCTGAAATCGATCGCGCTCCTGTCGTTCGATCAGCGTTTTGATGGCCCGTATACGTTGATCGGCCGGTAGGTCCAACAACTGCAAGCGTTCGCCCGCGGTCAAACTTTGAAGCCATTGATGATAGAGTTGCATGATGGACGACAGCCGCTCCCTTTCCGACCCCGTGGCGATCTTGGCGTGCAGATCTCGCAGTTTCTGACGTTCAGCGTCATCCAATTCCAAAAAGCGTTGGTAGTTCCGGCGCAGGTTTTCCCTCTCAACGGTTGACATCGAGTTGATGTGTGCGCGGCGTTGGGCAAGCAACTTATCGCTCGCTTGTGCGCGCCAGCAGACGAGCAGGATGAGGATCATCGTGCCAATCAGGCTGAACCCGCGGTTAACGTGGCCGCCGTGCCGGGGCATCGCTGATTCCGAATTCGTGTAGAGACCAATGGACCGGCTAGAGCCATGCCCTACAAGTTTTGAAACCACGTTTTTGCTCTGTTTACCGTCCATCGTTGTCCTCCGCAACAAACAGCCCCTCATTTTCCAGAGCAATGAGGAAATCGACATTCTCTGCTTGTTGGAATGCGTCAAGGTTTTCAATCACAGGTAAATCTTCCAGCAATTGACGATTTGGGCGAGCCAGCAGCGCCGCCGCCACCCAGAACCCAGCTAGTGACGAGGCGATCAGACTCGCGCCTGTCACGACGCGCAGCCATCTCCGACGCTTGCCGTTTTCGACCGTGTTCTCTTTGATATCACTCGCCGCCGCGACGGCGACCATCTTCAGCGTCGTCTGCGCGAAATCGTCACCAACCTCTTCGCGGGGCAGTTCGTCCAATAAATCCCACGCTAGTTGATGTTCGCGCATACGATGCACGAGTTGTGGATCTTGCGCAAGACATCGTTCGATTTTCTGACGGGTCTGCGCGTCCACCTCTCCGTCCAGATAGGCAATTAAGTCTTCGGGGCCGATGGGTAGATTCATGTCCATTTCACGGGTCATTGTGCCGGCCCTCCCTCCGGTCGTTCACCTTCCTGCATATAGGGTTCGAGAATGAGCCGCAGGTTTTCTCTCGCGCGTGAGAGCAACGACTTGGTGGCCTGCAGCGAGAGGCCCATTGTCTCGCCAATCTCGACGTAGCTCATGCCTTCAAACTTGGATAGCAGCATCGCCATCCGCTGGCGATCGTTCAGGGCATCGATGGCCAGCCGCACAATCTCCGCACGTTCTGCTCGGTCCAAGACACGAGTTGGCATCAGGCCGCTGGCCGCCAGTGCCATTTGGTCGATCGCCGGTGGTCCCTCATCGTCGCCAGGTGCGCCCGCCACGTTGACCTCATGCCGACGCGCCTGGCTGCGTCTGGCATTGCGCGCCACGTTGTTGGCGATGGTGAACAGCCAGGTCGAGAATTTCGCCTGCGGCTTGTAACGCTTTCGCGCCCGATACACGCGCATGAAGACTTCCTGTGCCAGATCTTCCGCCTGTTCGCGTTTGGTAACCAGGTGGCGGAGCACAGCCAGCAGGCGTCCTTGGTAGCGCGTCACGAGTTCCTCGAATGCCTCGGCGTTGTCGTCGCGCACTTGGAGCATCAGTTGCACGTCCGGATCGTGCAACTCGTATTGATGCTCTGTTGTTTCGTTAATCACCAAAACAGGTTTCCACGCGGTTCTAGGCGGGGGTTGCAAATGGTTGCCCCGTCGAAGCCAAGCAACAGTCTAACTCTAACACCGTCCCGTGGATAAAGTTCCTCCGTCGCACCAACTAGAGCGCGTGCCGATTTACTATAGCGGATTTTCGCCGTTTGACCTCATGAAGCGGATCGCCCCGGAGGCCACACGTCGGTGCGACACGCACCGGGTCGATGAGATCGTTGGTAAGCCGGTGACAGTTGATCTTGATTGGGATTCTGGTCGGCATCCCGCCAGCGATCGTTGGCGTGTTATGGGCACGGATGATCGACAAACGCATGGACGTGCCGATGCGCCCGATCGGTAACGAAGTGGAACCGGATCCGTTGGCGGACGAGGAATTGCCGTCCCTGTTCATGTCTCTGCTACCTGTCTTGCTGCCCGTGGTGCTGATCGCGGCCAACACGGTTCTGAACACCATAGCCGACAATGAGCACGCCGCGCTGTTGAAAACAAGCGATGTGAGAGATTGGCCGGCTTTCACAGCCACGTTGCGAAAGGAAATCTCCGGCAGCGAGGCCGCGCCAGCGCGGCGAATCGTCGCCACGGTGCGTGACGGGGTCGGCCATTCGGAAGAAAGACAAACGGTAATCGCGTTGATCGAGGGTGACGGCACATTGTCCGCCGTGCAACAAACACAGCTGATTGATGGCCTCAATCAGTTTGTACTACCGTTGGCTTGATGCGACGCAACTGACCGCAGGCCGCGTCGATTTCGTCACCTTTGCGTTGGCGGAAATGGACGTTTAACCCGCCGTCTTGCAGGATCTGACGAAACTCCCTTTGCGCGCGGTCCGATGGCGTCCGATACGGCAAACCGGGAACCGTGTTGTACGGAATCACGTTCAATAGCGCCGGCCGACCACGCAGGAGGCACGCCAACTGGCGAGCGTGATCAGGGTCATCGTTCAAGCCACCAAGCAGAACGTATTCGAACGTAAGTCGTCTTCCCGATGCATCGAAGTACTGATCTGCCGCGGCGATGATTGCGTCGAGCCCAGTCTTGTCGTTGACAGGCACGAGTTCGTTTCGCAATTCGTCGTTTGGTGCGTGCAAGGAAACTGCCAGGTTAAACCGAGGGTCTTCGGCCGTCAGGCGCTTCATCGCCACCGGCAGTCCGACAGTCGAGATCGTCATGCGCCGCGGGCTAATGCCAAGGCCTTCTCGATCGGTCGCTTGAGCGAGTGCCGCCAGCACATTGTCGAGATTGGCCAGTGGCTCGCCCATTCCCATCACGACGATGTGGCTAAGCCGTTCGTCCGCCGGCAACAACCTGGCCAGCTGAAGCATCTGTTCGACGATCTCGGCGGTTGACAGATTGCGCTCGACGCCATCGAGCCCACTGGCGCAGAATACGCAGCCCATCGCGCAGCCGACTTGTGAGCTGATGCAGATGGAACGACGGATGCCGTCGCGTAGCAAAACGCACTCGATCTGGCCGCCGGAGAATTCCAACAGAAGTTTTTCCGTGCCATCTACCGCTTTGTGATGGGTTACGATCTTGGCCGTTCCGAACGCAAATGATGCAGCCAACTCGTCACGCAGCCCTTGCGACACGTCGGTCATTTCATTGAATGACGTCGCGCGGCGGTTAAACAGCCAATTGCGGATCTGGCCGGCTCGGTAAGGCCTGTGACCGCGCGCGGCGAACCACTGACTCAACTCGTCGGCCGTTGTTTCGAGCAGGTTTTTCATAGCGATGGTGACGACCCGGTGGTGCACTATTGACCGGCGTTGGCTTGATCACGCCTGCCGGCTTGCCAGGACGCGCTTGACCGTCTGCAGTACCTTGCCGCTGAGGACTGCATTTTCAAACGACTCAAGATCTGGATAAATGGCGTGGCTACAAAAACGCACGGCCCAATTGTGGTCGAGCGGGCTGATGGTCAGCACCGCGGCTCGGCCATGTTCGTGGGCTTCCCACATTTCGATTGCCGTTCCCATCGAGGCTTCTGGTAGAAAAGCGATCACGACATCCACTTCGCGACAAAGTCGATTGTGTCCATAAAACACGCGGCGACCGTCATCGTCGCTGTATGCGACAGACTCAGGGTGGCCCGCCAACGGATCGTAGACATCGGCCTCTGGCAGGTGTGTTGTGATCAACTTGGCGAGGCGGGCGCGATAGTCCTGCTGATGCAATCCCGCGTCTTGGCGTGATCCTTGCATGATACCCGCTAGAAAGAAACGCATAGTGATTACAGCTTGTCGTATTGCCGCTGCTGGAGACCAGAGGTCGTGAACGAGATCATTTTTGTCTTGATCTTAATCTTTATCCTAGTTGATCACGCCCGAAACTAGCGAGGCCAGCAAGCGATTAAGGTTAAGATTAAGATTACGAATAAGAACAAGATTAGTTGAGAACAAGTACGATCCAGCTCCGCGATCCATATTGGGACCCTTCGTGTCTACCCACCGATCCAAGCGAAGTCTGGCGCGGCGACAACCATCGACGTCTCGCCCACGCAAGTCACCGCACACGTTGGCCGAGCCGTTCGAACCGGACCTGGCGCGTGCAGTCGACCTTGTCATGCAAATGATGGCAATTCCGGGCTCAAGTGGCCAGGAGTCCAAGATTGCCGAATTCATCATTGCACGATTGGTCGATGTTGGTGTGTCTCGCATGAGCATCAAGTACGATTCGGCGCACCGGCGTTCGCCCTTGACGGGGCAGATCGGCAACATGGTCTTGAAACTCGCCGGAACCTCGCGCGGGCCCAGGCGAATGCTGACGGCGCATCTGGATACGGTCCCAATCTGTGTCGGCTCGGTGCCCTGCCGTCGTGGTAATATTGTCCGGTCAACTGCCCCTGGGCGAGGTCTGGGGGCCGATAACCGCGCCGGTTGCGCCGTACTACTGAGCGCGTTGTTGGAGATCCTCGATCGCGATCTGCCGCACCCGCCATTGACCGTTTGCTGGTTCGTTCAAGAAGAAATTGGGCTGCAAGGGGCACGCGCTGCGAATCGTAGTTTGTGGGGCAAACCCCAGCTGGCCTTCAATTGGGACGGAGGCGCGCCAACAAAGCTCACAATCGGCGCGACCGGCGGGTACCGTACCGAAATCAACATCAACGGGATTGCAGGCCATGCTGGGAACGCGCCGGAAAAGGGTGTCAGTGCGATCGCCATCGCCAGCTTGGCCATCGCGGACCTGCATCAAAACGGCTGGCACGGTGATGTCCGGAAGGGCACGCAGCACGGGACAAGCAACGTCGGGATCATTCGTGGTGGCGACGCGACAAATGTTGTCACGCAGCACGTCTACGTTAAGGCAGAAGCACGCAGCCACGATGCTAAGTTCCGAAAGAAGATCTTGACGGAGATCGAGAACTCCTTTCGTCGAGCTGCCAAAGCGGTTCGTAATGTTGAAGGTAAAGCCGGCAGGGTGTCGATTGCCTCTAAGCTTGATTATGAATCGTTTCTATTGCCGAGCGACGAGCCATGCGTGCGGGTCGCTCAGACTGCTGTTCGCGCCGTTGGCGGCGACCCGCAATTAGCCGTTGCCAACGGTGGCCTGGACGCCAATTGGATGACCGCTCATGGAATACCCACAGTCTCGCTGGGGTGTGGCCAAAAAAATCAGCATATGGAGTCGGAGACATTGGATATCGCCCGGTTCGCATTAGCGTGTCGCGTCGGTTTGCGGCTTGCTACGGGCACGGAGGAAACTCGTGTCTGATCCAAATCGCCAGATTTGCCTCTGCTTTCACGTCTCGCAACGAAAGCTATTAAATTTCATCCGGATTGAAAAACCCAAACGGGCGGCACAGCTAAGCGACTGTTTCGGTGCCGGGACCGGGTGTGGCTGGTGCCGGCCTTTCTTGCAGAAGATGTTCGAGCAGGCTGTCCTCGACGGGCAAACCCAATTGGAATTGCCCACGAACGAAGAATACGCCCGAATGCGTGGCAAGTATGTGCGGGACGGTGGAGGAACACCTCCGCCGGGCGCGACGCCCGTCGGTGACGAATGACGAATCTGCGGGCGCTCGATTCTCGCCAACTGGCGGATTATCACAGAATTCGGTATCATGATTCCCCGTTGAAGACCAGCACCCTATTTGTGGGGTGCTGTCACGGCACGAATCACTTACCATGATATAATAAAATGGCGCGCAAGGTCGTAAGTAGGAAAGCTTTACGAGAAGAGGTAGAAGCTGCTGAGGCCGCTGAGAAGGCAGGCGGTACGAAAAAGAAAGCCGCGAAGAAAAAGGCCGCACCGCGAAAACCGCGAAAGAAAAAAGTAGCTGCCGAAATCCGCGTCAAGTTGTTCTACGGCGTTTTCAACCAATCACTGAAGCGGGTTGCTTTATTCGAGTTCAACCAGAAGAAGCAGGCAGAAAAGAAAGCCCTCGATTTGAGCAAGGATGGCAAGACGCCACATTTCGTACAAAAAGTCAAAGAAGCGATCGAAGAATAACTTCTTTGGGTTCGGGCAGACTTGCTCGTTGTGGGTGGCTGGAAATGAATCGGCCTGGGAATTTGATTGCAAGTTGTCTGGTCACTGTTTTCCTGGCCATTGGCTGTAGCGATTCCAGCAAGTCTTCGTCCTCTGCACCTGCTTCACCGGGCGGGACCGCGTCAGGTGTCACGCAACCAGCCAGCGATTCTCCCGTTGCTCCTAATTCCGCGCCAGTGCGAGCCACGGTGCGAGGCGTGACCAAGATTCCAGAAGACAAACTTGCGATTGGCGATTATATGCCTCCGCTGGACGATGATCGTATCGAAATTGCCAAACCACAAGGTTGGCGGGCTTTGCCTCGCGACAGCGATTATCTGACGCGATTCTATGAAGCCAATCCCAACGGCTTGCCGCGCATTGAGATAACAGTCGAGGCGCGTTCCTACGGCGATCTTGAAACGGCAACGTCTGAGAACGTCGAGCAGTTTGCCGAACTGGTGGCCGCGGATCTGGCCGCGTTGGAACTTGTCGAGAACGTCATTCCGCTGCAAATTGGTGACACAGCTTGCGCCCGCTACGTCGGCTTGGTGGAATTGAAGTTGGCGGCCGAGACAAAGATCAGCGCGGAACGCCAGCGATTATTGGTCTTGCAAGACGGTCGGCTCTATACGATCGACCTGTTGGTGTTGCCGAATACCTTGCGGAGAAGTCGCGATGCGGCGTATGCGGTGTGTGCCAGCCTCCGTTTCGGCGAAGAAATTGATCCGCCGACGACAGGCGACCTGCAGTAGATTCACGGCCTCTCCGCTTGTTCGTGGCCTACCGATGCGAATCGTCTGAAAAACAGCGGGCTGTCGGTCATCGTGCCGCGCTGGGGGGAGCGAACAGGGCGGTCCGAGGAGAGGTTTAGAAAAACGTCGTGGTGATCATCCCAAGAATAAAAGCGACAAGCGAGAGAATCGAGGCGCGAGGGTTCATTATTGACCAGGGACTGGTGGAGAATCGGGGCGGGATTGGGTCTTGGCGTGGAAAACCGAACAATTATGCAGATAATTCGAGGGATGAAAAGGGCCGCTATAGTGAGGGGTGTCCAGGCGTTCGGTGCTTCACGCAATGATCTCACTTCCCCTGTGGTCATGCAGTATGATGGCGAAGGGCAAAGTACACGTTTCGACATTCGAGGAACATGTCATGCCGGACGCAATCCAAATCGTTACGATGAGTTCTGACCTCGCTGACGCCGAGCGTATCGCCACCGTATTGGTAGCCAATCGGCTGGCTGCCTGCGTTCAACTCAGCGGACCGGTAGAGAGTACGTATCGGTGGAAAGACCAGATTGAAACTTCCAGCGAATGGTGTTGCACCATCAAGACACTACGAGCACTCTATCCGCAGGTCGAATCGAAGATTCGCGAATTGCATTCGTACGGCGAACCAGAAATCGTGGCGACGGCGATCGTGGCGGCGAGCGAGAGCTACTTAGATTGGATCGCCAAGTCGGTGGGTCCGTCGTCCTCGCCGCCGGACCCACCGTCCGTCCAGTCCGTGCACGAATCGGGCGAATAACGTGGAATCATGTCGTCCATTGCAGCCGGTTCATGTGATGCTCCATCGTCGACCGGCGGCCGTGGAGGATGGCGACCGAATCACGATCGACCGATGTGAACTGGCGACGGTGATGTTGTCCCCACCGCAACAGTCGGAACCGTTTTCGATCAGTTTCGAGACGGCCACACAGAGGTTTGCCGAACTGCCTCGCATGTTTTTTGAACCCGATGGATCGTTTGTTTGGGTTTCCGCAAACGGAGCCGAGCCGGCCTGGCAGCTAGACGGTGTTGTGAACGATCACGCGGACCGTGTTGTTTCTGTCGAAGCACGAGGCACTTGCACGCCGGCACAATTCGAGAAGATGCTGGGCATATTCGACTGGCCGGAAACACCGTTGCTGATTCAGCTGGTCCAAACTGCGGTGTTCTTGGAAGTGGCCGAATATTTTCGTTTTGTCGATCGGCCTCACTCGCAGTGACTCAGGGGCGGGCCAGGTAGCATTTCGCCTCAGATGCCATTTCGGTTGGACGGGGGGGGCCGCAAAACTTGCCGAAAGCGCCTGGGCGGCAATTCCATCCATTTGATAACGCCGATTTTCAGGCGAAACATTCTCGCCGATGGCTGTTCGGCGACGCTCCCGGGCGTAGAATTCCCCCGGCCGATCGCGTAAAAATGAGGTTGTTCTCGTTGCCGATGAGCTGCGTTGTGTTGGATACTTTCACGCCGGCGCAGGTTGCAAACGTCGGCTCCGTGCAAAATACTATTCTGATACCGACTCACACCCACCCGACGCTATCAACGCGTGCCCACCCACAATGCACAATTGAGAGAGGCGTTATGCTGACCGCGGACAAAGTGCTGGATAAATACTATCTCGAAGTTCGTTGCATGTTGATCGAGATTGCGGCCACGTTAGATCGCCACGACCGCGCGCTTGAGGAGCGAGCCGGCGATGGTGAAAAGGACGAGCGCCTGGAAAAGGTCTACGAAGCGCTGCTGATCCTGTCTAAACCTAGCAACACGCCCGATCGTAGCGAACGCCTGTTAAACATGTTTTCCGATCTGGACTGACACCGGACTTTCGCTTTACGCAACGGTGCCGGCACGGAGGGAGCTCAGCCACGCGACGAATGGACTCGACGATACGCCAACATACAAGGTCGAGCCCAGGAAAGGGAGAACGTCCATGCAAATCATCCAACCTCACTATCACGCGATCGCTCGAACTGCGCAGGACTACGAACGGATGGCGATGTCCGGTGTGGTTGCTGTCGCCGAGCCTGCGTTTTGGGCTGGCTTCGACCGCGAATACCCAGAAACGTTTCTTGACTACTTCAAACAGATTAGCGAGTTCGAACCGACGCGTGCCGCCGACTACGGCATTCGGCATTTTTGTTGGGTCGCGGTGAATCCGAAGGAAGCGGAAAACCCGGAGCTTAGCCACGCTGTGTTAGAGAAGATGCCTGAGTTCTTTAAGAAACCAACGGTCTTGGGTATCGGAGAAATCGGCTTTCACAAGACGACCAAGAACGAAGAAGAGATTTTCGAGGCGCAAGTCGAACTGGCCATCAAACACGGACAGCTCATCCTGATTCATACACCGCACTTGCAGGACAAGGTACGGGGCACCAAGCGAACGTTGGAAGTGTTGCGGCACATGAATGTCGACCCGGAACGCGTCTGGATCGATCACGTGGAAGAACACACGATTCGCGGGCCCTTGGAAGAGGGTTACTGGGTCGGCTTCACGCTTTACCCCATCACAAAATGCACTCCCCGGCGCGCCGTGGACATGCTTGAAATTTACGGCCGCGAACGGATTATCGTCAATTCGTCCGCCGACTGGGGGCCAAGCGACCCGTTTACTCTGCAAGAGTGCATCATGGATTACCGTGCTCGAGGCAATTCTCTGCAGGACGCAATTGAGGTCTTTCACAACAATCCCTGCCGATTTCTTGGGCAGAATCCAAAATTCGATATCAAGCCGATTCGTGTCGAGCAAGAAGGCGTTGAACAACCAGTGGCCAGCGCGACGTAACAACGGAACGGATTGTTCTCGGAACTTCGTTCATTCAGCGTGATGTTACCCGTCGAATAATAGCCATCCGAAATGTCGGGGCGTGCGCTCTTCATGAATCTACCGCTCATTTCACGCCGCCTTGCGACTCGAGCGATGGTCGATACCGTGCTGCTGGCCTGTTGCAGCTTGACAATGGCGGCAAATCACCCCGTCTCCGTCACGGAGACCGCTGCCTTCGTGACGCGGGATAAGGTCAGCGTCCGGATCAGCGTGTTCGTGGAAGATCTGTTTCTGTTCCACAATCTGAAACCAAACGCAGAGGATTTCCTGGAGCCGACTATCATCCGGTCCGGCATCGAAAAACACGAGCAGTTTCTCTTGGAACGGTTTGTAATTCGCGATGTGGAAGGGGTGAAGTTGTCTGGGCGCGTCGTTGGCGTCAAGGAATTCGAGATGCCGCCGGAAGGCGTGCCAATGGCCGAATTGATGGCCCATAAGCTTGAGTTTCGACTGGAATACGAGCTGCTAAAACCGCCCGAATTCTTGACCTTCAGCCAGCATCTGGTGGATCAAGATGTTCTGATTCCCGCCGAGATGAAATTGGTGATCAAGCAGGAAAATGCGGGAACGCCGTTTGGTGCCGTATTGCAGCCTGACCATCCGGAAACGGTCCGATTCAGTTGGGATAACCCCGCCCTGCCCGCCGAGGCGTCCGAGGAAGAATGGGAGGAGTGGTACCAAAAACAACGGGAAGAGACGCTGGGGATCACCAGCTACAGCTCCGTCTATTCATTTCTTTACATTGAGGGCTTTGAAGTACGGCATGAAGTTCTGGTGCCGCTGCTGTCACTGGAAGCGAGCGTTTTGATTGCCCGCGACGACGATGCGTTCTTGGACATCGCCGAACAAGACGCCGCGCGCCAGCAGATCGAAGCATATTTCACGTCCGGCAACCCAATCGAAATCGACGGTGTTGTCGTCAAGCCCAACGTCGATCGGATCGACTTTTACGGTCTCGATTTCAAGGACTTTGCCGTCCAAGCTGAACGAAGAAAAGTCAGCATGGCGAATGCTCGTGTCGGTGTGATCTTGTCCTACAGCACCAAGGGATCACCCGGTACAGTCAAGCTGACTTGGGATCGCTTCAACCGCCATGTCTGGTCCACCAACGTAATCGTCTTCGCCTACGACGAAGCACACAAAGTGACTCTCTCGCGGATCGGCAATGCCAACACGTACCAATGGCAAAACCCGGGCAGACCACCGGCCCCACAGCTAAACGAAGTCCAGGCAACTTTGCCGCCGGCGCCGAAGATGCGGCTGCCCATCTTGACCATCATCTGCGCTTGCCTGTTACCAGTCGCCGTATTATTTTTCAAACGGCCAATGCGACTGCAGGCCATAATCGTTCTGATCGTCGTTTCTGCTGCGACCTGGCCGCTGCTCGGCTGGGAGGTCAAGCGACCTTTCGCGCCACGTCCCACCGTTTCGCCAAACGAGGCCCAGGCGATTTTTGCATCGCTTCATAAGAACACGTACCGCGCGTTCGATTATCGAGACGAAAGTGAAATCTATGACGCCTTGGCCAAGAGCGTCGATGGAAGGCTGTTGCGCGACCTGTATCTGAAAATGAGGCGGGGGCTCGAGATGCAAGAGCAGGGGGGGGCCGTCTCGCGTGTCCGCGAGGTTGTGATCGAAGAAGGAAGCCAACCGCCATCACCCGTCGAAGCGACGCATGATGCGCGCGGATTCGGCTTCCGTTGTAAGTGGACCGTGAAGGGATCCGTGCAGCATTGGGGGCATTTGCATTCCCGTACAAATCAATATGTCGCTTTGTTCAGAGTCGAACCGCGAGATAACGCTTGGAAGATTACAAAGATGGAGGTCCTGGACGAACAGCGACTCAAATTCGAAACCAGCTTGCGAGGACTTTAAGCAATGCGTGACCGAACCTCTCTTGGATTGCTTCTGCTTCTTGCGTTTGCTGCCGGAGTTGCTTGCAGACCCGTGTCGACATCCAGCGGCGATTACCCTGCCGGAAGCAATCCGGCAGCCAGGCAGGGGAAGCCCAAAGTCTTTGTCGTCAACTACCCGCTTGAGTATTTCACCAGACGCATTGGGGGTGAACTGGTCGACGTCGAGTTTCCCGTCCCGCCGGAGGTGGATCCTGCATTTTGGAAACCGGATGATGCCACCGTTGCACAATTTCAACAGGCGGACTTGATATTCTTGAACGGGGCTGGGTACGCCAGGTGGACACAACAGGTCTCGCTGCCCGATTCGCGTCTGGTGGACACGGCAAAGTCGTTTGCAGATAAGCTGATTCGCTTTGACGATGGCGTGGTTCACAGTCATGGCCCGGGTGGTGACCATTCGCATCAAGGCTTCGCCTTCACCACCTGGCTCGATCCGCAGCTGGCCATGTTGCAGGCCCAACGCGTTCACGAATCGCTCGTCGAACTGCTTCCGGCGAGCAAGCAAACGCTGGACACGAACTTTCGTCAGCTCCAAGCGAAACTCGAACTGTTGGATCAGCAGTTGGAAGAGGTCGCCACGCATTATCAGGACGAACCCTTGTTGGCTTCGCACCCCGTGTATCAGTACTTGGCGCGCCGTTGCGGCTGGAACATGAAGAGCGTGCACTGGGAACCGGATGAAGTGCCCGAGGCCAAAGAATGGGAGTCAATCTCCCAGTTGCTCGAATCGCATCCGTCGAAGTGGATGATATGGGAAGCACGACCGCAACCCGAAATCGCCGAAAAACTGGCTGCGATCGGTGTGACTTGCATTGTGTTTGAACCTTGTGGCAATCAGCCCGCCGAGGGCTATTTACAGGTCATGACGGACAACATTCAGCGGCTAATGACCATCTTTCCTGGATAAGGCGCGTTGCCTCTTTCCAATGTGGCTCTACAATTCGCCCACATATGATCGAAGTCTGCCAACTCGTGAAACGATTTGAATCGGGTGGTCAGAAGATTCTGGCCGTCGACGGTCTGTCGTTTTCCGTAGCTAAGGGCGAAGTTTACGGCTTGCTCGGCCCCAACGGAGCCGGCAAGACGACTACGCTCCGAATGATCATCGGCTTGCTCACACCCGATTCGGGGTATGCCGAGGTTGGGGGCTATCGGACTTCCAAGGCACCTGACGAGGTTAAGTCGCGGCTGGGCCTGGTATCCGCCAGCGACGGCGTTTATCCCTGGCTGTCGGTGCGCGAAATGTTGCTGTTTTTTGCCGACCTGTACGGCGTTCCAACCGTAACGGCAAAAGAACGCTTGGAACGCTTGAGCCAGATTATGGAGATTGACGGTCTTCTGGATCGCCGTTGCGCTTATTTGAGTACGGGGCAACGCCAACGCGTGACGTTGGTTCGCGCCTTGATCCACGATCCTCCCGTGATGCTGTTGGACGAACCCACGCGCGGTCTCGATGTGATCGGCAGCAAGGTCGTCTTCGATTACATCGATCTGTTGCGCGAACAGGGAAAGGCAGTTATGGTTAGCACGCATCGGCTGGACGAAGCGCAGCGTCTGTGCGACCGCTTCGGCCTGTTGCATCAAGGTCGCTTGTTGCACGAAGGGACACTTGATGAATTGCGGTCCGCGACCGGCTGCGAGACATTGGTCGAGATGTTCCTAAGCTTCTTGAAACGCGACCAACAGGCAATGGCCGATCCCGATCCGCTGTTTGCCATCGAGATGACGGAATGAACGCACGATCGCCGTTCGGCGCATTGCGAGCTCCACATGAATAGCCAGCCCGAAACCAACGGCAACGAAGCGACAACGCCGAACTTAGCCGCTCCGGTGCGCATCCAGCGAACCACCGTTGGCCGGTTAGGTCGGCTGTGCTTGAAAGAGTTGCGGGAGATTCTTCGTGACCGTCGAACGATCATCACACTCGTGTTCATGCCGCTGCTTGTCAACATTCTGTTGTACATGATATTCGCCAGATTCCTGACAAACTCACCGCAATCGGCCTCCGAGATCGAGGTCTATGTCGGAGTTGAATCCGAGGCTGCAGCCGAGACATTGAGTCACTATCTCTCCGAGGGTGAGGCGATACTCAATAGCCGAGGCGAGGTCGCGACTCGACCAGCCGCCGGAAGGGAGAATCATCCTGTCGTGCCGGGAGCTGCGCAGGAACCCAACATCAAGCTTGTCGAGACAGAAGGGCTGCGTGGTCGAGTTGCAGAAGGGGCCGTCGACGTGGGGATTGTCATCCGCCCACCGACCGACGACCAGCCAAGTCAAACGCTTCAATGGGAGTTGATCTATCGCGAAGAAAAGCAATTGAGCGCGACCGGTGTACAGTTCATCGAGAAACGCTTGAATGCCATCAACGAGCAGTATATTCACGACGTGTTGGCGAATCGGGATGTCCGGCGGACGCTAGGCAGATTGAATTATCGGACAGAGTTGCCGACAAACGTGGTTCATTCGACCGTAGGTCAGACTGGTTCCGGTTTCTCTTTGACGATAATTGTGCCGTTGATCTTGATCTTGATGACGATTACAGGCGCGGTCTACCCGGCAATTGATCTGACGGCGGGTGAACGTGAACGCGGCACGATGGAAACGTTGATGGCCGCGCCGGTGCCGCGCTTGGGGCTCTTGATTGCAAAGTACGTTGCGGTGTTGACCGTGGCATTGTTCACGGCGACGGCCAATTTGGTGGCGATGTCTGTGACGCTGACGGTCACCGGGCTCGTTCCAACGTTGTTTGGCGACGAAGGTCTGTCGCCGTTGCTGGTCTCGCAAGTTTTTGCGTTGCTGATTCTGTTCGCTACATTCTTTTCCGCCATCTTGTTGGCGCTGACCAGTTTCGCTCGGAGCTTCAAAGAAGCCCAGGCCTACTTGATACCCGTAATGCTGCTGGCGTTGGCGCCGGGCATCGTGAGCCTCGTGCCGGAACTCAAGTTCAACGGCATACTGGCGATCACGCCGTTAGTCAACGTGGTGTTGTTGGCGCGGGATATGTTCGAGTCGAAAGTTGATCCAATGCTGGCGACTGTGGCTGTCTTATCAACGATCTTGTACGCGATCGCCGCGCTGGCTTTGGCAGCCAGGGTCTTCGGTTCCGACGCGATCTTGTACGGCAGCGAAGGGACCTGGTCGGACCTTTGGCGCCGGCCGAGCCAATCGCGTCCCGCCCCGACGATCGCCGGTGCCATGTCATGTTTAGCGTTGCTGTTTCCCGCCAATTTTCTGGTCTCGAACTCACTACGCACTTATTCTGAAGTGAGTATGACATTGTGGCTTGCACTGGCGTCTGTCGCTCTGATCGTCTTGTTTGTCGGGCTGCCGATGCTGTTTGCGTTTGCACAAAAGGTGCGCATTCGCAGTGGGTTTCAGCTGTCGCCGGCAGCGATCCTCGCGTTCTTGGGCGCAATTGTTCTGGGTGTTTCCATCTGGCCGTTCGCGCACGAGATCTTTCTGATTCAGAAGGTTCTCGGTCTCAGCTCGCTGGGGGAGGAACAGATCGCGGCAGCGCAGGTACAGATCGAGCGTTTGCGACAGGTGCCGTTGATCATCATGCTCTTGACGCTGGCAGTGATTCCGGCCGTTTGCGAAGAGTTCTTCTTTCGCGGGTACTTGTTCAGCGCCCTGCGCCAAACGATGCGTCCCTGGAAGACGGTCGTCGTGTCGGCGATGCTGTTCGGAGCTTTCCATGTGGTTACCACAAACGCGCTCTCAGTGGAGCGCTTTGTGCCCAGCACAATTATGGGATTAGTGCTCGGATGGATCTGCTTACGAGGCGGCAGCGTGCTTCCAGGAATGCTCTTACACACCTGCCACAACGGTCTCCTGTTGACGATCTTGTACTATCGGGACGAGTTAGCGGCGAGGGGATGGGGGATCCAGGAGACAGATCATATGCCGCCGGCCTGGCTGGCAACCGCAGCGGTGGTTGCGGTCGGCAGCGTTGCCTTGGTGTGGCTGGCAACGAAGAAGGACAAGACAGCGACGTCAGCGGTTCAGCGCAGCGAGGCCAGCTGACGGTCGGGTTGCTATGCTGGCGGGTCTCAGTCTTGCACTGATATACTACTCGCATGACCGCATTGGAAGACAGTCAACGAATCCAGCGCATCGCCCTGCAAAGGCTCGAAAGCCTGCAGCGTGCTGGGGTGCTGCAATTGCCCAAAGCCGCGGTGATCGAGGATCCGGCGGAGGAACCCGTTGACGAAATCGCAGTCGATTCGCCTCAGATCGCCAAGGAGCCGGCGTTGCCCCCAACCAAAGCAGCAGCAAAGGTGACCGCTGCAATGAAGACCACCGGCCAGAAAACCGCCACCCAGGAAACCGCAGCCAAGAGTAGGCTTTCAAAGTGCAAAGAAGAGTTGGCGTTGATTCAGTACGAGGTTGCCCGTTGCACATTGTGTGGCGAGCTCGTCGAGAATCGGACACAGACCGTGTTTGGTGTGGGAAACCCACAGGCGAGACTCTGCTTCTTCGGCGAAGCGCCAGGGGCAGACGAGGATCGGCAGGGCGAACCGTTTGTTGGTCGCGCAGGCAAATTGCTGAACGACATTATCTCCAAAGGGATGGGGCTGACGCGAGACGAAATCTACATTCTGAATGTGCTCAAATGCCGTCCGCCGGGCAACCGCAATCCAGCACCGGATGAAGTCACCAATTGTCGGCAGTTCTTCGAACGGCAGCTGGAGACAATACAGCCGGAGTTTATCTGTTGCCTGGGAGCCATCGCCGCCCAATCGCTGCTCGAGACCACGACCAGCGTCGGAAGATTGCGAGGCCAGATTCATGACTACAAAGGCATCTCGGTCGTTGTGACCTACCATCCGGCCTATCTTCTTCGCAAACCCGCTGCGAAGACGGAGACCTGGAAGGATATCAAAATCCTCTTGGACGCCATGGAATTGCCGATTCCCAAGCGGTCCTAAATGGTGGAAAGCTGGTTGTTTCTTCAAATCGATAATCCCTCCCGATATCGAGAGGTCACCGATGCTATTCTCTCACATGTTTAATTCCAAACTGTTCCATAAATCACCATTTGGGAGTCGAGGATAATGGGAAAACACAGAATTGACTGGTGGATCGTAGTCGTCGCATGTGTTGCGCTCGGCTGCGGCGGTGGCAGTGGCGTGGATGTGTCCATTACTTCGACCGACGGAGATAACTCCGAGACAAGTTCGCTGGATCCGTCCGAGCCTGGAACACCAGCAGCGGCAACGAAAAAGCGAGGCACGATTGGGTATTCCGCCATGGATATGGGAAATCCATTTTTTCAGATCATCGCGGACAATCTTCGGCGTGAAGCGACAGCGGCGGGATTTGATCTGATTGTCGAGAATGCCGGCAGCGACGTGAAAGCCCAATCAGAACATCTGGATGCCTTCATCGCCAAGCGAGTTGCGGCCATTGTGTTGAATCCGTGCGATTCTCGTTCGGCCGGCCCCAGTATCAAGAAAGCAAACGAACAGGGTATCCCAGTTTTTACGTGCGATACGCAGTGCGTAGCCGAGGGAATTGAGATCGCGGGCCATGTCGGAACAGATAATTTTGGTGGTGGAAAACTGGCAGGCGAGGCCATGATCGAAGTTCTCGGTGGAAGTGGCGGCAAAGTGTTTGTCGTGGATTTTCAAGCGGAATCTTGTGTGCTTCGCGTAGATGGGTTTCGCGAGGTGATTGACGCTTACAACAAGGGACGCGAGAAGGGCCGTATCGAGATTGTCGGACAACAGGACGGTGGCGGTGAACCGAATTTGGGCTTCAGCGTTACGTCGGCGGCAATTCAGGCGAACCCCGATCTGGCCGGTCTATTTGCCATCAACGACCCATCGGGTCTAGGTGCTTACACGGCGCTGGAACAAGCAGGCAAGACGGAACAGGTCACCATTGTCGCCTTTGATGGCGAAAAACAAGGCAGACAGGCCATTAAGGACGGTAAGTTCTTTGCCGACCCCATTCAGTTCCCGGACCGAATGGGAGTCCAAACAGTGGAGAAGATCCTAAAATACCTCAAGGGCGAGGAATTCGAAGCGGTCACGCTCCTGCCAACGGTCCTGTATCGCAAAGCGAATGCGGACAAAGACCCCGAGCTGGAATAGCCAATGGACTCTGGCGACTCCGCTTCAATGCCCCAGTTTGCGAAACAACCGCCCGCGCCGCTGCTGCGCATGTCCAACGTCAGCAAGTCGTTTCCGGGTGTGCAGGCTCTGAAGGGCATTGACCTGGATTTACACCGTGGCGAAGTGCTGGCCTTGCTGGGCGAGAACGGTGCCGGCAAGAGTACCTTGATCAAGATTCTTGGTGGCGCGCAACTGCCGGATGCGGGCGAGATTGCAATTGATGGGGAGCCCCAGTCCATTGCAAGTCCGCTGGACGCGCAACGCGCCGGAATCGGGATGATCTACCAGGAGTTCAATTTGGTGCCGGAATTGTCGGCTCGCGAGAATATTTTTCTCGGCCGGGAAGGCGGTGGGTTGCGGTGGCTGCCGTTGAGCGCCGAGCGGAATCAGGTGCGTGCCCTGTTCGACCGCATCGGTGTACCGATCGATGCGGAAGCGCGCTGCGGCGACCTGACCGTCGCCCAGCAGCAGGTCGTTGAAATCGCCAAGGCCCTGCTGACCGATGCACGCATCATTGTCATGGACGAACCCACCGCCACCTTGACGCTTAAAGAAGTTGATCGGCTATTCGCCATTATTCGCGAACTCAAGTCGCAGGGTATCGGAGTGATCTACATTAGTCATCGCCTGGACGAGATTTTTGAAGTTGCCGACCGCGTCATGGTGATGCGTGACGGACTGCACATCGATACGCGTACGATTGGCGAGTCGACACGCGAAAAGATGATCGAATTAATGGTTGGTCGCACGTTGGAAAATGAGTTTCCCAAACAGCCGGCCGAAATTGGTGAACCTCGATTAGCTGTCCGTGAGTTGTGTCGTGGCACCGCGGTGCAAGATGTTTCATTCAACGTGCGGCGCGGCGAAATTGTTGGATTGACAGGTCTGGTCGGCGCCGGTCGAACAGAAACTGCTCGACTGATTTTTGGTGCCGATCGGCTGGAACGAGGAACGATCGAACTGGACGGCGTTCCCCTCCAGCTGACCAACCCACGCGACGCGATCGCCGCAGGAATCTGCCTGTTGACCGAAGATCGGAAGTCGCAAGGGCTGGTTCTGGGACAAACCGTGCGTGAGAATTTTGGATTGCCGAACTTGGCCAGGTTCTCGCGTTGGGGGTTCCTCAGCCGACGTCGCGAGAGTCAGGCATTGGCGGGCTACGTCAAAAGCCTGCAGATCAAGTTGACTGGGGCCGAGCAATGCGTTGGCACGCTCTCTGGCGGCAACCAGCAAAAAGTTGTGTTGGCCAAGTGGTTGGAACGCAATGCGGATGTCATTATCTTCGACGAACCGACACGCGGCATCGACGTCGGCACGAAATTCGAGATTTACCTGCTGATGAATCGCCTGGCCGCTTCCGGTAAAGCGATCCTGATGATTAGTTCCGAACTGCCCGAAGTGATCGGGATGAGCGATCGGATCTTGGTGATGCATGAGGGCTGTTTGAAAGGCGAAATCACGGACGTTGCCAATACGAATCAACAGGCAATCATGAAAATGGCGGTTGGAGCGAGCAAAGCTGGAAGATGAAGAAATTGTTGCAATCGCGTTTTGTCTCGAACTACGGCATGATCTTTGTGTTGATGCTGCTTTGCGCCTATTTCAGTGTGGCCACCATCGATCAACAAGATCCAGTCACCGTGCGGGCCGCGAACAAGATTGTCGCGTTCGTCAACGGTCAACCGGTCGCCAAGAACGTTCTGGTGGTCGTGCCCAATGGCGTTGAGGATCTACGGTTCTCCAACGCCATCCAGCAGGGGATCGGCCAGGGCCATAGTAGTATCGTGGGCGCGGTGGCGGGAAACCCAGCCCAGACGCGCGCCGAGTTCAATCGGTTGGGCGCGGCTGGAACCAGGGTGGACTTCGTGGTCACGCAGTACGCTGCAGCGAAGTGGGACATCCTGACGACAGCCGGGCGAGAGGAGTTGCGGCAACAGTATCCGTCACTTGGTCCCATGGATGTGGTCAAGCCAGCTAGTTACTCATGGCCAACGTTCTTGACCCCCCAACACCTTCTGACCGTGGCCAACCAAACAGCACTGACGGCGATCGTCGCGATCGGTATGACGATGGTGATTATCACCGCTGGGATTGATCTCTCCGTTGGCAGTTTGATCGCCTTGTCAGGAGTCGTGGTCGCTACGCTGGTCGGGCGGATGGCGGGGGAGGGCGATCCGGCCGTCCTTTCACTGATTCTGTGTGGCCTCATTGCCGTGGCTGTCTGCGCTCTGTTGGGCGCTGGGTCGGGGCTGTTGGCAACTTGGTTTGAAGTTCCCGCGTTCATCGTGACGCTGGGTGTAATGCAGATTGCCCGAGGGCTAGCGCATAAAGTTGCAGGTGGTTCAAAACCCGTTCGAGTTCATTCCGAAATGTTTCACGAACTGAGTGCAGGGACGGAGATTCTGGGTATCCCGAATCCCGTTATCATCATGCTGCTGCTCTATGTGGCCGCACACGTGCTGATGTCGCGTACGACGTTGGGGCGTTACCTTTACGCGGTCGGTGGAAACCCTGAAGCGGCACGGCTCTCTGGCGTGCCCGTTAAGACGGTGGTGGTGTTTGCTTACGCGGTATGTGGCGCACTGGCCGGCCTGGGGGGCGTGCTCGATGCGTCTCTGTTTCGGACAGCACGCGCCAGCGGGGCGCTAGGTTACGAACTGCAGATCATCGCCGCAGTGGTCGTTGGCGGAACCAGCTTGGCGGGAGGTCAGGGCAAAGTGCTGGGGACGTTGATCGGTGCGCTGATCCTGGGTGTGATCAGCGATGGAATGCGTCTGACGGATGTCGAATACGATACCCAACTGATCGTGTTTGGTTCGGTGATCGTGGTCGCGGTCTTGGTCGACAAACTAAAGTCGCGCGACTGGCGGATGTTGCGCGGCTAAGCCGAATTAGCTTTCAATCGCCGACCACAGCTCCTTCAGTTGGTCATTCACGACCGCGCCCGTCGGCCACTCGCCGCGGAATAGTCTGATGATGCAAGAAGCGGCTTCGAGCCCCATTGCTTCGATTGACATTTCGTCGACGCCGCCCATATGCGGACTCAGAACAACATTGTCCAGCATGAGCAAAGGGTTGTCCGTTGCGGGCGGTTCGACTTCGAACACATCCAGTCCGGCACCGCCAAGTTGATTCTCTTGCAAAGCACTTATCAAGTCGGCTTCATTGACGACTTTGCCACGCGCGGTATTGATCAGAATACTGTTCGGTTTCATTTTGGCAAAGACGGAGGCGTTGAAGAGGCCCTGTGTGTCATCGTTCAAAGGACAATGCAGGCTGATGATGTCGCTCTGCGCCAGCAGCGTATCGAAGTCGACAATATCAATTTGCAGCTCGCGGACCACTTCAGGATCGGGCATACTCTCGGTGGCGATAACATTCAGGCCGAGCGCCTTGGCACGGCTGGCCAGGGCACCTCCGATTCTGCCCAAGCCAAAGATTCCCATCGTCTTGCCCCGCAATGGCGTTAACGGTTTGCGAGGCCAATTGCCCGCGCGAACCTCTTTGTCATTGGAGACCACCGATTTGGTAACGCCGAAGAGCAGCGCCAAGGCCAGTTCAGCCACAGCTTCACGATTAGAATTGGGCGTGATTGTGACGGGAATATTCCGTTGCGAGGCAGCAGGCACCTCGACACCATCGTAGCCAACGCCGCACCGGGCGATGACTCGCAGGTCAGGCAGCGCCGCCAGTACCGCCGCGGAATATCCTTCGCTGCTGGCGATCGTGGCGTGCGCGACCGATAGCTCGGCGATCGATTCCGTCTGACTGCTTTTGCCACGTGCGAATTGAGTATTCCTCGGGAAACGGACATCGAAACCCGCCTCTCGAAGCAATTTCACACATGGAACATCGTCGCCCTGAAGCATTTCAGGCACGATCAGGGCAACTGGCATGGGGCTCGCTCGCGGTACAGGATGGAGAGTGGAATTGTTCGTCGGAGGGGGAGACGGGGCGCCATTGGCGGGCACTTTGGGGCAATCGGGTTTCCAGTATACGGTCTCGTGGGATCGTCGCAATTGTGGGCCGAGACTAGCCGGTCTGATGATGCGCGTGATCAATCGTTTTGATGGGCTGGCAATCGAGCACCGTGAAATCTGGCGTGTTACAATCCAGAGACGTCACACATCGATTATGATCGATATTGTCCTGTACGAGAATCGCATCAGAGGAGGTTTTCATGTTTATCCGTGGTTTAGAGAACTCGCCGCAAGGCATGCGGCGCGCCGTGATTGCCGTCGCAATCACGGCCATGGTGCTGACTGTTTCGACAGCCGCCTTTTCGTCAGATGACGAAGCAGCAATCGAGGACCTGCTGAAACATGACGGATGGGTGATCTGCCTGGCATATTCTTCGGACGGAAAGACTCTGGCGACCGTGGGCGGCCAAAGTCTGCAGTACCGACCTGGCGATGTCAAACTCTGGGATGCGGCTACGGGAAAGCTGATTGCAGATCTGGAAGGTCATGAGAGCAACGTGTGGTCAGTGGCCTTCTCGCCCGATGGAAAGAAACTGGTCACTAGTGGATACAACGGTCAAGTGATCGTATGGAGCGTCGACGAAAAAAAGTCGATCGCCACTTTGGAAAAACATAAAGGTTGGTGTCGCGCTGTTGCATTCCACCCCGAGGGAACTCACTTTGCGACCGCTTCCGAAGACGGAACGGTTGTCGTGTGGGAGACCGAAGGCACCAAGGAAGCCAAAGAGCTGAAGGCCCATGAGTCTGCCGTTTATGACTTGGCCTTTTCTCCCGATGGCAATACGTTGGCGAGTGCCTCGACGGACAAGACCGTCAAGCTATGGGATTGGCAGAGCGGCAAGGAAAACGCCAAGCTGGAAGGGCATGGCGACGCCGTCTGGTCTGTCGCTTACAACCCCGAAGGAAATCTGATTGCTACGGCCGGTGCCGATCGAAAAATCAAATTGTGGGATGCCAGTGGCAAAGAGCAAGCCACGTTGGAAGGCCATCGCGATTGGATCAGCTGCGTCGCGTTTTCGCCGGACGGCACACAATTGGCAAGTTCGGACTACGGTCGCAATGTGCGGGTCTGGGATGTGGCGACCCGGAAACTGAGTTCCGTGTTGGAAGGTTTTGATAGCAGTGTCTGGACCGTAGCATATATGCCTGACGGCCAACGCTTGGCAACGGGCAGTCACAAGGGAGGCGTGCAATTGTGGCGTTCCAAGACCGTTTGGGAGGAAGTTCAGCCTGCCAAGGAGGCTCCAGCTGCGGAGAAGCCCGCTGACGAGAAACCCGCTGACGAGAAAAAGCCAGCCGAGGAGAAGAAGCCAGAGGCGGAGAAGAAGAAGCCAGAGGCAGAGAAAAAGAAGCCAGAGGCGGAGAAGAAGAAGCCAGAGGCGGAGAAGAAGAAGCCAGAGGCGGAGAAGAAGAAGCCAGAGGTGGAGAAGAAGAAGCCAGAGGCAGAGAAAAAGAAGCCAGAGGCAGAGAAAAAGAAGCCAGAGGCGGAGAAAAAGAAGGCTGAGGCGGAAAAAAAGCCCGCACCCGAGAAGAAACCAGCAGAGAAGAAGCCGACCGAGAAGAAGCCGGAGGCTGAAAAGGCGGCCGTCAAGACCAATGACGCGAAAAAGGAGTAATACTCGTCAATTGACGGTTCGCGAAGCCGCGGCAGCCACCACGCCACCTTTCCGGTATTAGAGTCGGCTTGTATACTCGGCGGAAGCCTGTCTTCTTGCCCGTTTGGGGGTCCTCGAGGATAACATCGCAACGCGCCAGTGAGTGTTCGATGCCTAAATACGTTGTCCGATTTGGTTCCATGCGAACTCTGGGTGTCTTGTCGACCCGTGGTGGCGACCGGTATGCCCGTGGCAATCAAGTGGTCGCTCGAACCAAACGTGGTCTGGAGGTAGGCAACGTGCTTTGCGAAGCCACTTCGCAAGCGCTCAGTACGATCAAAGATCCGACGCACGGACAGATCCTACGTTCTCTCACTGCGGAGGATGTCAACGAACACAGCCACATCCAATCGCAGGAGCCGAGTGAATTTGAGACTTGCAACCGGGTCGTCAAAGAACTCGATCTCGACATGGAACTTGTCGAGCTCGAGCACCTGTTTGGCGGCGAGCGGATTGTGATCTACTATCTGGCGGAACAGCGAGTCGATTTTCGCGAACTGGTAAAGACGCTGGCGGCGGAATTGCAAACGCGGATCGAGATGCGGCAGATCGGCGTCCGAGACGAAGCCAAATTGCTGGCCGATTACGGTGACTGTGGCAAGCCCGTCTGTTGCAACACCCACCTTTCCAAGATGCCACCCGTTTCGATGAGAATGGCCAAGCTGCAAAAAGCCACATTGGATCCCACAAAGATCTCAGGCCGCTGTGGTCGACTTAAGTGCTGTTTGCGTTACGAATACGACACGTATTCAGAATTGCAAAAAGAGCTGCCGCCAGTTGGTGCCGATGTCGTAACCTCAAACGGGCGCGTACGGATTCTGAACCAGGAGATTCTGACCCAACAACTGTTGGTCTCGACCGAAGACAATCGACGCGTGCTGATCGACGCCGCCGAGGTCATGTCGGTCATCAAGAAAAAACGATGACGCGTTATACTATGTCAAAATCGCTGAAACCGATCGCCGAAATGGCGAAACAGGATGGTCGCTACCATCTGGATGCGTACTTGTTCGTTCAACAAGCGTTGGTGTTCGCCGAGTTTGAATTGGACGTTGGACGCCCGCGGCCGTATGGCGTGGAAGGTGAGTTCGAGCCAGGCGAAGTCAGTGAACAGTCTCATCTGACCGGGCAACAGCTGTGCGAGGCGTGCCGCCAATATGCTCAGGAAATGTACGGATTGATGGCTACAGTCGTGCTCAAGAACTGGAATGTCACGGCGACACGGGACTTTGGCGAGATCGTTTACAATCTGATCGAGATTGGCGAAATGACAAAATCAGAGACCGATCGTCGCGAAGATTTTGACAATGTTTACGATTTCGAGGAGGTGTTTCAGCGCAGTTACGTGATCACGATGGCGGACGATTCGTGACATGTCGAAGCGCAAGAAGCGACGGACGCACGCCTCTGAGGAAGACGCGACTTCGCGCCAGGCAACGCCTGTAGCGACACGTAGCGACCCCAAACCTGCTGCAAACTTGCCGCGTCGCATTGGGCTGGTTTTGGTGATCGTCACTGGATCGCTATGGGTCGGCTGGCTCGTATTTCTCACGTACGTCGCCCTCTCACGCCATTAGCCTTCCCGCTAACAAAGGAATTCTTTTCGGCGCGAGAGAATCTGATCGGGACTGGCCGTGCCCGTGGTTCCCAGTTGCTGGACCGTAATCGAAGCGACCAGGTTGCCGAATTCGGCAGCTTCGTCCTCCGTCGAGCCACTCAACAATGCCGTCACGATTGCGCTTGTCGCGCTATCGCCCGCACCAACGATATCGATGGGCCCGGTAACCGTGAAACCCGAGATCATCGTCGGTTCTGCCGCGGGTCGCGCAACCAGCATTCCCTCGGCACCAAGAGTGCAGAAAACCGGTTGCCCGGTTCGCATCGCGAGTTGCTTGGCCGTCTGCGTGACGCTCCTAGTTGGGTCGCCGAGACGCGTTGCGATCGCCAATAATTCGTCTTGGTTTGCTTTCAGAATACCGTCGGTGAAGCGATCGAGATGCGCGCGGCTATCAACGAACACAAGTTTGTTCGGTGAGGCCGCCATGACATCGGCAAGTACGTTCCGAACCTGGCCATTGACGACGCCCCAATCTGTTTCATTCACTTGATCCAGGACGATCAGGCCATCGCATTGGTCAAACGCCGCACGGAGAGAGTCGCCAAGCTGCTGGCAAACTGCTGCGGACAGAGGGCCACGCGTTCGTACATCAACCCGGTTCATCTCCGTCCAAACGCCGTCGGAGCCCAAGCGAAGAGGCTTGATGTAGGTGGGGGTCAGCCGACCGACGTCCCTGAGGACATAATTCGCGCTGCAGGGCAAACGCCGCAATTCACGCATCAAATCGTCGCCATGGCCGTCGTCGCCAATAACAGTGATTGGGACGAGTTGGCCGACTCCAATCGCCGCCAGGTTGTTCATGACCGTTCCCAATGCGCCGGGTGAATTACGAACTCGTTCGACCTGAAATGCTTCGAATCCCGTTTCGATTGACATTTCGCTAACGGCTGGATCGAATTCCAGATAACGGTCCAAGAACAAGTCACCCAGCAGACCAATTGTGAGCTTGGGAAACTGGTCGAGAAGTTCTTGTAGTCGAACGATTTCCATCATTATGCATGGCTCGTTGATCTTCTTTCGTCTAATCGCCATCGGTCGCGTTATCTGGCGAAGGTGGCGCTTCGGCTGTGATCGCAGCCAGGCGGAGCAAGGGGATGGTCTGACGATGATCACCGCAGACATAGATACTCTCGCCACCATCTGCCACAGTTCGCACCAGGATCGTCTTCCACGGTCGATAATAGTACTGCGGATTCGACTTGGACGCTTCCTCCCGAAAATTCCCATCAATCGGAATCAGGTCGAATGCTGCCGTCGTGAACCGCGTGATTCGCCGGCCTTCTTGATGCGCGATATTCCGTGCCATCGAAAGCGCTTTTAGATAGACCTCGGGACCCATCACGGCTGAACCTAGGCAAAGAAACGCGCCTCCTTCAAGTCGCTCGACGGTGTCGCAAACGGTCAGGAAATCTCGGTAGCTGGCTTGGCCGCAGGCGGCGGCGTCGAAATTGGGATGTTCGTGGAGGATATCGTAACCGATGCCCACATGCACCGTCACTGGAACGTTCAAGCGAACGCAGGCGGCCAGCACACTTGTCTCTCGATATGGGAAATCACTTTCCAGAATCGCCCGCCCCACGGATTCACCCAGACCCAAACCGGCGGCCGCGCCGTCGCGGATGATATCGTTGATTTCACCGGTTTCTCGCCACAGGCCAAATTCACCCGACCGAATGTATCGCGCCACGCTCTCCGTGGTGGCACCGATTCTGGCAAGTTCATAATCGTGAATCGGTCCGGCACCATTCATGCCGAGATGCGTAATCAGACCTCTCTCCAGTAGATCGATCAGCTGACGCTGGACGCCCGCGCGTAGTACGTGGGCACCCATCAATACCAAGATCGAGGCACTACGTTGCCGTGCAGCGACCAAGTGTCGGCCGAGTGTGGTGAGGTCGCGCATCGTTGCGTCACCCAACGCTGTGGGAGACGCATCGAGCTCCAAAAGGCTGGTGTGCGCAAGATCGTGGATTCGTTCGTCCAGCGGTTTGACCAATAGACGGCTGCGGTCAAATTGAGGAAACCGGCTCATGCGAATCCCAGCCTTGCTATCAATTCGTTTTGCTGTCGGTAATCGCCGATGATGATATCCGCTCCGGCCCGAATCAGACGATCCCGCTTCCAGACGTCCACTCCCGCACGTGTGGTTTCGTCGCTGGCCACGCCAACTGCGGTACCACCGACACGTTTGATCTCCTCGATTTCGACGAAGCCGTCGCCAAATCCCACAATCTGATCTGGTGAGAATCCCGCTTCGGCGATCATGTGTTGGATCACGAGCGCTTTCGAGAACTGTTTGTAATCGTCTAAGGCGCCATAGATGCGCGTCTCGAAAAACTGGTCCAACCCCAGCACAGTGACCTCGTCGGCGACGTACGTCAGGTCGGTGCCCGAAGCAAGATAAAGTCTGACACCGAGATTGCAAAGCCGTGTCAATAGTTGATGCGATCCCGGCACCGTCATCGTCTCCGCGGCCACTTTGCCTTTCCTGACGGCCTCGACACGCTGCCCGATCTGCCGCCATAGCAAGTCATGATATTGTTGCTTGTAATCCAGTGGATCCAATGGCGTTCTGCCGCGTTGGCGGACTTCGTCGGCCAACTGGATCATCTGATAAATCGTCTGCCGACCATTAAGTTGCATGACAAACTCTTCGACGAGTTCACCGAGTTCGTCACGGCGCTCGCCGCTTCCGGTTGCCACCAAGATATCGACCATCATAGGAATCATGACGTCTTGCCAGTTCCGTCGTAACAACGATAGGGTTCCGTCAAAATCGAATATTGCCGCCCGAAAACTCCGACCGTGAAAGTCGTCACGAATAATTTCGATCGGGCTGTTGGCCAAAGGTGATTGCGCGGGGATGTCTGGCATGAAAACCATCGATTGATCCGGATAGGTTTGTTGTGTTGCGAACTCAGAGTCTACCGTTGATTGCAGGCGCTCGCCAACGGCCTTGTCCTTGATTCTCCGCGGTGACTACTATGTTTCTTGGCTCCATCGGGCAGTGTGCGTGCACCGGGCGACCTTTGAAATGCCTTGTTCCCGGAAAGGCCATCTGCGAAACTAACCTAGTGGTCAGTAGGGTCTGGAGCTTCTTCGCGAACGGGTCAACGCATGAAAACTCGTCTGTTTCCAAGGGGGCAGCTTTTGACGCTGGTTTTAGCAGTCACGCTGAGCGGTTTGTTGACAACGGACGAAGCACGCCATGAATTGGTCCTGTTCGGCGGGGCCGGGCGCGGATTTGAAGATTCGCCAACGTCTTGCCGTTCCGGCGTTTCCGGTCAGCGTCGCACTCGCTCGAGATGGTCGTGCCGGCACCGTTGCGTCGCTTTGGTCGCGTCGGTTGGCATTCCTTGAATTTGACGACCAGGGCGTTGCCAAAGTTGTTGACGTGCTGGACTTGCCGTTTGCACCGCGATGCCAGCTGTATGCCAAGCAAGACAAGCGTCTGATCGTCGCAGAAACCGAAAGACAGCCACGTTGCGGCCATCGCGGCTTTCCTGGCCACACTGCAGCCGCCGCCATCGATCGACATCGTGCGGGGCCGACAGGATCACGCAGCGATCGGCCGCGGCAAACAACAATTCACTTCGCTGGAATGTACGACCTGCCATGCGCCACCGTTCTACACAACACCTAAGACGTATCAGGTAGATCTATTGGACAAGTTGGGCAACGACCGATTTAATCCACCAAGTCTGCTGGGCGTCGGTCAACGCGGACCCTACTTTCACGACAATCGTGCCAAGAAACTGGCAGATGTATTTCTTGCCTTCGGCCATCAACTAGATAGTCAACTCGATGGCAAGGATCTAGCGATAGGGCTGCCAAGTCGGTCGAGAACCAGTTTCCGGCGGCATCGGCGAAGATCCCGTCTGGCTGGGGGGTCCAACGGAGACGGGCTCCGCCGCTGGTGAAACGATCGTGAACGCTGATTGGGTTACCGGCGGAATTCGAGGCGATCCTGCGCTCTCGTTCATATCGGGTTGGCGAGCAATATTGACCGGCGCTTGACCGTCGTTCGGCGAGGGATCGTGCTCACTGCTGGAACTTGGGGCACGAGGTGTCCAGCGCGCTGAAAACTGACCTGGCAATGAAACAACAACGTCTGTCCGGGCATCCAGATGGCGACCATCCGCGGTCGTGTAGCGGACGTCCAGCCTCAACTTGCTGTTCTCTGGGGGCCGGTCAGACCAAGGCAAACGCAGTTGAATCCCCTGAACGTGCTGATCGTTTAGCATTAACTTGTGGACAGTCGGCGCGTCGATCTTCCAACGATCGATTAGGGCAGAGGAACCTTGGTTACGCTTGGCATAATCTAACAACACAACTGTGATCGGTCCGGCCAATGGAACGAATTCGTTGTCTGCGTTACGTGGCTCAAGCACGATAATCAGGCCGTCATCACCCGATTTCCTGTCAAAGTCGGTGCCGCCCGTCAGGGTTGGATTGAGTTCGATATGAGTGATCCGAGGGTCGCCCGGAGCTCGGGACGTGATGGCAATCGGCCGCGTTGGCTTTTGATAGCGGGGTGATGTCATTACCGAGTCACCATCTGAGTTCGGAGGAACACCATCGGCTGGTCGCCCTTCATTGACGCGCGGTGGTTCCAACGTTGGCGGCGAGTCGTCACCAAGACCGGGGATCTGAATCGATGGCGGCATCACGTCATCGCCTCGGTCCCCATTTTGCGATCCAGAATCTCGTGAAGACCTTTCGGTCGGTCTTGAGCCGCGTGAAGTCGCGCCTCTGTCGCCATCCTGATAGTCGATCAGGCGCTTCTGGGCGCGATCGAGTTCGAATTCTAAATCCAGAACTCGAACTTCCAAAGCACGTCGCTCGGCACCCAGAATTTCTAGATGCGAACTCACATACGGACTCTGTTGGCAGCCAGCGGCAACCAGCACCACGGAGAGAATGGCAAACCGGCGATCCATCGCATCGGCCTCAACTACTGAGGGGTCGTTTTGAAATCTACACTCGCGAAGACAAGTTAACCTGCGACCATCCTGGTCGGCCGGCTAATGACAAGATTTGTGTGTCACCCTAAACTTGAAAACAGCTATTGTCGTACTGAAATCTTTGGCAATCAGCCGTGCCACAAGCATTCGGTCGAACGACCAAATATGAAAGGGATCTTGCTCTTGCGTGGCGTTACTGTCTGCCCTCAACGGTTTCACGGAGACTATTTGACACTGTCCATTTCTGCAATGACTTTATCGATCAATTTGTATTCGCACGCTTCCTCAGCCGTCATGAAGCAATCACGATCCGTATCCTGCTCAATCTTATCGAGCGACTGGCCAGTGTGTTTGAGGAGGATCTCGTTCATCCGCGCCTTAATGCGACGGAATTCGCGTGCGTGGATTTCGATTTCCGCTGCCGTCCCCTGCATGCCGGCCAGAGGTTGGTGAATCATGATACGGGCGTTCGGCAGCGCAAAGCGTTTACCGTTGGCTCCTGCCGTCAACAGTACGGCACCCATTGAGGCCGCTTGACCGATGCAATACGTGGCGACGTCGCAGGTGATAAACTGCATTGTGTCATAAATCGCGAGTCCCGCGCTGACGCTTCCGCCCGGTGAATTCACATACAAGTGAACATCGGCCTTGGGGTCGTCGGACTGAAGAAACAGCAGCTGGGCGACGGTTGCGTTGGCGACTTCATCGTCGATGCCGGAACCGAGAAAGATGATACGATCTTTCAGCAGCCGACTATAGATATCATAGACCCGCTCTTCGCGTCCGCTTTTTTCGACAACATACGGTATAAGTGGCATCGCGTTTGTTTACTCCGTTGATTCCGTCTGCGGTGGCAGCAACTGGTGAGGAACTCGATCAGTCGTCGTCGTCGTCGTCGTCTTCTCCACTAGCAGGCGGCTTTTCTAGCACCGCATCGACCAAACCATAGGCTTTGGCTTCTTCGGCACTCAAGAAGAAATCGCGATCGGTGTCTTTGCCAATCGTTGCCAAGTCTTTTCCGGTGTGTTTGACCAAAATCTCGTTCAACGCTTGCCGTGTTCGCAGAATTTCGTCGGCCTGAATTTCGATGTCGCTGACTTGTCCGCTGACGCCACCCCAAGGCTGGTGCAGCATGACGCGTGAGTTGGGAAGGGCGAAACGCTTCCCGGCTGCACCACCGGCGAGCAGAATCGCACCTCCACTGGCGGCCTGACCGACGCAGTATGTTGCCACCGGTGCCGTGAGGATCTGCATCGTGTCGTAGACTGCTAACGTGGCCACGACGTCACCGCCAGGTGAGTTGATGTAGAAGTGAATGTCTTTTCGCCGATTTTCACTTTGAAGAAAAAGCAGCTTCATGACAACTTCGTTGGCGTTTCCAGTGTGGATTTCGCCCTGTAGAAACACGATACGGTTCTCGAGCAGAAGATCGCCCAACGTCATCTGGCGCTGGCGTTGATAGCTCTGATAGGACTGCGAATCGTAGATCGGAGTCTGAAACTGGCTCATATGCAACTTATCCTCGTTGTTCATAACCACGATTCTTACCGCGTAACTTTCAGTCTACGGCGTGACACCGTGACGAGAGCGGTAAGAACACCGCGGCCACTTCCGTGCTGACTTGCCAGATACGATTCGTATACTCGAGAGGCAATGATATTTGAGCAGGCAATCGCCTGGCTAATTTTACTTCGTTGGTGTCTGGCCGGGCAACTCTTCGGCGGCATCGGCACCATACTTCGCTTCAGGAATATCAGATTCCTCGCTATGGCCGCCGATCGCATGGTCAATTGCGATCGTGTCATCCGGTTCTGGTTTGAAAGGGACGTCCTCGAAATTGGCTTCTGATGTAATGAGATCGATCACTTTTCGTTCGATGATTTGATTCCGCAACGCATCCATTTGTCCCTGCTTCTCCAGCCTGGCTCGCACACGACGTGGCGACTCCTGGCTTTGTTGGGCAATCCGTATCACTTCGGCATCAAAATCTTCGGACTCGACGTCGAATTCATGGTCTTCGGCGATGCGTTCCAGGATGAAGTGTTCTTTCAGCGCGCGTGCCGTCGAATCCTGGCTGTTTTGGCGGAGTTGATTCTGGTAGGCCCGAATCGAATCGTCGGGAAAACCGGCGGAACGCAACTCGAGAACCGCACGCTCAAGTTCGCGTCGACCCTGCCGTTTCAACAGGTCTGGCGGCAATTCCCATTTAGCATCTTTGATCAGGAACGCGGTGATTTGCTGTCGGATACGTTGTTGCTGGTGATATTCATGCTGGCGTTCCAGTTCGCCACGCACCGCGCCTCGCAAGTCCGCTTCGTCCTCAAAGCCACCGATGCGATCCAGGAAGCCTGGAGTCAACTCGGGCAAATCGACGCGTTTGATTGCCTTGATTTCAAATTCTGCCTCGACCTTTTCGCCACGCAGCGCCTCGTTTTCGGCATCCGCACTGATCGTTACTTCGACGGTCTTTTTCTCGCCGACGCTGCCGCCTAGGATCAACTTGTCGAAGTCTTCGATATTCGCGTCGTTAAAGCTCAACGTCGGCTTGATCGAAACCGTCTCGTTCTCGACTTCCAAGATCACGTTACCGTTGTGTTTGGTAGTGATCTGCAGCGTCACCGTGTCGGCAGCTTGGATCGGTCCGTCTTTCGTAACGGTCTGTCCGTACCGTCCGAGCAACTTCTTCAGGTGATCGTCGACTTCTTCTTCGCCATATTCGTGTACGGGACGTTCCAGGTCGATTCCCTTCCAGTCGGGAACATCGAATTCGGGACGAACCTCGATATCAAACTCGAACGTCAGCGGTCCGTCTTCCGGCATCTCGATGGCTTCGAAATCAAAATCCGGCTCGCTAATCGCGGCGAAATCTTGTTCCTCGGAAACCTGCGTGACGCTGTCCATTAGCAACGAACCTTTGACCTGGTCCGAAACCTGGTCACGAAATCGAGATTCGACCAATTTTCGCGGCGCACGTCCTGGACGAAACCCAGGGACTTCGGCCTCTGGCTGGAATTTGTCAAAGGCGTCGCGGAAGTACCGATCGATATCGGGCGGCGAAATCGTAACGGTCACATGACGCTGGCAGGCACTGGGGTCCTCGACTTTGACGTCGAGCGATAGCTTGGGCTTCTCGTCCGTGGAAGCATCTCCGACGGGGACGTCGGTATCAGAAGTTGACATTGATAAGCCTGGAAGCCACTTGGGGTTATGGAAAAGAGCGGGTGATGGGATTCGAACCCACGACAACAACGTTGGCAACGTTGTGCTCTGCCAACTGAGCTACACCCGCTTCAGTGTCACCACAGGTCACCAGCGGGTGGAGACCGGTAGCGGCAAACGCTGTGAATAGGGATTATAGGACGCATAATTCGCCTTGCAAGGGCAATTCCCCATCCTGCCAAGGCGGCCTGTGGATCTGCCTCTTTGCCGCGGTATCCGCGCCCGGATAGACTGATGTTCGCGCAAATGGCCAATGCGCGCTGGATCGCCGGATCGCCGGTGGCAGACTTTGACGGCAGCTTCACAGGGCGCCTGCGAAACTCTCAGCTTGAGGTCGAACCATGGACGTAACACTTGTCGTTGTCGGCGGCAGAACGAAAACATCGGAAGTCAAGCTTTCGTTGCCGACCGTTATTGGCCGAGGACGCGAATGCAAGCTGAGGTTGCCGCAGCCGCTGGTCAGCCGACGGCATTGCGAGCTATTCGAACGGGACGGACGATTGTTCGTCCGCGATCTAGGCTCGATGAATGGGACGTACGTTGGCAGCGATCGGATTGGTGAAGTCGAACTGCCACAGGAAGGGCTACTCACCGTTGGCGCCGTGACATTTCGAGCTCTCTACGATCCGTCCGTCACGATCTCTCTGGATGACGCGACTCATCATGACTTCGGGGCAGAAACAAAGTCTGACGTCGAAACGCCACAGTCCGTCGAAATCGCCGGGCCGATGGATCCCGTGGAAATCGATCGGTTTGAGCAATTCAGAGATCACCACAACGACCTGACGCAGCCTGCACCACCGCCCGTCGAAGCTGATGAGCCCACCGTGGATGCCGTTGACGTCGCCTTGCCGCCAGTCGTCGGCAAGGCAGCCAAGAACGCCGATCGACCAGACTGATATCAGATTCCTCGCACTTTGCCTCATGTCGCACAAGATTCTGGTTCGCAGGTTTCTTCGCCGAATTTAGTGGGTGATTGTGGACGTCAGATGGAGCTTTCCGCAGTAGAAGAGAATTCGAATTCGATAGTTCTCGAAGGATCGGAAGCCGCGAGCGGCCGACTTAATGGCCTGGATGCGGCTGTTGAAG
>PVBE012705110.1_pt1 | contig 37337 bp, 36 predicted proteins | sample 1631181 | NCBI WGS metagenome assembly PVBE01 (sample SAMN08397723, study PRJNA350692) | Marine metagenome, whole genome shotgun sequencing project. | isolation source: water | place: Pacific Ocean | collected 2012-04
ACGTTCGCGCCCGGAGCCGATTTTGCAGTCATCGTGAACGATGACGCAACGGTGCTCTTCGTCGCCGCCGGAGATCCTGCTATCGGATCGAACCTGTCGACGCAACTGCAGTCGGCGTTCGAAACGGGGTAGACTCGACCGGGAAATCCGTCGGACCTGGCAGGTTGGCTGCAGGCGTGCCAGAATGACTCACCAAGACTGGCAATCGAACTGATCGGGGGATCATGGACTTCAGCAAGCTTTCGAACGGCGCCAAGATGGCGCTCGTCGGTGGCGCAATACTCGTCATCAACCTATTCCTGCCGTGGTACGGCACACTTGGTTTCAACTTGAACGCATTCGATGCCGAATTCCTCGCCTGGGGCGGGTCCGCTCTCGCCATTGCTGGCGCGGTGGTGCTACTGCTCAAGGCCATGGGAACCAGGGATGTCGAAGCCGGAAAGTTCAAGCCTGAGCAACTGGCGACAATTCTCGCAGCTGCCGGGACACTGCTTATTGTGCTCCGCTGGCTCACTGAGACGGATTTTGTCAAGTACGGTCTCTTCGTCGGTGTTATTGCATCAGCAGTCGTCACCTTCGGCGCTTTCACCTCCATGAAGGACGCAGGCCTCGATCTTCCCGGAATCGGTGGCAACTGACCGGAAACGTGGAAATTCGTTGATTGAAGGGCCCATCGGGGCCCTTCAATCATTGGAAGTTCTGTGTTAGGGATTGGGTACCGGCAGTCTCTCAAGGCCCGATACCTAATACCTTGTCTCGGGCGCGCTCAATTTTCAGGCGTCGAACGAAAAAGGGTGCGAGCTACTTGCCGCGCCCCGCGTTGGGACGGCGGCCGTGGTTAGCCTTCTTGCGACGAGCGCGAATACGGCGGCGTTTTGCCTTGGCCATGGGACGGAAGCGTACCAGGACCAAGCCGCCACACGACCCGGTCATGCTTTGTCTCGCCGCCTAGAGATGGCGGTCACCCCATTACGTGTGGTCCGGACCAGGCCCCGTAGCGGCTGAGGGGTCTGATCTCTTTCCTCGGACCTCTTGGTGTGCTCATGCGCAAGCGAAGCATTTACGGCTTCGGTGTTCATTCATCGGTCGAGTTCATCGTCATCGACCGGGGCGGGATGATCGTTCAGACGGGAATCTTCCGTCCCCGGCGCGTGGTCTTCTGCAGCGACTCCTGTTGGATGGCCGAAATGGCTGCCGGGTCGGTTCAACCTTTGGTAGGAGTATCGGTCGCAGCGGATAGGCTCGCGACATGGTCGGAACCCTGATCCTGTGCGCGGGACCCATCGGGAATCTCGCTGATGCTCCACCGCGCCTGGCCGAAGCGCTGGTATCGGCTTCGATGATATACGCCGAGGACACTCGGCGGGCCCGCACTCTGCTCCGGTATCTGGGGGTGGATCGGCCAGTACGCTCCTACTTTGTCGGAAACGAAGCGGAGCGGGCGGTCGAGATCGGTGTGCGCCTCTCGGACGGAGACACGATCGCGCTACTTACCGATGCCGGCACGCCATCGGTAGCCGATCCGGGGGTGACTGCGGTCCGAGCCGCGGTGGACGCCGGCGCCATCGTGACCGGAGTTCCGGGACCGAGCGCCGTAACTCTGGCGATCGCCCTAAGTGGCGAGTCGGGGGACCGATTCGTTTTCGAGGGGTTTCTCCCTCGAAAGAGCAGAGCACGTGTCAGGCGTATCGAAGCCATCGGTCGCGAAGAACGAACGATCGTCCTGTTCTCCGCTCCCGGACGTCTGGGAACAGACCTCGACGACCTTGCAGTGCATATCGGCGACCGGACCTGCGTTGTGTGTCGGGAGATGACCAAGTTGCACGAGGAAGTGTGGAGGGGAACGGTCGCCGCAGGCGCCGAGTATTGGTCCGAGCGGTCGGTCAAAGGCGAGGTGACGGTCGTGATCGCGGGTGGAGTTACTCCCGTCCCAGACCTCGATGCGGCGATCGAGGCTGCAGTGTCGGCGATCGAGGGAGGGGAGAAACCTTCGTCCGCCGTGAGACGGGTGGCTAAGGAAACTGGTGTAAGCCGAAGGTCGCTTTACGAAGCCGTCATCGGACTAGAGGAGGACGACGAGTAGAACTGCTCTCGACGGTTACTAATCGTGGCTTCTACGAAGTCTCTCGACGATGTACTCGCCGGCAGCCAGGTCGACCCTAGCGCCTTCGATGGTGATGACCTCGGGGGAGAAGAGGGTAAACTGGTGAACGATGGTTGGGACGCGGGGCCGAATCTCGACGTGACTGCCGTCGAGTGAGATCTCGAGTTCGTCACCTTCCTTGATTCCCAGTACCCGCCTCATCTCGGCGGGGATAACAATCCGTCCGAGATCGTCGATCTTGCGCACAATGCCGGTGGCCATGGAGGTCGTCTTCCCTTCTCTGGCAGCTGTTTCGGGCACGGGCAGACGACGACAGCGGCGTACGCCCGCGTAGGCAGGCCGAGTATATCCACTGGCCAGTCTTGGCGAACGTGTGCTGCCTGGTGTCAGATCGGGCGCCGCTACGCTGCCCTGGCGATGAGATACATCACTACTCCGATCTATTACGTCAACGACGTACCGCACATCGGCACCGCATACACGACGGTCACCGCCGATGCGGTGGCGCGTTGGCACCGGCTGTGTGGTGAAGGCACCTTCTTTCTCACCGGCACCGATGAGCACGGTCTCAAGATCCAACAGGCTGCCGAGGCAAACGGAGTTACCCCCAAGGAGTGGGCGGATCGGACCGTGGTCCGCTTCCAGGAGAATTGGGATCTGCTGAACATCTCCAATGACGATTTCGTCCGGACTACCGAACCGCGACACTACGCGGCGGTGGAGGAGTTGCTTCAGCGATGCTTCGACGCTGGGGACATCTATCTCGGTCAATACGAGGGTCTGTACTCGGTTGCCGACGAGGCCTACGTCACGCCCGACGAAGTCCCGGAGTTGAAGCGCCAGGGCCGCCAGGTGATCGAGATGAGGGAGGAGAACTACTTCTTCAAGCTGAGCAAGTACGAGCAACCCCTGCTCGACTGGTACGAATCCCATCTCGACTTCGTACAGCCGACGATTCGCCGAAACGAGGCGCTCGGTTTCATCCGGCAGGGTTTGCGTGACTTCTCCATCAGCCGAACCTCCCTCGACTGGGGCATTCCCCTGCCATGGGACGAGAACCACGTCACCTACGTCTGGTTCGACGCACTGACCAACTACCTCACGGCGACGGGTTTTCCCAGCGATGAGACCCGGTTTGTCGACATGTGGCCGGGTGTGCACATGATCGGCAAGGACATCCTCCGGTTTCATTGCATCTATTGGCCTGCGATGCTGATGAGCGCCGGCATCGAATCTCCGACCAATGTCTTCGTTCACGGCTTCTTGACGGTCGGAGGCGAGAAGATGTCCAAGACGGCTCTCAATCAGATCGCGCCGGCTGATCTGGTTGCAGACTTCGGAGTCGATGGTTACCGCTACCACTTCTTGCGGGATCAGCCGTTTGGGCCCGACGGAGACTTTTCCTACGAGGGGATGGTTGCTCGCTATAACGCCGATCTTGCCAACAATCTCGGCAACCTTCTGTCCAGAGTCGCCACGGTCGTTGGTAGCAAATGCGGTGGATTGGGCCCCGCCCCCGATCCCAGCAGTGTGCTCAGCGATGTGGCAGCCGCCTCGCTCGAAAGTGCGACTGCAGCTTGGGAACGAGTCGCCCCGTCGGTCGCTCTCGAGCACACGTGGCGGCTTATCGGAGCTGTCAATTCCCACCTCGAGGCCCACGAACCGTGGAAGATGGAACCGGGAGCCGATCTCGATCGGGTCATGGGCGATGCGCTCGAAGCCCTCAGAATCGTTGCTGTTCTGGCCTACCCGGCCATTCCGACGTCATCGAGCATTATCTGGGAGCGTATCGGTCTCGATAGTTCGCCTGTCGACGCCAGGCTGCCCGATGCTGCTGCGTGGGGCGGTTACCCCGGAGGGCTCCAGGTAGCCAAGGGCGATGCTCTCTTCCCGCGGATCAAGGCGTGACTACTTGGGTCGATAGCCATTGCCATCTCCATATGTCTCAGCGCGATCCGGCCGATCTGCTCCGGCGGGCGCAGACGTCGGGTGTGGAGTGGGTCGTATGTCCCGGTACCAATGCGGTGGGGTCCGCTGAGGCGGCTCAGCTTGCTGCGAACCATCCCGGGGTTGTGCTCTCGGCGGCCGGACTCCACCCTCACGAGGCATCGGAGTGGCCGCGACAACGAGACACGATCGAGTCGCTCGCAGCTGAGGCTTCAGCGGTGGGTGAATGCGGACTCGACTTCTACCGAAACCTCTCGCCCCGCGAAGCGCAGCGGGATGCGTTTCGAGATCAACTCGCGCTAGCGCGCGATCTGAACAAACCAGTGATCGTTCACTGCCGAGATGCCTTCGCCGAGGTGTATGAGGACATCGAGCGTTCCGCGCACGTGTGTGTGGTGCTCCATTGCTGGACTGGTGGTCCGAAGTGGACGAAGCGATTCGCCGAACTCGGAGTTACGTTCTCATTTGCCGGACCCATCACCTTCGCGGGAGGCGATACCGTCCGCCGCGCCGCAGACGTCGTTCCGAAGGAGCGAACGATGGTTGAAACCGACACGCCGTATCTGACTCCTCCACCGGAGAGGGCGGTCCCCAACGAACCGGCGAACGTCGTCGCGGTCGGGAGTACGCTCGCCGAAGTGTGGGGAATACCGGTGGATGAGGTGGCACAACTCACCACGGCTGAGGCCACTCGGGTGTTTCGTGGTTAAACCGCTTGGAAGGGCCGAGACGGTCGCGCTTCTTGAGCGCCACGGAATTCGCCTCCGAAGGTCGCTCGGACAGCACTTCCTAGGAGAGCCTAATGTCGTGCGCAGGATCGTCGAGATCGCCGGGGTGCGATCCGGTTCGAAGGTGCTCGAAGTCGGAGCAGGCGCCGGGACCTTGACTCGGGCTCTGGCCGACACAGGTGCCGAGGTTATCGCCTACGAGGTCGATGAGGCGCTGAGACCGGTGCTCGACGAGACAGTTGGGGACCGCGCCGAATTACGATTCACCGACGCCGCTGCGGTCGATTTCACCGATGAGTTGTCGGGGAGTGGTTGGGTTCTCGTTGCCAATCTTCCCTATAACGTAGGGACGCCGATCGTTCTCGACGTACTCCGCCACGTCCCCGCCATCGCAACGATCGTGGTGATGCTGCAGCGAGAGGCTGTACAGCGGTTTGCGGCCGGTCCCGGGTCGCGGGACTACGGAATGCCTTCGGTGGTGGTTGCGCTTCACGGAACGATCGAAGTCGCGCTTCACGTGGCTCCCCATCTGTTCGTACCCCACCCTAAGGTTGAATCCTCGGTGGCGCTCATCGAAAGGAAGGAAGCCCACCCCCTGGTGGAGCGCGCGATCGGACTGGCCGGAGTTGCGTTTGGCCAGCGGCGAAAAATGATCCGGTCGTCTCTTCGCAACAGCCTTGCTCCGGAGATCTTCGGTAAGGCTGGTGTCGACCCAACAATGAGGGCGGAAGAACTGTCTCCCGAGGACTATCTCCGACTGGCGGGACTGGCGGGACTGGTGGGACTAGCGTGAATGGACGGACGTTCGCCAAAGTCAACCTGAGCCTTCGGGTTCGAACACCCCGTAGTAACGGGATGCATCAGATCCGATCGCTGGTTCAGTCCGTTGATTGGGTGGATGAGATGTCGCTCGACGTGGTGGACAATGACGACGTCTTCGTTGTTCGAGGATCCGACCTCGGAGTCGACGAGGACAATCTGGCGTGGCTTGCGGTCGCTACAATGCGTTCTGGATCTCGACCGGCTGTTCGACTCGAACTCGATAAGTCGATAGCGGTGGCAGCAGGTCTCGGGGGCGGGAGTGCCGACGCTGCGCTGGGCCTGGTCCTCGGAGCCGAGGTATTCGGTCGCTTGCCCGATATTGCGACGGCTGTGGCTACCGGTCTGGGAGCCGATGTGCCCTTCTGCTTGTCGGGGGGGATGGCGATTCTCGAGGGAATCGGGGACGAGGTGACACGTCTGAAGGTTGCAGCGGACTTCGCTCTAGCGATCGTCGTGCCTCCGTTCGAGCTGGCAACGCCTACGGTATACCGCCGATGGGATGAGCTTGAGGGACCCACCGGTCCCGGAGTCGCGGCACACCATCTTCCGGTGTCACTTCGTGAGCACGCTCCAATCGGCAATGATCTTCAGCCTGCTGCAGTCGATCTGATCCCCGAACTGGGCGATTGGATCGCCGATACAGCCTCGGCGTGGGGTCAACCCGTGGCCATGTCCGGCAGCGGCCCTTCCTTGTTCTCGCTCTTCGGTTCGATCGACGAGGCGTCCGAGGCGGTAGACGTCATTTCGGGTGCCCGGGCGAGTGCGGCGACGTTGCCCGTTCCTGTTGGATGGGAGTTGGCCCCGGCCGGCACCCTCCCTCCGGCACCATGGATCGTTTGATGTTTGATCGTGAAGATATCTGCTATCTGACTGTGGTCTCTTTTCTGTCAACTCCCCTCTTCGGGTATAGGAGGCACCCCGACCAACTCGCTGCGCTCGTTGACTCCCCCTCAAGGGGGGAGTGGTTAGAGATGAGCTGAGGCGTGTTTCGTGTCGGCGGTACACTCGCTCGACCCGCTCTTTTGGGGGGTGGTGTAAATGGCAGCACACGGGGTTTTGGTCCCCGCGGTACGGGTTCGAGTCCTGTCCCCCCAGCCACTCGGGGAGGAGTTTGAGATATGAGCGTGCGGGCGATCGTTCTCGCTGCCGGCAGGGGGACACGAATGAGGTCGGATCGCTCCAAGGTGATCTTTCCTGTCGCGGGCCAACCGATCGTCTGTTGGGTCGTCGCAGCCACACTGGACGCAGGTGTGGATGAAGTTGTCGTGATTGTGGGCCATGACGCCGAAGATGTCGCGGCAGTCCTGCCGGAGGGCGTGAGGACAGTCATCCAGGATCAGCAGTTGGGAACTGCTCACGCGGCCACAACAGCCCTTGCCACGATGGGCGACGTGTCGGGAGACACGGTGCTTGTCGTCCCGGGTGACAGCCCGCTTCTCACCGCAGGTACCTTCCGCAGACTGCTCGGAGAACACGCTGATGGCGATGCAAGGTGCACGCTGCTTACGGCTCTGGTGCCCGATCCCACGGGCTACGGCAGGGTGATCCGGGTTGGAGAGCGTGTACGCGGGATCGTGGAGGAAGACGACGCCGACGAGGCGCAGCGCGAGATTCAAGAAGTGGCCGTCTCGACCTACGTGTTCGAAGGAGAGGGCCTCGTTGATACTCTGGCCGACATCAGCAACGACAACGAGCAAGGGGAGTACTACCTCCCGGATGCGATTGCAGCCATGGCCTCAGAGGGAGGTATCGCGGCAGTCGCTGCAACGGACGCGCAGGAGGTCCAAGGTGTGAACACTCACGAGCAACTCGCCGCCGCCAACGCCGCGATGCGTCGTCGCATCAACGAAGAGTGGATGGAAGCAGGGGTGTGGATGCAGGATCCAGACTCCGTGTATGTGGAGGCGTCGGTCCGGCTGGAGTCGGGGGTGAGGCTGTACTCGGGCACCCACCTCGAAGGGAACACCAGCATCGGTGCCGATACCGAGATCGGTCCGGGCACACTGGTGCGCGATTCGCAAATCGGCACCGGATGCAAGGTCTGGTTCTCTGTGGTGCGAGGAGCAGAGATCGCTGCTGGAGTCGAGGTCGGTCCCTATGCCAGCCTTCGTCCCGGAACTGTGATGGCCGATGCGACGAAGGCAGGCACCTTTGTTGAGATCAAAGCGACGACGATCGAAGAAGGATCGAAGGTGCCTCATCTGTCTTACATCGGAGATGCTTCGATCGGGGAGGGGACGAACATCGGGGCGGGCACGATCACTTGCAACTACGACGGTTTCAACAAGCATCGGACGGTGATCGGAGACCGGGTGTTCATCGGGTCCGACACGATGCTGGTGGCCCCGGTCGAGATCGGAGACGATGCCACCACCGGTGCCGGTTCAGTGATCACCAAGGACGTCGCCGAGGGCGTACTTGCAGTGGAGCGTTCGTCCCAGAAGGAGATCCCCGGCTACGCTGACCGCCGAGCACAGTTAGCCGATTCGGAAGGCGAATAGCAGGCGGCATGGAAGCGCAAGATCGCAGGCGACTCGCGCTGTTCACAGGTTCGGCGAACCCGGAACTCGCCACCGAAGTGGCAGATCTTCTTGGGGTTGAGCTCGGAAACGTGAGCCGCAAGGTCTTTGCCAGCGGCGAGATCTCCGTCTCGTTCCAGGACAGCGTGCGTGGTGCGCACTGCTTCGTGCTGCAGAGCCATTTCAACCCGATCAACTTTCACATCATGGAGCAGTTGATAATGCTTGATGCTCTGGAGCGCGCTTCGGCGAGACGGATCACGGCGGTTGTCCCCTTCTATGGATATGCCCGTCAGGACAAGAAGGGTCGTCCCCGCGAGCCGATCACGGCCCGGCTCATGGGCGACCTGCTCCTTACATCAGGAGCCGACCGGATCGTCTCGGTGGATCTCCACTCGGCCCAGATTCAGGGCTTCATCCGCAAGCCATTCGATCACATCACGGCGTTACCGACCTTCCTGGACTACATAACTGAGTCGACAGATCGACCCCTCACGATAGTTTCCCCCGATACCGGTAGAGTGAAGCTCGCCTCCCGCTACGCCCGCCGCCTCGATGTCGAAGTGGCGTTCGTCCACAAGCGGCGTTCGGTAGACGAGGCCAACGTCGTCGCGGCACTGCAGGTTGTCGGTGATGTGGGTGGACGTCACTGCATCATCGTGGACGACATGATCGATGCTGCCGGCACCGTGTGCTCCGCCGCCGATCTTCTCAAGGAGGCCGGTGCCTTGAGCATTCGGGCGATGGCGACACACGGCGTGTTTTCTCCGCCTGCCGCCGATCGGCTCAAGAACGCCCCCATCGATGAGGTGGTCGTCACCAACACTCTCCCGATTTCTGACGAGATCAAGGATCTTCCCAATCTCACCGTGTTGTCGATAGCACCAAGCCTGGCGTCAACTCTGCGTGCCATCTTCGAAGATGAATCGGTGTCATCGATCTTCATGGGAGAGAATGTCTGACCAAAGTTCAGGCTGTCGCCAGTCAGAGGAAGAATAACTACTGCTCAGGGATCTCTTTTCTGAACACTTCTCCCTTGGGGGGAGTCAATCGGTGGAGCCGATTGGTGTGGCTCGGGTCTCAAGTAAGGAGGGTCTGCCTGCTGTCTCCGAAACTGACGACTGACGACTGATATGGACACAATCACTCTCACCATTACCACCGGCTCTAGCCCGGCGACGGTTGACCTGACCGTCGAGGCTGCCTCCTTCGTAGCAGCCAGAGGTGATGGGTTGCTCAATGTATTCATTCCTCATGCGACTGCCGGTGTAGCCGTGTTCGAGACGGGTGCTGGCAGCGATCAGGATCTACTCGACCATCTAGACGCATTGTTTCCGCGCGACGATCGGTGGCAGCATGCTCACGGTTCTCCTGGTCACGGAGCCGACCACGTCGTGTCGGCGCTGATTGCGCCCTCGATCTCGGTTCCCGTGATCGAGGGGATATTGCAACTGGGGACGTGGCAGTCGATCGTTCTCGTCGACCCCAACCGCGACAACCCGACGCGGACGGTGCGGTTGTCGTTCTTGTCGCGCTGACTCCAGAGACGTCGGGCTCGGACCCTCAGATCGGAGACTGTCTGCTGTTCCAACGCCCCTTGATCTTGGGCACGTCATCGCACCAGTCTGCGTCGCCGTCGCTAAACCGTCATGGCGCCACATACCATGTGGAGCCATCGGTCATGTAGTCGCAGGTGTTGCCGAGTGTCTTGTACCCGGACCCGATCGGTGCTGTGTTGTAGAACAGGTCGCAGGCGATCATGTCACCGGCCGTGCTGTCGCCCCACTGGGCATCGAGTAGCGGTTCGTTGCCGCGGTTCTACGGTTCTAATCCGGATCGGTCGGTGTTGTGACATCTGCTTGGCTTGTGTACAGAGATGTTGAAAGGGTTCTGTACGGCCCTAGGGCTCTTCCTCTCCTCGTTCGGGTCCTTTTCTTTTGAAGCTCGGCCACGGCGGCGACGGCACTGGTCGTGGCGGTTGCGGCGTCGGCGGTCGTAGTGGCCGTTTCAGCGCCGATCGGAGTGAATCTACTTTCGCTGTAGCCGCAGGCGGCAACGGTCAGGACGATGGCGATTCCCAAGGTGAATTGTTGTGTTCAGCGTTGCTTCTTATCTCCCCCGACCTGTTCTCTCTCTGTGGCTTACGCTATATCTGTTTGATCTGTAACTCCGGTAGAGGAAAATGGCATTCATCTTTTGCAACAGCTGGAGGGTGAGGCGTGGCGAAGTTGGATTGAGGGCTGTGACTCCGCCCAGGCTTCGAGTTAACGAAAAGAAGACGAGATCGCTTCTTGGCTTCTCCATGTCCCATCTCATCTTGCTCAAGACATCAAAACAGTGCGATAATCATCACTCCGCATTATTTCTTCTGAGGAGTTCCCATGGATCAGGTGAGCCTGCGCGCTAAGCGCCGCGAGGGCTCGGGCACCCGGCCTACCCGTCGGCTGCGTGCTGCTGGCGGCGTCCCCGGTGTGCTGTACGGCCGCGGCCTTGACAGTACCCCGCTCGTAGTGGACCGCCGCGATCTGTATTCCGCCCTGCACACCGAGGCCGGAACCAATGCCCTCATCAACCTCGAGGTCGGAAGCGACAAGTACCTCACCGTTGCTCGCGAACTGCAACGACATCCGGTGCTGGGCGAGATAATCCACCTCGATTTCATCAGCGTCTCGCTCGACGAGAAGATCACTGCCGAGGTGGGAATCGAGTATATGGGTGAGCCCGAAGGCGCCAAAGAGGGCGGGATCCTCGAGACCCTGCGCACCTCGGTGATGCTCTTGGCTCTACCGACTGAGATCCCGTCATCGATCCAGCTGGACATCTCCGCTCTGGAAGTCGGCATGACCCTTACGACTGTCGATCTTCCGGTGATCGATGGCGTCGAGTACCTCGAGACCGAGGGAACGCCACTGGTCAATGTGATCATCCCCCGAATCCTCGAGGTCGAAGAACCCGAAGTCGAACTCGATGAGGACGGCATGCCGATCGTCCCGGTCGAACTCGATGAGGACGGTATGCCGATCGAGGTCGAACTCGACGAGGAGGGCAAGCCGATCGTGGCCGATGAGGCAGAAGTGTCCGGCGAGGACCAGGGCTGAGCGATCGCCCTCTCTTCGTCGGCCTGAGGAATCCGGGCCCCGAATACGACGGTTCCCGCCACAATGTTGGCGAACCAGTGCTGCTGCGCGTCGCCGGACCGGCCAAGTTCAAGCGCGCTCCGAAGCGAATTAGAGCGCGGGTTGCCGAAATCCGGGTAGGCGAGCGCATGGTTACGTTGGCTCTGCCGACCACCAATATGAACCAGTCGGGCGGGCCGGTGGCCGGACTCATCGGCTACTACGGGGTCGCATTCGATCGCCTGGTGGTTGTACACGACGATATCGATCTTCCCTTCGGCAGGCTGCGGTTTCAATTCGATCGTGGGCCAGGCGGCCATAACGGAGTGGCGTCGGTCGTTAAATCGATCGACTCTCGCGAGTTCTGGCGCCTCAAGATCGGCGTCGGACGTCCTCCAGGCCGGATGGATCCAGCCGATTTCGTATTGCGCCGGTTTGCCAAGAATGAACTAACCGATGTCGAATTGCTGGTTGCAGAGGCCGCCGACGTGTTGACGACGTTTGCAGTAGATGGGGGAGACGCAGCCCAGCAGTACGCGGGAGAAGCGACGAAACGATTGGCGATCGGCGATTAGCGATCGGCAAGTGGCGGTCGGTATGCCGCGGCGGTTCAGCCTGGAAGAATCGCTCGCTAGTGTTGGCGACTGGTGACTGACGACTTCTCCCTACTGGCGACTCGATCGACGGTTCACTCGCACTAGCGTCGTCTTATGTACCTCGGCGCAATCGACCAGGGCACCACCAGCACCCGGTTCGTAATCGTCGATGATCGAGGTCGGATCGTCTCTATTGATCAGAAGGAGCACCGGCAGATCTACCCGCAGCCGGGATGGGTGGAACACGACGTCATTGAGATCTGGGAGAACACCAAACAGGTCATTGCGGGATCGTTACGGCGAGCAGAGCTCACCTCCGCAGATCTCGCGGCCGTCGGGATCACCAACCAGCGTGAGACCACCGTGTTGTGGGATGCATCGACCGGGGTACCGGTGGCGCCCGCGGTGGTGTGGCAGGACACCAGGACGGATTCCCTGGTGCGTAACCTGGGTGGCGAACTGGGGCAGAACCGATTTCGGATCGAAACCGGACTTCCGCTTGCCACCTACTTTTCCGGACCCAAGGCTCGTTGGCTCATCGATCGGCACGGACTCGGTAAGCGGGCCGGTGCGGGTGAAATCCTGTTCGGCACCATCGACACGTGGCTTATCTGGAATTTGACCGGTCGTCACATCACAGATGTCACGAATGCGAGCCGAACAATGCTGATGAGTCTGGCGAATCTCGATTGGGATGAGGATCTCTGCGAGGCAATCGGAGTGCCGCCGATCATGCTTCCCGAGGTTCTTCCATCGGTGGCCGAGTACGGTAGGGCAACCGGGGTTTTGGACGGCGTGACGATCGCTGGCGACCTGGGTGATCAACAGGCGGCCTTGTTTGGCCAGGCGTGCTTTGATTCGGGGTTGGCGAAGAACACCTACGGGACCGGGTGTTTTCTGCTCCTCAACACCGGGACTAACCGCGTTTCGAGCGACCACGGGCTGCTCACGACCCTCGGCTACCAGATTGCTGGAGAGATGCCCGTCTTCGCTCTCGAGGGCTCGGTGGCGATCGCGGGGGCAGGCGTCCAGTGGCTTAGGGACAATTTGGGGCTCATCGAAGACGCACACGAGATCGAAGGACTAGCGGCAACGGTTGGAGACAACGGAGACCTGTATTTCGTCCCGGCCTTCAGTGGACTCTTTGCTCCATATTGGCGATCCGACGCTCGGGGTGTTATCGCCGGGCTGACCCGGTTCTCCAACAAGGGTCATCTCGCTCGGGCGGTGCTTGAGGCGGTGGCCTATCAGACCCGCGACGTTCTCGAGGCTATGGAGGCTGACAGCGGTGAGCCGCTCTCGACGCTTTACGTCGACGGCGGGATGGTGGCCAATGATCTGCTCATGCAGTTTCAGGCAGACATCCTCGGGGTACCGGTAGCTCGTCCGGCGAATGCCGAGATGACTGCTCTCGGAGCCGCCTATGCCGCCGGGCTCGCAGTCGGCTACTTCGATGATCTCGATCATCTCGCCAGCCTGTGGCCTGAGGACAAACGGTGGGAACCGAGCATGGCATCTGACGAGAGAGAGCGCCTGTACGCCTCCTGGAAGAAGTCAGTTGAGAGGACCTTCGACTGGATTGAGTAGGGCAGCCTCTGGTCACCAGTCTCCAGTCAGCAAAAGACAGCACACAGACGCCAAACGTTCCCGGGAGAGTGAACTGTGATCCCTGATTTCTGGATTCTGACTGGCTATTGAGGACTGGCGACTGAGAACTTCGGATTGGGGCTGAAGACAAACTCCTTATTCGGTACGATCTATCCCACTCGACATGTCCATCCCCGATCGCCTTGCCTATCTGAGGATCGCCCTTGTTCCGGCGATCCTTACGCTGATCCTGGCCGCGGACCGGATCGATCACGCCTTCGGGATAGCCGCCATCGTCATGTGGGTCGCTTCGTTCACCGACTTTCTCGACGGGTATCTGGCCCGTCGCTGGGAGATCACCACAGTGCTCGGGGGGTTTCTCGATCAGATTGCCGACAAGCTGCTGGTGGCCGGTGGCTTGCTAGGTCTGGTTTCGGTGGACCGAGCCTGGGCCTGGGCCGCCTTCGTGATCATCGGTCGCGAGATTGCCATTTCGGGATTGCGCGGGGTGGCGGCAATGGATGGCGTCGTTGTACCTCCTTCATTGTGGGGAAAGACCAAGGCAAACTTTCAGTTTCTGGTGATTTTCATGGCATTGCTTCGAACCGCCGATACCTATGGAGGCCTCTATCCAGACCAGTGGGTAATGATCGTTGCAGTGGCCGTGACCCTCATGTCGGGAGTCGAGTACTTCACGCGATTCGTCGGTGTGCTGCGCTCAGACCGAACGAGTGCCTGACGTCTTCCTGACCGGTGCCACCGGGTTCATCGGCGGAGCCCTACTCGATCGGTTAACCACCGACGGGAGATCGGTTCTGGCGCTGGTTCGCAGCGAACCTGCCTCGCCACGGCTCGATCGAACGAGTGTTGACACAGTCATCGGTGATATCACCGATGAGGATGGTTTGTCTGCTGCGATGGCGGGATGTGCGACGGTGTTTCACGTCGCCGGGCTTAACGCGATGTGTCTGCGTGACCGATCCGCGTTGGAACATGTCAATGTCGATGGGACTATGACGGTCATCCGGGCAGCGGCTCGAGCCGGGGTCGATCGCGTCGTGTATACCTCGTCGGCGGCGTCGATAGGTGAGCCGCGGGGGACGGTCGGTATCGAGTCGACCGTCCATCGCGGCTCATACATCACGTCCTACGAGCGTTCCAAACATCTGGCTGAACTTGCCGCATTCCACGAGGCTGCCTTGGCCGGAGTCGAACTGGTCGCGATCAATCCCTCTTCGGTACAAGGTCCCGGTCGAGCCGGTGGCACGGCTCGCATACTCCTCGCCTATCTACGGGGACGGCTCCGGTTTGCCATCGATACCCGAATGGATCTGGTGTTCATCGATGATGTTGTCGACGCTCACCTGCTGGCCGAGAGCTCCGGTGCTCCCGGCCACCGTTATCTGGTGAGTGGGTGGACCACAACCGTCGCTGAAGCAATCGTAATGTTGACGACGGTGACCGGGCAGGAGCATCGAGTCCGGTACTTTCCTTCGCCGCTGCTCTTCGGCGCCGGTTGGGTGATCGGAGCCTGGTGCCGACTGATTCTCCGTGACGCTCCGTTCTGTCTGGAAATGGTCCGGATGCTTCGACACGGCCACGCTTACGACGGAAGCCTCATCGAACGGGAGTGGGGATTTTCCTACACACCACCGGAAGAGTGGTTGGCTCGAACAGTGGAGTGGTATCGATCAAGCGGACTCCTCTGAGCATCAACCAATCCATAGTCACCAGTCCTCAGCCTCAAGCCAGGAACCACAGTTCACTCTCTCAGATTCTGTTGGCCACCGTGTGCTGTCTTCTCTGGCTGGTGACTGGAGACCGGGGACTTCCCCGGTTGATGGCTGAATCGTAACATCTTCCCCACAAATGCCAGCCCCTCTCGCCGCCCTCGTCGACCGATGGGCGGCACGACCGGCGCCTGGACCATCCGGGTCGCTGGTGGTGCCGTACTCCGCCCGCGCCTTCTGGCTGGCCGGATTCGCCGCTGGAAGCAAAGGACCCATCCTGGCGATCGTCGCTAGCGAACGAGACGCTGAGAATCTCGTCGACGACCTAGAACTATTCTCGCCGGCGGTTCTCCACCTGCCGGCGTGGGAGACGCTTCCCTTTGAACACGTATCTCCGACTGTGGCGACGATGGCTACCCGCATGCAAGCGCGTCATCTGCTGATCCGGGGAACCCCTGGGGTGGTTGTGGTTGCGTCGATTCGGGCAGCCGTTCAGCGCGTGAGTCCGTCCTCGGTGGAGGCCATCAACCTGCAGGCGAAGAGTTCTGTCGACTTCGATGCGACGGTTCGGACCCTGGCAGGGTTCGGCTACGACCGGACCGATCGGGTGGAGGCGCGGGGCGAGATGGCCGTTCGCGGTGGGATCATCGACGTCTATCCAGCCCAGGCGGCGACACCGGTTCGAGTCGACTTCTGGGGAAACCATGTCGAGGCGATAACGACGTTCTCGGTGGTATCGCAACGTTCCGATACTGCGATCGACCGTGCAGTGATCTTTCCGGCTCGCGAAATGCGTTCCGACGAGCGACTGGCCGCAGCTGCTGCGGCATTGCGCCAATCTGCTCCATGGGCGGCTGCAGAGTGGGAGCGGATAGCGGAGGGAGTGTCGTTTCCGGGAATCGAGTCATGGCTGCCGTGGCTATCGGACGCGACGACGGCCATTGACGAGGCAAGTGACGCGACCTCGTTCGTGCTTTTCGAGCCAGCCCGGGCTCGGGATCGGGCTGCCGACCTCGTGACCGAGGAGAGGGAACTGGCGGCGGCTCTTGCCTCCACGTGGGGACCAGGTGCGCCGGAAGTCGGTGAACACCCTGCGCTGTATCTCGATTTGGACTTTTCGTTGCCGGAAGCGAGGACTCTGGAGGTGCCGACACTGGCTCCAGGTCCCGGTAGCGAGGAGATCATCGTAGGTGGTCTCGATGCCGTTCCCGGCGACGTCGAATCTGTCGCAGCCGGTATTGGGGATCTTATCAGTCGCGATCTAGACGTCGTTATCGCCATGGACGGGGTAGCGGCGGCCGACCGAGTGGCCCGGTTGCTCGGTGAAGCGGGGTTGTCACTCCCGCGCTGGGAAATGGTCGAGTCGGGTTCGGCCATCATTGCCGCCGGTATCCACTACGGCTTTGTGCTTTCCGAGATCGGGGTGGCGGTACTCGGTGAGCGCGAGATAGCAGGAAGACGCCGGGCTCACCGCAGGGTCGGAATCAGAGCTGGAGGCGGCACTGCGACGAGGTACGGCGATCTCACCGAAGGTGACTTCGTCGTCCACCGCCACCACGGGATCGGGAGGTTCGAGGGACTTGTCACTCAGAGCCTGGGCGGGATCGAACGCGACTATCTGCTGGTCGCATACGCCGGTCAGGACAAGCTCTATGTACCGACCGACCAACTTGCAGCTATTCGCAAGTACACCGGTGGCGAGTCGCCCCGGGTGAGCCGGATGGGCGGCGCCGATTGGGCGCGGACCCGTGGGAGGGTTCGCAAGGCCGTGGCTGCGGTCGCCGAAGAGGTCGTCGCCCTGCACCGGGCCCGAGTCCAGGTGGCAGGCCACGCCCATGCACCTGATTCAACGTGGCAACGCGAGATGGAAGCCACCTTTCCCTTTGAAGAGACAGCCGATCAACTTACGGCGATCGCCGATGTCAAGGAGGACATGGAGTCAGAGGAGCCGATGGATCGGCTCGTATTCGGCGATGTCGGCTTCGGCAAGACGGAGGTCGCGGTTCGGGCCGCATTTAAAGCAATCCAGGACGAAAAGCAGGTGGCGATTCTGTGTCCGACGACGCTCCTTGCTCAGCAACATCACCAGACCTTCTCGGACAGGTTCGACCCCTATCCGGTGCGGGTTGAAATGCTCAGCAGATTCCTGACGCCAAAGCAGCAGCGCGTGGTGGTTGCCGGAGTCGGCGATCGCACGGTTGACATCGTGATCGGAACCCATCGTTTGCTGAGCGAGGATGTCGGGTTGGAGGGACTGGGCCTGCTGGTGGTCGACGAGGAGCAGCGGTTCGGAGTGGCCGCCAAGGATCGGATCAAAGCTCTCCGAACATCGGTCGATGTGCTGACGCTCACGGCGACGCCGATCCCGCGCACACTGGAGATGGCCCTGACCGGGATCAGGAAGGTGAGTCGGATCTCAACGCCACCCGAAGACCGCCATCCGATTCTCACGTTTGTCGGTCCCCACGATGAGCGGGCTATCTCGGCCGCCATCCGACGCGAGATGCTACGCGAGGGACAGGTCTTCTACGTTCACAATCGGGTGCAGTCGATCGAACATGCAGTGGTCAGGCTCCAGGCGCTGGTTCCGGAGGCCAGGTACGCCGTTGCCCATGGCCAGATGAATGAAGGGCAGCTGGAGCAGGTAATGCTCGATTTCTGGAACGGCGCTTACGACGTGCTGGTGGCTACGACGATCATTGAGTCCGGTCTGGATCTTCCTCAGGTCAACACTCTTGTTGTGGAGCGCGCCGACATGCTGGGGTTGGCTCAGCTGTACCAACTCCGAGGTCGGGTCGGGCGGTCCTCGCAGCGTGCATACGCCTATCTGTTCCATCCGGAGGACCAGCGCCTCAGCGAGGAGGCTCACCGGCGTCTGGAGGCCATCGGAGAGTTTCGAGATCTGGGTTCGGGCTTTCAGTTGGCGATGCGAGACCTGGAGATTCGTGGTGCCGGGAGCATGCTGGGCAACCTACAGTCGGGCCATCTGTCTGCGGTGGGATTCGACCTCTACATCGAGATGGTTGCAGATGCGGTTTCTGAGCTGGAGACGGGTCAGGCTCCGCCACCGGAACCGTCACAGGTTCGGATTGATCTGCCGCTCGACGCTCACCTGCCGGAGACCTATGTGCAGGACCAGGCGGCGCGCCTGGAGGCATACCGGCGGCTGGCCGCCGCCAGGGAGACGGCTGATGTCGACGACGTGGTGGGGGAATGGACCGATCGATATGGACCCCTTCCGGAGAATGCCGAAACGCTCATCGAGGTGGCGCGACTCCGGGTCGAGGCCCTCCGGGTCGGCATCGAGGAGATTGTGGCGATGCGCCGAGATGTGCGGATCGAACCGGTCTGCCTGACGGCCAGCCAGGAGGTATGTCTGCAGCGCCTTTCTCGGCGGGCGATTGTGCGCGGCCGCGCCCTGTTCCTCCCGACACTCGGAAACAGCCCCGCGACAGAGTTGATCGAGTTTATCCGTACAATGTGGCCCCCCGATCGGGATTGATTCTCTTGCGCAAGTTGCCCGCAATCATCGTCGTCTTCGCCCTCGTGGCCGTCGCCTGCTCGTCGGGCGGCGGCCTGATCGGCAACGTGGGTGACTTCGAACTCACCGAAGCCGATCTCGGTGAGTTATTCGAATCGAGCACACTCCCGATCGATGAGGAACTGAGGCAGGCGATCTTTGCTCTGCTGGCCCGTGAGATTCTTGTGCGTGGCCTCGAAACCGACTTCGACCTGCAGTTAGATCAGGAGGAGGTTGAAGCTGCCTACACCGAATTCGTTGCCGAGATGAATCTGGCGGACATGACACCAGGGGAGTTTCTCGGGATTACCGACGCGAGTCTTGAGATGGTCCGGTTCAATGCAGAGATCGGTGTCTTGAGACAGCAGGTGATCGATGGGTTGATTCTTCAGCCCGAGACGATTGAGGCATTCTTCAGTGCACCTGCCGCCTATACGACCGTCTGTGTGAGGCACATTCTGGTGGAGACCACCGTGGAAGCCGACGATGTCTTGGCTCGCCTCGACGATGGCGAAGACTTCTCGACTCTGGCCACGGAACTATCGCTCGACACCGGGGCGCCCGGTGGCGATCTCGGCTGTGGTCTTGCTGCTCGCTATGTTCCCGAGTTTGCCGAGGCGGCAGTGACCGGTGACGTCGGCGAATTGGTCGGGCCGATCGGGACGGACTTCGGATTCCACGTGCTCATCGTCGACGAGCGTTCGGCTCCCACCGAGGAGGACGTCAAGGCAGACCCGCAGACCTACCTGACCGACGGCGACGTCTCGGCGCTTTGGATCGAATGGCTCAACGAGACTCTGAGTGTTGCCGAGGTGACTGTCGACGAGAAGTACGGTTCCTGGAGTCCGGCCGGAATTGTTCCACCGGATTTGCCGGATCTCGTTCCGTCCGGGGAATGAGCGGTCCAGTTAGGATCGTCGGACTCGGCCCAGCCGGACTAGACCGGGTTTCGGAGGCGATCCTCACTCTGGTTGAGGATGAGGCGATTCCGGTGGTAGGGCGCACCCGGCACCATCCTGCTGCCCTTGATCTTGAGACCGTCAGGCCGGTGACCTGGTGTGACGATCTGTATGAATCGTGCGAGACCTTCGACGATGTCTACGGAGCCATCACAGCGCGAGTACTCGACCTCGCGTCGGGTGGACCGGTGACATATGCCGTTCCGGGTTCGGTATTCGTAGGAGAGCAAGCCGTGGCGATGATCCGGCAGCGCGCCGATGAGTTGAATATCCCCTGTGAATTGGAGCCCGGAGAATCGTTCCTCGATCTGGCTTTGGCGAAAGCCGGTATCGACCCATTCGATCTCGGCATGCAGGTTATCGATGCCCATCGACTCCCCGAACCGCTGTTGCTGCACCTGCCGACGATGATCGTCCAGGTGGATGGGCCCGAGGCGTTCACGCGGGTACATGAACGACTCTCCCGCCTGCTTGAGGCTGACACGCTGCTTACCGTGCTGGCCGATCTCGGCACGAACGCTGAGTCGGTTACTCAGATCGCTCTCGAAGACCTTCGGCCCCACCACGCCGGGATCAGAGTGACGTTTGCGCTCGATGTGGAGGCGCCGGGCTGGCCGGGACTCGTTCGCACCAATACTCGTCTGCGTCGGGAATGCCCCTGGGATCGCGAACAGACCCACTATTCGTTAGCCCGCCACCTCCTGGAGGAAGCATACGAGACCCTCGACGCAATTGATGCTCTCCCTTCTAGGGCCCCCGTCGGTCCGGAGAAGGTGGCTGCTTATGTGCATCTCGAGGAGGAGTTGGGCGACCTCCTGCTCCAGGTGGTGTTCCACGCGACACTTGCCGCCGAGGTGGGGGTGTTCGGCGTCGAAGAAGTTGCCGAAGGGATCCGTCGAAAGTTGATTCGGCGTCACCCCCACGTCTTCTGCGATGTGGATACCGAAACGGTCGACCAGGTTCTGTCGAACTGGGAGGCTCTCAAACAGGATGAGAAGGGGCGGAAATCAGTGCTTGACGGTATCCCCTTGGCATTGCCATCGCTGACCAGGGCTCTCGAATTCCAGGTTCGGGCGGCTTCGGTGGGTTTCGACTGGTCCGATCACGAGGGCGCGGTTGCCAAGGTGAGAGAGGAACTCGCCGAAGTCCTCGACGGGCTCGACGACCCGGATTCGACCCGATCCGAGATTGGCGATCTTCTCTTTTCCGTCGTCAATCTCGCACGGCAGCTGGACGTCGACCCCGAACAGGCGTTGCTCGGCGCCGCCAACCGTTTCGATCGCCGCTTCCGGATGGTGGAGGAGGGTGGAGACATGACCGCTGCGACCCTTGAGGAACTGGATAGGCGTTGGGAAGAGGCCAAACGGTCACTCTGACCGTTTGGCCTCTGCCTGCTCGTCCGCTCGTCCGCCCTGAATAGCTTCAGCCATTGTGAGACATGTAGTACCTTCGCGACTGAATAGGAGGGCCCGTGGCGACCATCACATCGATCCGGGCCCGCGAAGTCCTCGACTCCCGGGGTAACCCCACCGTTGAGGCCGAGGTGCTGCTCGCTGGTGGGCATTTCGGCCGTGCGGCGGTTCCTTCGGGGGTATCGACAGGGGCTCTTGAGGCCATCGAGCTTCGAGATGGCGGAAACCGTTTCGGCGGTAAGGGCGTGACGCGGGCCGTCGAAAACATCAACGACTCGATAGTGCCTCTACTCCTGGGTCGGGATGCCACCGACCAGGAATCACTTGATCAGGCGATGGTTGATCTCGACGGGACACCGAACAAGGCTAATCTGGGGGCTAACTCCATACTTGCCGTGTCGTTGGCTTGCGCCCGGGCCGCTTCGGCAAGTGTGGGTCTTCCGTTGTTCAGATACCTCGGCGGAACCGGAGCAAGACTGCTGCCGGTTCCCCAACTTAACGTTCTGAATGGTGGCGTTCACGCCGCCAACTCTGTGGATATTCAGGAGTTCATGCTGGTCCCGGCCGGCTTCGGGACGTTCAGGGAATCGTTACGAGCCGGTGTCGAGGTGTACCACGCGTTGCGTAAGGTGCTCGCCGGTCGTGGGCTGGCAACCAATGTGGGGGATGAGGGCGGTTTTGCGCCAAACCTTGCGGCCGATCGCGATGCTTTCGAACTACTTCTGGAGGCGGTCTCGGCTGCCGGCTATCAACCGGGCGCCCAGTTCGGCTTTGCGATCGACTCTGCGGCTACCGAGTTCTATCGCGAGGGCCGATATCGACTCGATGGCGGAGCGCTGACCTCCGAGGAACTCGTCGAGTACTACGTGGGACTCGTCGATGATTTCCCGATCGTATCGATCGAGGATGGACTCGCCGAAGATGATTGGAAAGGTTGGGCGACCTTGACGGAGCGTCTCGGCGCCAGGGTGCAATTGGTTGGTGACGACATTTTTGTCACTAATGAGGATCTGCTCAGGCGCGGAATCCGTGAGGGGATCGCCAACTCGATCCTCATCAAGGTCAACCAGATCGGCAGCGTGTCTGAGACTCTCCACACAATGGAGCGGGCCGAGCAGGCCTCGTATACCCGGGTAGTCAGCCACCGCTCCGGCGAGACCGAGGACACATTCATAAGCCATCTCGCCGTTGCCACCAACGCCGGCCAGATCAAGACTGGCGCGCCGGCTCGCGGTGAGCGAACAGCCAAGTACAACCAGTTGCTTCGCATCGAGGAACGGCTTGACTATGGAGCCCGTTTTGCCGGTTGGGACACCTACCCACGGTATTCGGAATGATCGATGCCAAGCGTTCCGCCGGACTCCGACTCTGGGGTTTTTTAGCCCTGGTCTTCCTCGTACTGCTCGTCGTGGCTGCAGCCGGCATTTTCCCGTTTCGCCAATTGCTCGCACAGGAACGGGCGGTCGATCTCGCCCAGGCTCAACTGGACGCGCTTGTCGAGGAGAACCTGCGGCTCGAGCAGCAGATAGCCGCTCTGGGGACGGACGAAGAGGTCGAACGCCTGGCCAGGGAGCACTTCGGTCTCGTGATGCCGGGTGAGATCGGCTACGTGGCCATCATCCCTGAAGGGATCATTGACCCGGTGCCGCCAGGTCGCGATCTCACTCTCGAGAGAGAGCAACCGCTGTGGCGTCAGGTGTGGGAATTCCTCACCGGACGCGACATCATCGACGATGAATGACGCCGCCGTCGCGGCGGCGCAGATTGGACGTCCGCTCCGTTCGCCCGTCGATGTGGCCGTCCGTTGTCATCTGGACCTGCCGATCGTTATTCGGGTACCTCCGATTCTCGACGAAGGAACCCCGTTTCCAACAACCTTTTGGCTGTCGTGTCCACTGGCGGTGCGACGGATCGGCCGTCTCGAGTCGGCAGGTGGGGTGAGGGCGATGGATCGCCGGTCTCTGGCCGACTCGGAGTTCGGGGCTGCCCTCGACGCCGCCCATGAGCGGTACCGATCTGATCGTGACGCATTGCTGGCTCCCGGCGTCAAACTGGCTCCGAGTGGGGGGGTGGCCGGCGCCGCCGCTGGGGTGAAGTGCCTTCACGCTCATTACGCCGATCACGCAGCCGGTAATGAGAATCCTGTCGGGGCTGTCACGGCGCCGTGGGTGGAACCGTTCGATTGCGTCACCGGCTGTGTGATCGAGGCCGAGTCCGGTGTCGACTTCAACACTCGGTGGGTAGAACCTAGGTGAGGCTCGCTGCCGTCGACATCGGAACCAATACCGTTCGGATGCTGGTGGCCGACATCGAAGGCGCCCTGGTCTTGGAGGTAGATCGGGCTGTGGATGTGGTCGGACTCGGGAAGGGTATCAGCCAATCGGGAATGATCGCTCCCGAATCGATGACTGATGCCGTCGCTGTACTGACCGGCTACGGGCAGCGAATCTGGGCTATGAATCCGCTTCGGATCCGAGTGGTTGCTACTTCGGCATCACGGGAGGCATCGAATTCGGGAGAGTTAGTCGAGCGGATCGAAGCGGCCCTGGGCTTGACTCCCGACATCGTTTCGGGTGAGGAGGAGGCTTGTCTGGCCTTTGCAGGAGCAGTGTGGGGCGCCGGGTCGGCCGGTCGACACTTGGTGATCGATGTTGGGGGCGGTAGCACCGAATTTGTCTCCGGGCACGACAGTCCCGAGACAGCAGTGAGTATCGACATCGGATCGGTTCGGCTGACGGACCGTTTGCTTGTGGCGCGTCCGCCGGAACCCGGAGGAGTGGAGTGCGCTCGTCTCGCGGTGCGAGAGATGTTTGGCTCGGTTCCGATTCCCGATCCTCACGTGAACGCTATTGGTGTCGCCGGGACTTTTACGTCTCTCGCCGCGATTCACCTCGGGCTCGCGCGGTACCAGAGAGAGAGGGTCCATCGGGCTGTGTTGTCTCTTGGAGATCTGGACGATCTAGTGATGGTGCTGTCGGGAATGACGTTGAGTGAGACTGAGTCGATCCCGTCGCTTGATCCGAAGCGGGCTTCGGTGATCCTGGCTGGCGCGGTGATTGCAGCCGAGGCGGTACGTCGATCTGGATCAGATTCGGTGACGATCTCCGAGACCGACATCCTTGAAGGAATCGTGCTGACCCTCAGCCGAGAATGATTGGCCGACCTTGTGTGCCGATCACAGTTTCAATCACGCCTACTCCGGCCCCGATTCTGAGCCCATCCACATCGGCAATTACCGGTTCGAGGGCACCTGCTCGGCCGATCGTGACTCTGGTGATTTCCGTGACCTCGGTTCCGTGTTCGATCGGCGTGGCGGCCGGATGCTCCTCCGGTGGACAGTTCCACTCGATGAAGAAGGGGAGATTGTTGGGTCCGAGCATGCCGACCAGGCCGGCAAGGCGCCATGACAGGACCGATCCATCCGGTCTCTGCCGGCTCATGGCAGCCGGCTCCTCGCCAAGCACCCTGCCGATGAAAGAGATGTCGTCGGTGCGGAGGCACAGCGCAGCCGGCATGAGATCGGCGGTCGTGTTGGCGGTCACCCACCGCCCCAGGGGACTTCCCGCCGCCTCGGTCGGATCTACTACTGCCATCAGTTCGAGGTAGGTCGCTCCGAGTGGGACAACTCGATTTCCGGTGCCATGCCCGGCATGCTTGCCCCCATTGACCGATGCGATGCCGAACCCGTCCAGCAACTGATTGGCCCCCCAGCCGAGGTCGGGTACGAGGATGATGACGTGGTCGATCGCGATCATGTTGTTGCCACCGGAGCTCTGGTGAGGACGGGTGTTGTGGCGGCCGTTGTCGAAGCGGTGTCGTCCGAACAAGCAGCAGCCGTTAGGACAATCACTAACAGGGTTCGTAGTGCGAATCGTGGATGCATGTGAGACCTCTGACCACGGGTCTGGGAAACGATACCGTTCGGTTGCCGGCGTCGATCTGATTAGCCTCTTCGGTCAAGGCAGCCTTGAGCCGATCGCCTCCATGACAACGATCACGAGTTGTGTCTCGCACGGTTATTCCTTGTGCCCTATCTTGACTCGTCGCCGACCATTAACTGTCGTCGGCGGCGGTTGCCCACTCTCGTCCGAAGGTCCAGGGGCGTTGACTCTTCGCAAAGATCGCCTGATAGACCGCGATCGCGCTGCGTTCGAATGCCACTGCCGACCCTGCCATGTACATCCGCCAGATCCGGTAGGTGACTTCGTCGGCGGCCTGGATGGCGGCTTCGCGGTTGTTCTCAAGGTTGGCCACCCAATGCCGCAAGGTAAGCGCGTAGTTGCTGCGGAGGTTTTCGATATCGAGGGTTTCGAAGCCTGCTCTCTCGGCAATTTCGATGGAGGTTTCGATCGGTGTCAGCTCACCGTCGGGGAACACGTACGTGTTCACAAACGTGCGTCGGCGGCGGCTGAAGCGGCCAGGGCGTGACCTCTTGGTGATGCCGTGATTCATCAGCACGCCGTCCGGCGCCAGAAGATCGTGGAGATGCGAGAAGTAAGTCGTCAACTGTTCGGCGCCGACATGCTCAAACATGCCGACGGAGGCGATGGCGTCGAACTCGCCTCCGACATCGCGGTAGTCACTGACCATTATCTTGACCTGGTCCTCGAGGCCCTCTTCACGAACCCGCCGTATGGCTTCGGTGGCCTGCTCCGGACTCAGAGTTACGCCGACCGCGTTCACTCCGTAGTTGGCGGCGGCATGACGCACCAGGGCACCCCAGCCGCATCCCACATCGAGCAGCTGTTGTTCCGGTTGGAGTTGCAGTTTTCGGCAGATGAGGTCCAGTTTGCGGTACTGCGCCTGGGCCAGTGACTCGTCGGCGTTGAGAAAGTAGGCGCACGAGTAGACGAGTTCGGGATCAAGAAACTGCTCGAAGAAGTCGTTGCCGGTGTCGTAGTGATGGCGCACGGCGGCGCTGTCCCGATTCGAGGAATGGAGGCGTCCTTTGAGGCCTGGCCGGGTCGCTTTCTTGCGTCGGCTGTCCCCTGGAAGTCGCCGCAGCAGGTTCGCTACCTTGGCGATCGCTACCCGGCTGTTTCTGAGCTGGTCGATCTCGGCTCCGAAATGGAGCAATCCGATGATGTCGCCCTCGCAGTCGATGTCGTCGTAGATGTAGGCCTCTCCGGCCACCAGATCGGATGGCGGGTAGAAGGCTGCTCGGAGTGCACCCGGATGCTGTAATACGATGGTGGAAGTTGCGTCGGGTGGACCCCACATCTCCCCGGACCACGACCGCATAGCGGGCGGTTGGGTACCGGTAGTCGCGAGCAGCTGCTCGTACACCTTCCGGCTAATCGTGAGTGCGTCGGCTATTGGATTATCTCCATCAATCGATCAACGGCGTGGCCGACGAGTCTATTCACCAGATAATATCGCACGAGTCTATTCCTAGATAATGTCGGAGAGGTGGCGCGTCCTCGTTGCCTTTGTCGCGGTCAATAGTCACACAAAAGGAACGAGTCGCTGCCGTTGGGTGGCCGCGCCTCGGTGGTTGGAGCCGGAGCGTTGGAGGTTGACCTTCGATTCGGACCATGGCAAGCGCTCTGGCGGGAGCGATCGCATAGATCGCGGCCTTCGAAATCCCGGATGGAAACCACATATCCCTTGTGACACAAGGGATATGTGGTGCCCGGGGCAGGACTCGAACCTGCACGTCCCCGAAGGGACAGCGGATTTTAAGTCCGCCGCGGCTGCCAATTTCGCCACCCGGGCAGTCAGGGGGAGGTTATCGCGCTATCCGCCTGCCCACTCAGAAACTATGCGGTCCAGTGTGGTGAGCGGTACCAGGCCTGAACCGAGCACCGTGTCGTGGAAGCCCTTGATGTCGAAGTTGTCTCCGAGCGATTCCTCGGCTTCGCGGCGGATCCGCTGAATCTCGAGCCGACCGATCATGTAGGAGAGAGCCTGGCCCGGCATGCCGATATAGCGGTCGATCTCCTCTTCGACCGAGAACACGGTGTTGGGCGAGTTGTCTACCATGAAGTCGATCGCCTTCTGTCGACTCCAGCCCATGGCGTGGAGGCCGGTATCGACCACTAGGCGACCGGCACGGGTCGAATCTGCTGAGAGCATCCCGATACGGTGCAGTGGTGACTCGTACAGGCCCATTTCGTCGGAGAGGCGCTCGGTGTAAAGGCCCCACCCTTCACCGTAGGCAGAGATGAACGCTTGCTTGCGAAACTCGGGGATTCCTTCGAGTTCGCCGGCTATGGCGAGTTGAAGATGATGACCAGGGATCCCCTCGTGAAAGGCAAGGGCCTCGATCTCGTACGTCCCCCACGCCGTGGGGTCGGAAGTGTTCACGAAGAACATCCCGGGTCGGGAACCGTCTTTGGCCGGTCGGAAGTAGAAGCCGAGCGGGCCGCTGGGCGTCTCCTTGACCAGGCAGTCCGCTTTCGGAATCCTGCCGAACCAGTCACTCATGGCGGCTTTCGCCTTGGCCATGGCCTGTTCCGAGTCGGCGATGATCGACGGTCCGTCGGAGTAGTGGAGATCGGGGTCGTCTCGTAGCCGGGAGTAGATAGCGTTCAGATCGCTAGTGCCGAGCACTACCTGACCCAGTTGGCGATACTCTCCATCGAGGTGTTCGATCTGGTTGAGACCGATCTGGTGTACCTCGGTCGGATCCATGTCGAGGGTCACGTAGCGAAAGATCGTCCGGGCGTATAGGTCCTCGCCGTCGGGGAGATGACAGAGACCCGGTTCCTCCTGGGATCGCGTCTGCGGTAGAAGCTCGGTGGTCACAAGATCACGCCAACGCTGCATTGCCGGATGCACGTGGTCCCGGACGACGTCCACCATACGATCGCGCCACTCCGCTTCGCCATCCCAGTCTTGCGGCGCCTGCAGGGCGAGGAGCGGGTTGGAGTCGAAGGAGGCCGCCAAGAAGGCGTCTATTTGATCGACCGCCTTGGCTGCCGTCGATCCCATCGGGGTGTGGTCTCTTGCTATGCCTTCCCGGAGCCGGTCGGCGGCCTCGTCGAACATGCGGGCCAGCCCCTGGTACTTGGCGGGCATCGCTCTGGCGTGTTCGGGTTCGACCAGTGGCAACTGGGGGACGATCACCGGCAGCATCGCCTGGATCCCAATTGCGTGGTTTGCAGCCATTTCGTCGAAGCGGCCTTCAGCGACTTGAGCGTTGCTAAGAGCCTCAAAGATGAGTACCTCTCTGGTGATCCGTTCATCTGCGGTTAGATCTGATGGATCGATTGCTTCGGCTCGTTCGACAAAACCATTGAGGCGGGCGATATTGGCGTCCTCGGCCTGGCGGGAGACCTGCTCCATCTCGGAATCGTGGCTGTGAACCCCGAGCATCAGCGCCTGAGTGGGGTTACTCTCTAGGACATGGGCCCAGTACTCGTCTGCCAGGGCCGCGAGAGTATTGTTCACGTGGACGCCTTCTGTCGGGAGCAACCGATCCTACGGCTTCGCCTGCACCTCCCGGCTGTACATCCGGTGCCGCTTGGTCCACGGGACATCGAGCGCCTCCATATTTCGCATCATCGGTATGTTGCCCTCCTCGACCTGAACTATCTCGGCACCCACGAAATCGTACTTTTGGGCGCCGCGAACCAGTGCCGCGTACAGGACTAGGTTTGCACCGGAGCCGCGATGTTCGGGAACGAGTCCCATTGCCAGGATGGTGGTCTTGCGGGTTCGTTTGGTGGCTCGCTTTAATCGAATCCAACCGAACGGGAGTAGCCTGCCTCGGATCGCTCTGATCGCGTCAGAGACATCGGGGAGTATGAGTAGATATCCGACGACCGCATCGTCCTGCATCAGCAGTAGGACCAGACGGGGATCGGCGATCAGGAGAAACTTCTTGACCATCGCTTCGATCTCCACATTGTCGACAGGCGTATACCCCCAGCCGCCCGACATGGTCTCGTTGTACATCCGACCCAGTCGGAGAATCCACGGTTTGATCTCTCGCTTCGAGGAAAAGGTCTTCATCGTATACCCGACGGCGTCGGCAACTGCGTCAGCCATGGAGAAGATCTGGTCCTGCACCTTGTGAGTTGTCCTCACCTGGCCGCTGAGATAGTCGGTGGCCGGTGTGAGGCCGGCGTTTCGGATAAGTCGGTCGTAGTAGCGGTGGTGGTAGGCGGCTCCAAGTACGGGAGGGAGGTCGAAGCCGTTCGCCAGCACACCGTGGCCGTTGGAGGACAGAAGACCATTGGACCCGACGAGCGAGGTCAGGCTCCGTTCGGAGGCCCATACGACGGCGGTCTCGAACAGGGAATCGGCGGTCGACTGGTCATCGATCGATTCGAAGTAGCCGAAGAACGCGATATGGCTGGCACGAAGTTCGTTGCTAGGTCGATGTTCGAAGAGGGCAATGCGTCCGGTCAGACGACCAGCATCTTCTGCGACGAAGAAGTCTGCCTCGGAGTGGCGGTAGAAGGGGTGTGAGCGATGAAGGGCAGCCATTTCTACGGTACGCATCGGTGGTATCCACAATGGCTCATCTCGGTATAGATCGTGGGGGAAGGAGACGAAGCGAAGCCGGTCGGCGCGACTAGACATCACTTTGCGAATTCTCACGACCCCTCCCGCATTTCGTTGGCCTCACCCTAAGGAGAATTGGTATCGGCGTACACTCGTCGCGAACTAGAGATCTCCCATGCGCATGACCCGTGTCGTCGTCGTACTTGCCCTCGTTGCCGCCGCCTGCGGGGTTGATACCAACTCCACCGACCCTACCGCCGGATCGTCGAGTGCATCTACTGCGGCCCCAACCACCCCACGGCTTTAGCGACAACGGCAGCAACGGCTACTACGGCCACAACGAACGCTCCGGTGGTGAAGACTGTTTCCACGGCAGATCTGCCTGCCGATGCCAATCCGATATTTGGAATCTGATGGTCCGACTCGTGGCCGGACGAGACCATGACGGCAATGTACCGACTAGTCGCTCCTGTCTGGGACGAACTCGTTCTTCCCGCTCGTATGGAGTATGGCGTTGAGTTTGACGACGACTCCCTTGACCGGTTCATCGTGGGCTTTCCCGAACCCGACAACACGGCAGAGGTAATCTACTACGACTGCTCCAACCCCTGGTCAAATCGTATTGTCAGCCTTTACGTGTTTTTGGCGGATATTCTAAGCAGCCCGGCTTCGGTGCTGATCTTCGATGTGCTGTTGACGCTCAGCGGTTTAACACCGGTCGGCGAGACGGAGATGATTGAGGGCGAGGTCACCCTTGATCTCCCCTCGGGTGAAGATCTCGAACTCGATGCCAATTACAAGGGACACCCCGATCGGTCGGCCCGGTTACCGTTTTGGCAGGAGACTTCTAGGAGGTAGCGATCGTCGAGGCCATTGTCAGGAGGAGCCTCATCGGCCTCATAGGCGGTCCGATGACCTGGGCTGTGGAGATCTGATTGCACGCCGATCAGAAGATCCTCAAGTTTGGTGGTTCTTCTGAGTTTGCGTCGATGGAGTTGCTTGAGTCCTGGGGCTGAGGCCGATTAGACGGCGTCGATGTAGTCGTCGAGCGCCTCGGGGTTGGCGATCGCCTGGCGGTTGGTCACGGAATCCCCGCTGATTACGGCGCGGACGGCTTGCTCCATCTTCTTGCCGCTGAGGGTGTAGGGGATAGCCGACACGGTGGCGATGTGCCGAGGCACGTGCCGGGGAGATGTCTGGTGGCGGATCCGGGCGCGGATTGCTCTCTCCAGATCGGTGTCGAGCGTGTATCCCTCGGTCGGCACGACGAAGAGGACCACTTCGACATCGCCATCCACATCCCGTTCGACCACGACCGAGTCCTCGATTTCGGGCATCGTCTCGATCGCCCGGTAGATCTCGGCGGTTCCGATTCTCACGCCACCGGGGTTGAGCGTGGTGTCGCTTCTGCCGTAGATAACGACACCTCCCTCGGGTCGGATCTCGACGAAATCGCCGTGGGTCCAGACGCCGGGATTGGCATCGAAGTAGGCACTCCGGTAGCGATCTCCTCCGGGGTCCTTCCAGAACGAGATCGGCATCGACGGAAAGGGAGCGGTACATACCAACTCGCCGGTATGGCCGATCACCGGTTGGCCGGACTCATCCCATGCTTCGACCGCGCAGCCCAAGGCTCGGGCCTGGAGTTCGCCCCGGCGTACCGGCAGAGTCGGAACCCCGAGAGCAAAACATCCGACGATGTCGGTTCCACCGCTGACGGACGCCAGTTGGATGTCGTCACTGACGTTCTCGTAGACCCAGTCGAACTGCTCCGGATTGAGTGCTGCACCGGTGGACCCTACCCAGCGGATCGATGACAGATCGGCTTCGGTCCTGGGGATGAGCCCGGAATTGGCGTTGGCTGCGAGGAACCTGGGGCTGATCCCAAAGTGAGTGATTCTGGTATCGGCTGCGATTCGCCACAGTGTTCCCAGATCGGGGTGTGATGGACTCCCGTCGTACAGGACCACGGATGCCTCGGCGGCCAGAGCGCTTACCAGCCAGTTCCACATCATCCAGCCGCAAGTGGTGAACCAGAAGACCCGGTCGTCACGCCGTACGTCGGAATGGAGCCGGAGCTCGGTCAGATGCTTGAGCAGCACACCACCGCTGCTGTGAACGATGCTCTTTGGTGGACCCGTCGTGCCCGAGGAGTAGAGGATGAAGGCTGGCTGCTCGAAGGGGAGCTGGGTGAATGACGGTAGATCGGGTCCGGCGGCGATGAGGTCCTGCCACGACAGTGACGGTGTATCGCCGCTCTCGACTCCGGCACCAACTTTGTCGATCGTCACGATGGCCCGAAGTTCGGGAATGGCATCGAGCGCGGCACCAACCGTGTCGCCGACGAGGTGAACAGAGTCGTTGTAGCTATATCCGTCGACGGTGATGAGGACCTTCGGCTCGATCTGGCCGAAACGGTCGATTACTCCGAGCGGACCGAAATCGGGAGAACACGATGACCAAATCGCCCCGGTGGCGGTGGTGGCGAGCATGGCAACCAGAGCTTCGAGACCGTTCGGCACGAGACCGGCGACGCGGTCGCCTGGTGTCACGCCCAGCGACAGCAGACCCGTCTGGGCACGAGCGACGAGACCGTTGAGGGCAGCCCAACTGACGTCGTGTCGCTCGCCGGATTCGTCGACGGTGATGACGGCGACTCCGTCATCGGTACGAGGCAGCATGTTTTCGGCGAAGTTGAGACGAGCTCCCGGGAACCATTCTGTTTCAGGCATTGCTTCGGAGCCGATTGACCGATCGGGAGGGACCGAGGCGACTACGCCTCCATCATCCCAGACGGCTTGCCAGAAGTGTTCCCGGTCTTCGATCGACCACCGCCACAGATTCTCGTAGTCATCGAATCCGTGGCGTTTCATGAACTCAGCCAGGTGAGTGCTCTCGGCACGGGCGGGTGACGGCTTCCACAGGATGTCTGTCATAGCTCCTTGCCCGGCTTTCCGGCAGCTTCGTCGAGCGCGCGGAAGTGATCGAACACCACATTCAGCTCATCCTGCTGTGCCTTTGGCAGCGATTCGAGGGCTGAACGTACTGCCGGGAGATAGGTGCCGGAGGCCTCGGCGAGGATTCGCTCCGAATTATCGGCCGGGTGGATGTGAGCTTTGACGGTGCGGCGTCGTCCTCGATCTGCTGCGATCCACGCCTCCGCCACCAACGGTGCATCGGCCTCGATCACCCCGCGGAAACGCTGTTCCATCTTGGCGGTCAGATGCGGTTGGTAGCGCCACCGGTACAGCGCCCACGCCATTGCCTCGTCGAAGATCGTCGCCACGATCCCACCGTGGACGATCGTTCCGAGTCCGACATGATCGGTCGAAACCCGAAATTCCGACCGAACTCTGTCCGGCTCCGGGGCCGCGAACTGGAGGCGCAGACCCTTGAGATGGTTTTGCCCGCAGGCAAAGCAATTCCAAGAGGTCAGGTCGGGTAGTAGGTCGCTCATGATCTAGCACGCTACCCGGGTCCGGGTTATGTCGCCTTTCCGCAGGCTTTGGAGATCGATATCAAGTAAGGGATTTTCTATGCGAATACAGCAGCACCCGATCGAAACAAGGCACTAGAGCTGGCCGGCGCGGCGGAACGTCTCGGGTATGAACCGCTATGGACGATCGAGAACGTCGTTGTGCCCAGCTGCTATCAATCGACGTATTCGAAGTCGGGCCGGATGCTCGGCGGTGAGGACTTTGCCAGTCCGGATCCCCTGGTGTGGTTATCGTTCATGACGGTGGCCACCGAGCGCAAGAACTGGCGACCGGGGTTCTTATTCTTCCGCAGCGTAACCCGGTCGTACTGGCTAAGGAGGTCGCCACCTTCGACGTGCTGTCGAATGGCCGGGTGGTGAAGCAGCCGATCTGGTTATGGTCATTGCCGGAAGACCGACCCGTGTCCGGCACCTCGATCTGAGGGTCGGACATTTTCTTGAGTCCTTGATCCTTGGGTTATCAGTCGATGAGTTTCCAGTCTCGAATCTCCGGCCTCCAGCCAGAATGCGTTCCGATTGGCGACCAGCGACTGATAACTCCTGAAGAAGGTTTGCAATGATCATCGCCCGCGCCCTAGATGTAGAGATCTGCATCCGAACCCTGGTGACCGATGCATCCTTTGGTCTCCATTTTGGCGACAAGGTTGGCCTGGTGGGCCGCAACGGTGCCGGCAAGACCATTCTGCTAAGAACCCTGGCCGGCCTGCGCGAGCCTTCGAGCGGCACCGTCGCACGGTCGGGTGTTATCGGCTATCTCTCGCAGGAGTCCGCCCTCCCCGAACCGATTATCCCGATGCCACCGCCTTTGAGCGAGTGTTGGCGGCTCGCGACATCGGTGGGATCTAGATCCGGATGGAGCAAGTCCGCCGGTCCATGGAGAGCGCCGGGGAGAATGAGAGGGGTCGCCTCATTCGCCGTTTCGCCCGATTGGAAGCCGAGTTCGAGACGAAGGGCGGATATCGGGCCGAGACCGAAGCCCGTAAGTTCGCGGCATCGGTAGGGATCACTAATGCTGAGATGGCCCAGCCGGTGAGAGAGATGTCGGGTGGCCAACGACGCAGAGCGGAGCTCAGCAGAATTCTGTTTGCCGAGACGGATGTCCTTCTACTCGACGAGCCGACCAACTACCTCGACCTGGACGCCAAGGGGCTTGACCTATTCGCACGCACACACCTCGCCCCGCTCGGCTATCAGGCTGAGCAGTCTGCAGTCGGGCGTCGGCCATTGTCCCCTGGAAGCAATTCTGATCTGACTGGTGACTCTTCTGCACCGACGACTAATCAAACGTCTTCCCCAGCGCTGCTTGGGCTGCAGCCAGTCTCGCGGTCGGTACTCGAGGCGGGCTACACGACACGTAGTTGAGCCCCACCCGATGGAAGAAGGCAATGCTTTTCGGGTCCCCTCCGTGTTCGCCGCAAACCCCGACTTCTAGGTCGGGCCGGACGACCTTTCCATCCCGAGTCGCGATTTCAACCAGTCGCCCGACGCCGACCTCGTCTATATGGGTGAAGGGGTTGGAGGGAAGCACGCCTTCGGTGACATACTGATCGAGGAACGCCCGTTCGGCGTCGTCGCGGCTGATGCCGTAGGTCATCTGGGTCAGATCGTTCGTACCGAACGAGAAGAAATCGGCGTGAACGGCTAGCGCGGACGCCTGGAGAGCGGCGCGAGGGACCTCGATCATCGTTCCGACCGGGATGTCGATTTCAACAGCGCTGGCCTCGATTTCTTGGTTGACGATGTCCAAAACGTGAGTGAACTCGGATTCGTGCGATACCAGCGGGATCATTATCTCGATCTTGGGGTCGCCACCTGCGTCGAGCCGCCGCAGCGTAGCCTCCATCGCCGCCCGAACCTGGGCCCGGTACAGCTCGGGCCGAATCACGCCGAGGCGGACTCCCCGCAGACCCATCATCGGGTTGGTTTCTTCGAGCCGGGTTACGGCATCGATCCACCGGTCCAGCTCGATGGTGTCGCTGCTCGCGGGGTGGTTGCGCCGCTCTAGCAGCAGGCTGATCCGATCGGGGAGGAATTCATGCAGAGGAGGATCGAGAAGCCGCACGATCACAGGAAGCCCATCCATTGCTTCGAGCAGATCGGTGAAGTCGTCGGTCTGGATGTCGACGAGGTCATCGAGTGCCTGTCTGGTGTCCTGGTTGAGGATGATCGAACGCACGATCGGGAGCCGATGACCCAGGAACATGTGCTCGGTTCGGGCTAATCCGATTCCCTCAGCACCCCATCTTCGGGCAACAGCTGCACCGGCCCCATCGTCGGCGTTGGCTCGAACACCCAGTCGGCGCACCTCGTCAGCCCACTCGAGCAGGGTTTCCAGCTCCGGCGATGGGTCTGGATCGACGAGAGGAAGCTCACCGACGAACACGCGTCCCGTACTCCCGTCGATCGTGATGATGTCACCTTCTGAAATCGATACGATTCCAACGGTGAATCTGCCCTCCGCTTCCTGGACATCGATCTCCGCCGCACCGGTCACCGCCGCCTTTCCCATGCCCCTGGCGATGACGGCCGCATGGCTGGTCTTGCCACCATGACTGGTGAGCACTCCTTCGGCAACTGCCAACCCGTGGATGTCGTCGGGATTCGTCTCCCAGCGGACCAGGACGACGTCGACTCCGGTCTCGCTCATTTCGACGGCGCGGCCTGCCGAGAACACGGCTACACCGGAGGCGGCCCCCGGTGAGGCGTCCAGCCCCACTGTCAGTGGTTCAATGTCGAGGCCATCGGCGATGCGTGGGTGGAGCATCACATCGAGCGAAGTCGGCTCGACCCTCAGCAGAGCAGTCGCGCGATCGATCATTCCCTCGTCGGCCATATCCACTGCGATCTGGACGGCCGCCTGGGCCGTTCTCTTGCCCACCCGGGTCTGAAGGATCCATAGTCTCTCGCGTTCGATCGTGAACTCGATGTCACACATGTCGCTGTAGTGCTGTTCGAGGGTCCGCATAACATCGAGTAACTGGGCGTGGTGCTCGGGATGACGCCCAGCGAGATCCTCGAGGTCAAGTGTGTTGCGGATGCCAGCGACCACATCTTCGCCCTGGGCGTTGGGGAGGTAGTCGCCGTACGAGCCCGTTTCGCCGGTGGCGGGGTCCCTGGTGAAACAGACGCCGGTCCCGCTGTCGTCTCCGAGATCACCGAATACCATCATTTGTACGGTGCAGGCGGTACCGAGGTTATCGTCGATCTGGTTGATTCTCCGGTACTCGCGCGCCCGTCGATTCGTCCACGATGAGAACACGGCTGCGATGGCAGAATGGAGTTGGTCCACGGGATTCTCCGGTATTTTCCTTCCAGAATCGGTGATGATCCGTTGGAAGCGCCGCGTCACTTGCTCAAGGTCATCGGCGGTGAGCGCGGCGTCGTCGTCGACGCCGCGGGTAGACCGGAGTTCGGTGAGGATGTTCTCGAACCTCCCGCCGTCGGCCCGTAGCACTACCTTCCCGTATGTCTGAACAAAACGTCGGTAGGCATCCCAGGCGAAGTGCTCGTTGTCCGCCCATTCGGCAAGTGGTCCGATTACCTTCTCGTTGATCCCGAGGTTAAGGACGGTGTCCATCATCCCCGGCATCGAGAACTTTCCTCCTGAGCGCACCGACAGAAGCAATGGTGGCCCGTCGTTGGCGCCGAGGCTTCGCCCCGTGACCGCTTCGAGTCTCTCCCGCGCTGCCCGAACCTCATTCCAAAGGTCGGCGGGAACATCGCCGTCGACCAGGTATCGACGGCAGGCTTCGGTGCTGAGCGTGAATCCGGGAGGAACTGGAAGACCGAGGGCGGTCATCGTTGCCAGGCCGGCTCCCTTACCTCCGAGCAGGTCCCTGTCGGTGCCGTCGGCTGTCGAAAAATCGAAGACATACATGGGCCTGGCTCCTCCAAGATTTGTTGTCGTCATGATGTGGTTTGCGGTTTGTCCACGATGGGCCCGATGCTTCGCTGCTCGATGCTCTCGGTCACTACTCCTGTTTGGCCGCCTGCAATGGGAAGGCGACGTGTATCACCGTTCCTCGTCCGGGAACTGAGTCGATGAAGAGGCTTCCCGTTATCCCCTCGACCCTCTCTGCCATGTTGTCTAGGCCGAACCCATCTGAGACTTCGTCGGTGTCGAAGCCGGTTCCGTCATCCGAAATCGAGGCTCGCACCACCTCACCCTCGCACACCACTCGCACATCGACGGTCGTTGGGCTCGCGTGTCGGAGGGCATTGCTGACCGCCTCCTTGACGACACTGAAGAGGTCGTCGGCGACCGGCGGCTCGGGTACGTCGGGTGGACAATCGAAGTCGAGACCGACCTCGACCGGGTGAGGTGCTGCCAGTTCTTCGAGCAGTCGTGCG
>PVBE011971565.1_pt1 | contig 37333 bp, 34 predicted proteins | sample 1631181 | NCBI WGS metagenome assembly PVBE01 (sample SAMN08397723, study PRJNA350692) | Marine metagenome, whole genome shotgun sequencing project. | isolation source: water | place: Pacific Ocean | collected 2012-04
GGCAGGCCTTCACCAGCTACGGCAACCCCAAGGGCAACGCCGACACCGAGCGGGCGATCCGGACGATGAAGGAAGAGTTGCTGTGGCTGAGGGAGTGGGAGGACGAGCACGAAGTGGCTCAAGAGGTGGGCCGCTGGGTCGGGCGGTTCAATGAGCACTATCTGCATTCCACCCTGGGCTACCGGACGCCCAACCAGGTGGAACACCAACTTCAAACCGGCCCCGGTACTCTCTTAGATGCCGCTTGATAAAGGGGGTCCACTACAAATTCTCCAAAGAGGAGGCGACGATAGGGACGAACCCACAAGAACACAAGGCGGTTTACTAAACCGCAGGTCATAGGTAGGCGCTAAGAATCAGTGGATTATGAGGGTGGCGTATACTAACCGTATGTACCCGGAGGAAGATGCTGTATACTCTTCGGCTGCTCCGGGACAAGATTCAGCCCATTTCCAGCCGACTCAGACCCAATCGTGGTTTTGCGCAAACATATTGACTTGACTGGAAAACATGCCTAAATCAAAGCGTTGCGCGGACGGAAACGGCCCATTCCGGCCGGTCGTCCGGACCGGTCCCGGGAGGAAGTTCAGAAATTCAAGGCTTGCGCGGAGAGGTGGCCGAGAGGCTGAAGGCGCTCGCCTGCTAAGCGAGTGAGGTAGCGAATACTGCCTCCGAGGGTTCGAATCCCTCCCTCTCCGCCAGGATTTCATCCCTCCAAAACCATTTCAAACAGCGGTGTCATCGGCCGCCCTCCCGAACCCAACGCGTGAAATCCGCCCGCATCTCCAGCGGTTGGGGGCGGCGGTCCACCTTCCGGATGCTCATCGAATCCGGGGCCGTGAGGAGGTTGATGAAGCCCGCCCGGCCCGAGTCCAGCATCTCGTCCAACGCCGTGTCGAAGGCCTCGGGCGAATCCACCGTCGCCGTCCGCGGGAACCGCGCCGCCCGGGCGAAATCCTCCAGGTCGATCGAGGGGTCGGCCGGCAGGGCCTGCCCTCCGGTCGCGGCGTAGACCGCGTTGTAGAAAACCAGGACCAGGAGGTTGGGCGGGGCCTTGGCCCCGGCGGTCACGAGGGCCTCGAGCTTCATCAACAGGCCGCCGTCTCCTTCCAAGGCGATCACCGACTTTTCCGGCCGGCCGACCGCCATCCCGAGGGCCAGGGGGAGGGTCAGCCCCATGTAATCGGTCAGGAAGAAGTTCGAGGCCTGGGGCCGCGTCTCGGACCACAGCCGGGAGGCCCCCCCCCGAGGCAACAGACCACAATCCGCCCGGCGGCCCGGGGGGCCAGGCGCTCCAGGTAAGACTTTCGATCCGGCCACTTCTTTCCGCCCGCCTTCATGCAGGGTCCCTCCTCGCAAATATGGGGTCAGGACCTTACTTTCTGTTTTCGATGACCTTGCAGTCGTGCGGCTACCGGCCCGATTGGCCTCAAACCTGTCGAGGATGCCGGAAAAGTATAATCCAAGGGGATTGTAAAAGATATGACACCGCTTGCATCTTTGGCAGCGTCACGCCGATCCGCGATTGATATTTGCCTTTCCGGTCGGCGTAGGAGACCTCGCACACCTCGTCGCTCTCGAAGAACAGGACCTGGGCGATCCTCTCGTTGCGTAGATCTTGGCGGGCAGGGGCGTTGTGTTGGAGATCTCGATCGTCACGAACCCCTCCCATTCGGGCTCGAAGGGGGTGACGTCGACGATGATCCCGCAACGCGCGCACGTGGATTTGCCGACGCAAAGCGTCAGAATGTTCCGGGGAATCCGGAAATATTCCACCGTCCCGGCCATTTGAGGGATTCCCGCGGCCGGAATTCGCACCGAATGAGAAGTTTTCCACAGGATGTTGATATCTCGTGGATAAGAGAACACAAGATGTTGTGGCATGTCGAGAGAAAAACGTCCAAGCGACCACAAGAGGCCGGTTTTCCTTCGGCTATCCGTTCTGACAAAGTCCTGACCCCATTGTCTGGTACGGAGATCGGCCCGAAAAGAGTAGCCGTCGCGCCGCTTGTCCCGCACCAACGGTGACGATCCACCGATTCCAATCCGTGTGCCAAACCATCCCGCCAAAAAGTTGTTGAGAAATCCGGCTTAAAGGATATTGCCGGACAGCCTGCGATCAACGCAGGGCCCAAAACCATGCCTGCACAGCGACGAATATGCACCCGCCGATTGAAATCAGACAACAAAATGATTGGGTTGGAAGAGATGCGGCCACCGGCTCTTTTATACCGTGAAAGCCGTGTTATTCACGCAATGGCCCTTTTTCCGAGTGGATGCCAACAACTGGCCGCACCGGGCCGGAGGGCCTTGTTTTTCTATCCGCCATCCCGCGTGATGAGCCGTTATCCTCCCGAAAGCCTCGAAAAGTCACTGGAAAGTGACTATATTGTTCACCGTCTGGTGACATCTTGAAAGGACCGGGATTTCGTTTGTAGTCAGTGGATAAACAACGGAGGCGGCCATGCCGGGAAAGGGTTCGAGCCGGACAGGAGAATCGGGAACGGATCGCCCCCCGAATGGGACCGCCCGAATCCGGAACCGCGCGGCGACGCGGGAGAAGCTCATCCGGGCAGTCGGAACGCTTCTGGCGCGGGAGGGCTTCAAGGGGCTTGGCGTCAACGCCGTCGCCAAAGAGGCGGGCGTGGACAAGGTGCTCATCTACCGTTATTTCGGCGGATTGCCTGGGCTTTTGGCGGCGTATGGCCGGGAAGGGGACATCTGGCCGTCCGTCGAGGACCTGATGGGCGCCGACCCGGATGTGTTCCGCCGCATGCCCCCGTCCGGCCGCGCGGCGCTGGCGGCGGTCAACTACCTCCGCGCCATCCGGCGGCGGCCGGTGACCCGGGAGCTCCTGGCCTGGGAGATGACCGAGCGCAACGGCCTGACCGCCGCGTTCGGGGAATTGCGCGAGACGGTGACCCGGGAGTTGATCGAGGGGCTTGGATTGCCGGAAGAAGATAACACCGACGCGGATGCCGTCCTCGCGCTCATCCTCGGGGCCGTGGATTACTTGGTGACCTTGTCCCGGGCGCCCCGCCGGTATGCGGGCATCGACTTGGGCTCGCTGAGTGGATGGAAGCGGGTCGTGGACGCGATCGAGCTGATCCTCGACCGGACGATGGAAGTCAAGGGCCGGGGTGAAGAACGGCCGCCGTAGCTCTCATCGGCTTTTTCATGTCACCGGGCCGTGACAACGCTTTTTGTGAAGTTTTCACGAGAGCGGGAGACCGAAAACGTTTGCGGGCGGGTTCTGGTCCAATTGCCGGTGCGGGGCGCTTGGGGTTATCTTCGGCTTTTCTCCGGCGCGATAGGGCAGGGACAGCATGGTGGCCTCCAGGCCGGCGGCTCGGGCAATCGCAAAGCCTCGGTCGATCAGGGAATGGGGTCCCGATGGCAGCACAAAGCCGCTCCACGAGACCGGGAGCCGATTTAGCGGAATACGGACCGGCGCGTCTTTCGAGAACGCACATCTCCGCCGCGAAATGGTTGTGAAAATGGGGGTCACCCCAGGGAGACGCTGATCGCCCCCGCCACGACGAGGACACCCCCCAAAAGCACCTTGAGGTTCACCTTCTCTTCGGTTTGGAGGAAAAGGCGGCTCAAAATGACCGCGAAGAGCGGATTCGTGGCGACCAGCGGCGAGACGAGGCTGACCGTATCCTGATTGAGGGCGATAAAGAGAAGAACGTAGGAGACGCACACGAGCAGACCGGCCCCGATAAAGAGCCAGAAGCTTCTCCAGGGCAACAAAATCTTCTCGCGATTTTTTGAAACCCAGAAGGACAGGTAAAGGGCCAACATGGAAGTCGTCGCCACGAGGGCGGCCCCGGCCAAGGGGAGCGGGATGTCCCGGAGACCGGCCTTGCTGAAAATGTCCCGCAGCGCGAAACAAAGCGCCGCCCCCAATGGAAGCAGGATCGTCCATTTCGCCCACCCTTCGCCCGAAATCCGGGAGGCGTTCAACGCCGCCACGCCGAGCACAACCAGGACGGCTCCGGCAGTGATGCCCGGCGAGGGGCGCTCTCCCAGGAAGATCACGGCTATGATCACCGCGAACAAGGGCATCGTGCCTATGAGGGCGGCCGAGCGGGCCAGGCCCATGCGCGCGATGCCCCTGTACAGGAGGATTCTGGCCAGGCTGGGCGCGAATAATCCCGCCAGGACGAAAGGCCACGCGGCGAGCGACGCGAGGGGACGGATCGGTGAGAACAAGAAGGCCAACACCCATAATCCCAGGGCGTTGACCACGACGTTGACCGCGACGGCCGACGAGGGATTGGACCGGCCCAGGCCGAGCCTGACCAGAAAGTGGGACAGGGCGTAGCACAGGCCCGCCCCAAGCCCGAGGATAGCCGCGAGCGGCATGTCAAGAAACCTGAACAGGTTCGGGAAGCGGCATACGGGCGGCCCGGTCCGGGGCTATTTTCTGACGCCGAGAAGGATGTAGTTGGCGCGGTCCGGTCTCGACGACCCCGCGGGCCGCACGCCGGCCGCGCGAAAAAAGGCCTTCATCTTCCCTTGCCCGATTCGCTCGGAGAGCGGCGGGCCCCTCTCGGTCTTCACCACCGCCCACTCGTAGACCGCCAGAATCCCCCCGGGCCGCAGGACCCGGGCCGCCTCGGCCAGAAGGCGCGGGGGATCGTCCACCTCGTGCAGGACATAGTTCATCATGCAGAAATCCGCGCACGCCGGGGCGAACGGGACCCGGTATGTCCGGGACTTCTTGAATGTGATGTTCGCGGGGCCGCCGGCCGATGCCCTCTGCCTCGCCGCCGCCAGTATTCTGGGGGAGATGTCGCAGGCGTAGACCCGGGCGGCGGGACCGGCGATCCGGGCCGCCGGCAGCGTCCAGAATCCGGGTCCGCACCCGATGTCCGCCACGTCCATTCCCCGCTTGAGGCCCATCATCCTCAGCGTCTTGAAGGGGGGACACTGCCTGAAGCGCCGGGGTCTGACGAGGCGGGCCAGCTCTTCCGGCGGGAAGACCCAGATCACGATGAAAGCTCCATTTGTCTATTCCGCCTCGACCCGGACGGCGCAGTACTTGAACTCGGGGATCTTCCCATGAGGGTCCAGGGCGTCGACGGTCAGGAGGTTGGCCGCGGCCTCTTCGAAGTGGAAAGGGATGAACACCGAGCCCCGGGGCATGTGGTCCGTTCCGGCGGCCTTGAGGCGGATCTCTCCGCGCCGGGAGGAGACCCGGACGAACCCGCCGTGCTTGGCCCCCATGGCCTCCATGTCGTCCGGGTGCATCTCGACCAGGGCCTCGGGCCGGATGCCGTCCAGGGCCTTGGCGCGCCGCGTCATGACGCCGGTGTGCCAGTGTTCGAGCATGCGGCCCGTGTTCAGAACGAAGGGGTATTCCTCGTCTTCGACCTCGAAGGCCGGTTTCCACTCGCAGGCCACGATCTTGCCCCGGCCGCTCGGGAACGTCTCCTCGAACAGAATGCTCGTCCCCGAGTGGTCCTCTTCCGGGCAGGGCCAGTTGATCCCGCCTTCCCGATCGAGGCGGCCGTACGTGATGCCCGCCACCGTGGGCGTGACGGTCCGGATCTCGTTGAAGATGTCCTCGGCCGAGCCGTACTTCATGGGATACCCCATCCGGATCCCCATCTCCGCAACGATCTCCCAGTCCGTCCGGGCCTCTCCGGGCGGCGCCAGGGCCTTCCGGCCGAGCTGCACCCGGCGGTCGGTGTTCGTGTACGTCCCCGTCTTTTCCGGAAACGCCGTGGCCGGGAGGACGACGTCCGCGTAGCGGGCCGTCTGCGTCAGGAAGATGTCCTGGACGGCCAGGAACTCCATGGCCGCGAGGGCCTTTTTGACCTTGTTGGTGTTGGGGTCGGAGAGGAAGGGGTTCTCGCCCATGATGTACATGCCCTTGATACGCCCCTCCAGAGCCTCGTGCATGATCTCCACGACCGTCAGCCCCGGTTGGCCGCTCAGCGGGACCCCCCACGCCTTCTCGAACTTGGCCTTCACCTCGGGGCTTTGGACCGACTGGTAGTCCGTATAGACAATCGGGATGAGACCGACGTCCGAGGCCCCCTGGACGTTGTTCTGTCCCCGGAGGGGATGCAGGCCCGTCCCCGGGCGGCCGATGTTTCCGGTCACCAGCGCCAGGTTCACCAGGCAGCGCGCGTTGTCCGTCCCGGTGGTGTGCTGGCTGATCCCCATCCCCCAGAAGGTGATGGCCCGCTCGGCCGAGCCGTACGCGCGGGCGACCTCCTCGATGAGCCCGGCCTTGACGCCCGTGATCTTCTCGACGCGATCGGGGGGGTAAGCCGCCACGGTCCGGCGGAGCGCCTCGACGCCCTCGGTCCGCCGGGCGATGAACGCCTCGTCCTCGAGCCCGTCCCGGAAGATGACATGGAGCATCCCGTTGAAAAAGGCCACGTCCGTGCCAGGTTTGAAGCCGACATAGTGGTCGGCGAGCCGGGCGAGGGAGACCTTTCGCGGATCGGCGACGATGAGCTTCGTTCCCGCCTCGTGCGCCTCTTTCATGAACGTCGCGGCCACGGGGTGGTTCGCCTCGGTGTTGGAGCCGGCCACCAGGGCCACGTCGGCCAGGGCCACGTCGGCGAACGCGTTCGACACCGCGCCGCTGCCGATCTGTTCCATGAGCGCGGCCACCGATGAGGCGTGACAGAGCCGGGTGCAGTGGTCCACGTTGTTGGTCCCGAAAACGGCCCGGACCAGTTTCTGAAAGAGATAGTTGTCCTCGTTCGAGCACTTCGCCGAGCCGAACCCGGCCAGGGCGGAGGAGCCGTGCGCGTCCCGGATGTCCTTCAGCGCGCCGGCCGCCTTCTCCATGGCCTCGTCCCAGGAGGCCTCCCGAAAGGCGTCCATCGGGTCGTCCAGCGCGCCGGGGTCCTTGGGAATCCCCTCCTTGCGGATGAGCGGGACGGTCAGGCGGTCTTTGTGGTGCGCGTAGTCGTAACCGTACCGGCCCTTGACGCAGAGCCGGCCGTGGTTGACCGGGCTTTCCCGGCCGGTGACGCCGACGATCCGGTTGTCCTCGACGTGATAGGCGATCGAGCAACCGACGCCGCAATAGGGACAAACCGAGTCCACCGCCCGGGCGGTCTCCGTCCGCTCCGCCACCAGCGGTTTCTCGGTCAAGGCCCCGGTCGGACAGGCCGCGGCGCATTCGCCGCACGCCACGCACGTGGACGCTCCCATGGGCAGGTCGAGATCGAATCCGATCTTGGCGAGGAACCCTTTCCCGCTTCGGCCGATGACGTCGTTCGACTGGAGGTCGGCGCAGGCGCGGATGCAGCGGTCGCACAGGATGCAGGCGCTGTGGTCGACGTCGATCACCTTGGAGGAAACGTCGCGGCCGTTCGCCCGGGCCCTCGGCGCGAGCCGCGACTCCGCCACGCCCAGGCGCTCGGCCAGGACTTCGAGCTCGCAGTCGCGGGTCTTGCGGTGTCTTTCGCAAGGCGCCGGGTGATCCGCCATGAGGAGCTCGACGAGCATCCGCCGGGCGTTTTTCACCCGATCTGAATTCGTCCGGACGGTCATCCCGGCCTCGGTCTCCCGGCAGCAGGAGGCCGCCAGGACGCGCGCGCCCTCCACCTCGACGGCGCAGACCCGGCAGACGCCCGCCGGGCTCAGGCCGGGCTGGTGGCACAGGGTCGGGATCTCCCTCCCACTCTCCCCCCCGCCGGACCGGGCGGCGTCGTAGATCGTCGTCCCTTCGGGGACGGTGACATCCCGGCCGTCGATGTTAAGCGTGAGGGTCTTGACGGCTTCCGCGGTGGCCATTCTCGAAGTTCCTCTCAGCGGGTCATGCGCTCAGGGATGGTTCTGTCCCGCGCTGACGGATGGATGAACACTCCCTATGACCTTCCCTCGATCCGGGATGCCGCCTCCTCCGGGAAATGGCGGATGACGGAAAGGATCGGGTTCGGCGCGGCTTGTCCCAGTCCGCAGATGGACGTTTCCATCATTGCTTCGGAAAGCTCCCGGATCAGAGCGGCGGCTTCCGGTCTTCCCCGGCCGACCAGGGCGTCCCGGAGGAGATCGACGATCTTCTCCGTCCCCATCCGGCAGGGCGCGCACTTGCCGCACGACTCGTCGCGGAAAAACCGCATGGCGTTGAAGGCGAGATCGAGCATGTCCCGCCCTTCGGCGATCGCCACGACCGCCCCAGACCCCAGCATCGATCCGGCGTCGGCCAGGGGCTTGAAGTCCAGGGGGATGTTGGCCATCGACGCGGGGAGAAACCCGGAGGAGGTCCCCCCGGGCATGAAGGCCTTGAGCCGGCTGCCGCCGGACACGCCGCCGCCGTGTTCCTCGATGAGCCGCCGGACCGGGGTCCCCAGGGGGACCTCGTACACACCGGGGCGGTTCACGTCCCCCGAGAGGGCCAGGAACTTGAGGCCCGCCGCGTCCCCCTCTCCCCCCGCGATGAACCAATCGGGGCCGTTGAGGCAAATCGAGGGCGCGTGTGCGAAGGTCTCCACGTTGTTGATGAGCGTCGGTTTCCCCCAAAGACCCACATGGCCCGGGAACGGGGGCTTGTTCCGGGGTTCGGCGCGCTTGCCTTCCAGGGCTTCGAGCAGCGCCGTTTCCTCTCCGCAGATGTAGCCGCCCGGGCTGAGGAAGATCTCGATTTCAAAGGCGCGGCCGGACCCCGGGATGTCGGGACCCAGCAGGCCCAGATTTCCGGCTTCGTCCAGCTCGCGCTCGAGGCCGGGGACCACATGGCCGTATTCATGCCGCAGGTAGAGGGTCCCCCGTTCGGCGCCGACGGCCAACCCCCCCAGGACCATCCCCTCGATAACGAGGTGGGGGAGGGTTTCCAGGATGATCCGGTCCTTGAATGTTCCGGGTTCGCTCTCGTCGGCGTTGCAGACGACGTACTTGGGAGCGCCTTTGGCCTTGCGGACGATTTCCCACTTGAGCCCCGCCGGAAAGCCCGCCCCGCCCATTCCCCGGAGGCCGGCGGTTTTGAGCATCTCGATGACGGATTCCGGCCCTTCCGACAGAACCCTCCGCAGGGCCTCGTACTTTGGGGTTTCCCGATATGGGTCGATCTTCCACGGGGCGCCGGGGACCGCCGGCGCTTTGCCGCCCAAATCTTCTCCCGCGAGGGCCGACCGAATCAGGCCGGAGACCTCTCCCGCCGGGATGTCGTCGTAGACGTGATCATTGACGGCGATTGCGCACGGCCGGTCGCAGCGGCCCAGGCAAGACACCCCGCACACCCGAACCTTCTCCCGGTCTCCGCCGGGGAGGGCGGCCTCAACGGTTTCTTTCAGCGACCCGGCGTCCCGGAGATGGCAGGCCAGGTCGACGCAGATGTCCACGCGGACGGGCGGCGGGGGCGCGAGATGAAAGTGGGGATAGAAGGAGGCGACGCCCTGAATTTCGTAAAGCGGGACGCGGGTCCGTGCGGACAGCGCTCGGAGCTCGTCTTCCGGCAGGTAGCCGCGCCGCTCCTGGATGGCCTTGAGGTCCTCGATGAGCATATCGTCTACCGGCTACGCGATGGGGGCGGCCCGGCGGGCGGTCGTATGCAACCCCCCGCCGGGAAATGGAGACGCCTCTCTCATCATAGCTCAATCCGGGCCGTTGCTCCGAAGGTCTCCCGAAATATCACGCCCATCGCGTAAAACAAGAGGAAAGGCGGCGCGTGGACGCGGAGGGGCGCGCGACCGCGCGCCCCCAAGGCCGAAAAACCGGCGGGAAGCTTTGACGCAATAAGACGGATCTCTGACATGAAGAGTCGTTTCCGGCCTGAAACAAAAGGGAATTCGCCCCTTTGTCTCGGGAATATGAATTGCAGGAAATCAGTAATGGAAGGCGATGCGCGCGGGGCCGCTTGACAGGCGGCGGGTCGGTGGATAGGTTGTCCTCAGTGGCGGGGCGAGACCATTTTTCCGAACCGGGATTCTTGATTGATGCTTGCGGGTTATTTTCCGATATTCGTGATGCTGGTTGTTGTGGCGGGGTTCGCGGCCGTGAGCCTGCTGGTCTCCTCCTTAATGGGGCGGCGGCGGCGAAGCGTCGTGAAAGACAGCCCCTACGAATGCGGCGTCGAGGCCGTCGGGGACGCCCGAATCCGGTTCTCCGTCAAGTTCTACATGGTGGCGATGCTCTTCATCCTGTTCGACATCGAGGCGGTGTTCATGTACCCCTGGGCGGTCGTTTTTCGCGAGCTGAAGGTGTTCGGATTCGTCGAGATGGCCGTTTTCATCGGGATTCTCGGCTTGAGCTTGGTGTACGTCTGGCGGCGCGGCGCCCTGGACTGGAAGTAGCTCATGGGACTGGAAGAGCAACTGAAGGACAACGTCGTCCTGGCCCGCCTCGATGACCTGGTCAACTGGGCGAGAAAGAACTCGCTTTGGCCCGCCCTGTTCGGGTTGGCCTGTTGCGCGATCGAGATGATGGCGACCTCGGCCTCCCGATTCGACCTGTCCCGATTCGGCGCGGAGGTCTTCCGCGGCTCCCCCCGGCAGTCGGACGTGATGATCGTCGCGGGCCGGGTGTCCAGAAAGATGGCCCCGGTCGTGAAGCGGCTGTACGATCAGATGCCCGAGCCCAAATGGGTGATCTCCATGGGCGCCTGCGCATCGACGGGCGGCGTTTTCAACAACTACGCGCTCGTCCAGGGCGTCGACCGAGTCATCCCCGTGGACGTCTACGTCCCGGGTTGCCCCCCAAGGCCTGAAACCCTCATCGATTCCATCATGAAGCTCCAGGCCAAGATCGAGAACGAATCCCTGAAAGCGAAGGCCTGATATCGGCACACCCGAAAGGCGCCCGCGCCGGTTATCGGGATAACCCCGTGCGGCAGCATGGATGCGGTCTCCGGGGGTAGTTCCGGACTTTGGCTTGTGATGAATTTCACATGAAAATCGCGAATTGAAAATGCCCGAATCCGAGAATCCCGAGAAACGGGCGGCGGACGCCGAAGCGGGCGAAGCCGGGCCGGAGACGGACCCGCCGGCCGCCGCGATGTCCAAGGCAACGGTGGACCTCCTGCGGCGCCGGTTTGGTGACGCCGTCCTGGACGTGACGCACTTCCGGGACGAGACCACCGTCGAGGTGGAATCCGGACGGGTCGCCGAGATCTGCCGGTTCCTGCGGGACCACGCCGAGCTTCGGTACAACTTTCTGGCCGACCTCTGCGGCCTGGACCGCCTGACCCTAGACGTGGACGGCCCCCGGTTCGCCGTGGTCTATCACCTTCAGTCCATCCCCTTCAACCGGCGGCTCCGCCTGAGGGCCCGCGTGGACGCGGACCCGCCCGCCCTGGACTCGGTGGCCTCCGTGTGGAGCGTAGCGAACTGGCACGAGCGGGAGGCCTTCGACCTGGTGGGCATCCGGTTCAACGGCCACCCGAACCTCGAGCGAATCCTGACGCCCGAGGGCTTCGAGGGACACCCGCACCGGAAGGATTTCGCCGTGGGGAATGAGCCGGTCCAGTTCACCGGGAACCAGGAATACGTCCGCCAACACCACCGGACCACCATCGAGCGCTACGTGGACGCCCACCGGCGGCCGGCCGGCGCCGGCCACGAGCCGGACGCGGCGGAGGAATCGGCGGATGGCTGAGATCCTCGATGACATCGGGGCGCCCTGGGGCGGGACGAAGATCGAGGACGGGTCCGGGCTCCACACCCAGACCATGACCCTCAACATGGGTCCCCAGCACCCGAGCACGCATGGGGTCCTGCGCCTGGTCCTCGAGCTCAACGGCGAGACCGTCGTCCGGGCCGCGGCCGACATCGGCTATCTCCACACCGGGATGGAGAAGACGATGGAGGAAAAGACCTACACCCAGGCCATCACCGTTACCGACCGGATGGATTACCTGGCCCCCCTGTCCAACAACCTGGCCTATGTCCTGCCGGTGGAAAAACTCCTGGGGCTGGAAATCCCCCCCCGGGCCCGGTGCGCCCGTGTGATCCTGGCCGAGCTCACCCGCATCAACAGCCACCTGGTCTGGCTGGCGACCCACGCCCTCGACCTGGGCGCGATGACGGTCTTTCTCTATTGTTTCCGGGAGCGGGAGCAGGTGCTTCGGCTCTTCGAGCGGGTCTCCGGCGTGCGGATGATGACGAGCTATTTCCGCGTCGGCGGGCTCGCCCGGCCGCTCTATCCCGAGTTCGAAGAAGAGGTCCGGGCGTTTATCGACGCCTTTCCGGACCGGGTGGACGAGTACGAGACCCTCCTGACGGAGAACCCCATCTTCAAGAAGCGGACCGTAGGCGTGGGCGTGTTCACCGCCGATGAGGCCATCGACCTGGGATTGAGCGGTCCCAACTTGAGGGCGTGCGGCGTGGCCCACGATCTCAGGAAGGCCCAGCCCTACTCCGGATACGAGCGGTTCGAGTTCGATGTCCCGACCCGGGAGGGCGGCGACGTGTACGACCGGTATCGGGTCCGCGTCGCCGAGATGCGCGAGAGCGCGAAGATCGTCCGGCAGGCCCTGGACGGTCTCCCCGACGGACCCGTCCTGGCGGACGCCCCGAAGGTGGTCCCCCCGCCGAAGGAGCTGCTGCGCTACGACATGGAGGCCCTGATCCACCACTTCCTGATCTTCACCCACGGTTTCGATGTGCCCAAGGGGGAGGCCTATGTCCCCATCGAGGGGCCGAAGGGAGAGGTGGGCTTCTACATCGTGAGCGACGGCGGACCGAAACCCTACAAAGCCAAGCTGCGCCCGCCTTCGTTCGTCAACGTGCAGGCGATGGAAAAAGCGATCGTCGGAAAGATGATTGCGGACGTGGTGGCCATCATCGCGAGCATGGACTTCATCCTCGGGGAGGTGGACCGGTGAGCGAGACCCCGAGGACGGCCTTGGCGTTCTCCGGCGAGGCCATGGCCGAATTCGAGCGCCTCTGCGCCCAGTATCCCCTCCGGCGCTCCGCCCTGATCCCCACCCTGCGGCTCGCCCAGGAGGAGTTCGGATATCTGTCGCCGCAGGCCATCCAATACGTGGCGGACCTCCTGGAGCTTTCGGCGATGGACGTCCTGAGCGTGACCAGCTTCTACGAGATGCTTCACACCGAGCCGGTGGGGAAACGGCATCTGTGGGTCTGCCAGAACCTGACCTGCCACCTGGCCGGGGCGGAGGACATCATCCGGGGCCTGGAAGGAAAGCTCGGCATCCGGGTCGGCCAGGTCACGCGGGACGGCCGGTTCTCCCTGGCCCGGGCGGAATGCCTGGGGGCCTGCGACCATGCGCCCATGATGTGGTGCGACGACAACCTCCACGTGGACCTGACTCCGGAGAAACTGGACACGCTGATCGACGGGTGGAACCGCGAGATGGACGGCGGCGGGACCGGCCCGGACCCGTCCGAAAAGGCGCTCCCGGCGGACGAGACGGAGGAGGAGGCGTCGGCATGAGCGTCGAGATCCTGCCCATCGTCACGAAGAACGTAGGCAAAGAGGGCAGCCACACCCTGGAAGGCGCCCTGGCCAACGGGGTCTATCAGGGCATCGAGAGGATCCTGGATGAGAAGGCGGATCCCGCCGAGGTGATCGAGACGGTCAAGGCCTCGGGTCTCCGGGGGCGCGGAGGGGCGGGCTTCCCGACCGGCGTCAAATGGGGTTTCGTCCCCAAAGACCACGCCGGGCCGAAGTACCTCTGCGTAAACGGGGACGAGAGCGAGCCGGGGACTTTCAAAGACCGATTGCTCATGGAAGAGGATCCCCACCGTGTCGTCGAGGGCGCCCTGATCGCCTGCTACGCCGTCGGCATCCAGACCGCGTACCTTTATGTCCGCGGGGAATTCGGCCGGGCCTACCGGCGTCTGCGGGCCGCGGTGGACGAGGCCTATGCGGCGGGGCGCCTGGGTCGGGACATCCTCGGCTCGGGATTCAACTGCGAGATTCACCTCCACCGGGGAGCGGGGGCATACATCTGCGGAGAAGAAACGGGTTTGCTGGAGTCCCTGGAGGGCAAGCGCGGGCAGCCCCGCCCGAAGCCGCCGTTCCCGGCCCTCGAAGGCCTGTACGCCAGCCCGACCGTCGTCAACAACGTGGAAACCCTCTGTTTCGTCCCCGACATCATCACCCGGGGGCCCGAGTGGTTCACCGGCATCGGGTTCGAGCGGAACGCGGGCACAAGGGTGTTCGCCGTCAGCGGCCACGTCAACAAGCCCGGCTGCTACGAGCTGCCCCTGAGCGTGACGTGCCGGGAGATCATTGATGATCACGCCGGCGGAATCCCGGGCGGTCGGAAGCTGAAGGCCGTCATCCCCGGCGGCGCTTCCGCGCCCATGCTCACGGCCGATGAGATCGACGTGCGGATGGGTTTCGACACCCTCGCCGCCATCGGGACCATGGGCGGATCGGGGGCGGTCATCGTTATGGACGAGACGGCCGACATCGTCCGGGCCACGTACATCCTGATGCGGTTTTTCCATCACGAGTCCTGCGGCCAGTGCACGCCCTGCCGCGAGGGGACCGGGTGGGCCTACCGGATCATGGGGCGCATTGTGGACGGGACGGGAAGGCCGGAGGACCTGGATCTGCTCCTGGAGATGGCGGGCAACATCAAGGGCGGCCGCTGCCTCTGCCCCCTCGGGGACGCCGCCTGCGGGCCGCTCGAGAGCGGCATCCGGAAGTTCCCGGAAGAGTTCGAGGCTTACGTCCGGCGCGCGCCGGCGCTCGCTTAAAGGGTTCTGTCGATCATGCCGACCGTCACCATCGACGGAAAAACGATCACTGTCGAGCCCGGCTCGACCATCATCCAGGCGGCCGACGCGCTGGGGATCTACATCCCCCGGTTCTGTTATCATCCGAAGCTGTCCGTCGTGGCGCAGTGCCGGCAGTGCATGGTGGAGATCCAGCAGCCGGCCCCGCCTCCGGGGGCCGCGCCGAGACCTTTCACGGCCTGCTCGACGCCCGTGGCCGACGGGATGGTCGTCTCGACGACCTCCGAAGTCGCCGTCCAGGCCCAGAAGGGCGTCGTCGAGTTTCTTCTCCTCAACCACCCGCTGGACTGCCCCATCTGCGATAAGGGGGGGGAATGTCCCCTCCAGGACATCACGATGGGCTTCGGCAAGACGCTCACCCGCAACGAGTTCGTCCGGCGCACACACCCCAAGCTCGAAATCAGCGCGTACATCGAGCCCGAGATGAACCGGTGTGTCCATTGCACGCGCTGCATCCGGTTCAGCGAGGAGATCGACGGGGCGAGCGAATTCGGATTCGTGGACCGGGGCGACCGGACGATGGTGGACACCTGCCACGATCTCGACATCTCCGTGAAGTCCACCGTTTCCGGGAACGTGATCGATCTTTGTCCGGTGGGCGCGTTGACCAACAAGCCCTACCGGTTCAAGGCGCGCGCCTGGGAGATGGAGGCGAAGGAGATCCCCTGCCTCCTCTGCCCGGTTCAGTGCTCGAGTGTGCTCTGGACCCGCGAGGACGACATCAAGCGTGTGACGGCGGGCCGCAACGAGGCCGTCAACGAGACCTGGATCTGCGACGCCGGCCGCTGGGGCATGGAGTTCGTCGGAAGCCCGAACCGGCTGCGGACCCCGGCGGCGGGCCGCGCGCAGGCCCGGACCGAGAAGACCTGGGAGGAGACCCTGACCCTGACCGTCGAGGCCCTCCGCCGCGTCCGGGACACGCACGGTCCCGAGGCCGTCGCGGGCATCGGGGGCGCGCGGTCCACCAATGAGGCGGCCTACCTGTTCCAGAAGATGCTCCGCGGGGTCCTGGGCACGAACCACGTCGACGCGCGCACCCAGCCCCTGGATCAGGCCGCCACCGACGCCTACATCCGGGCTCGCGGTTATCCGGGGTTGAGCCTGGGCTTCGAGGACCTGGAAAAATCGACGACGGCCTTCGTGCTGGGGGCCGACCTGTTTTATGAGCACCCCATTCTGGCGCTCCGGTTGCGGAAGGCCGTCCGGGCGGGCGGGAAACTGGTTCTGGCCCATCCCCGGCGGGTCTCGGTGAATGCGCCCGTGGCGGTCCGTCTTCAGTACGCGCCCGGAGCGGAGCGCGCCCTGATGCTCGGGCTTTGGGCGGCGTTGAAGGAGGGGGGCGCGGATCTGTCGCCGCCTCCCGGCGCGGAAGCCCCGCTGGATGCGTTGGCCGAGACGGCCGGCGTCGGCCCGGACGACCTCCGCCGCGCCGCCGAGATCATCGGAGCGGCCGGCGGCTGCACCCTGCTGATGGGGCCGGGCGTCGGCGACGCCTCGGCCGCGCCGCTGTTCGCCGGACTGGAGTCCGCGCTCCCCGGCGCCCGGGGCGGCCACCTTCACACCGGGCCGAACCTTCAGGGCGCGATGGATATGGGATGCCTCCCCTACGCCTTCCCCGGTTACCGCCCCGTGGGCAGAGACGACGCGCTCTTCGAGGCCGGCGTCCTCCGGTATCCCGACTGGACGGGGTTGGATGCGCAAGGAATCCTCGCGGCTGTCCGGGAAGGCCGGATCAAGGCCCTCTACCTCATGGGGGCGGATCCGGTTCGGGACTTCCCGGATCCGGAAGCCGTGCGCGCGGCCCTGGACGGACTGGAGTTCTTGGTGGTTCAGGACAGCCTGCCGAACTTCTCGGCGGCGTATGCGGACATCGTCCTCCCCGTCGGCGCCCCGACGGAAATCGAGGGAACGGTGACGGGCGTCGGCCGACACGTCCAGGGGCTCGACGTCGCCGTCCGGCCGAGCGCCGGCGTCCGGCCGGATTGGGAGATCATCGGGGAGCTCATGGGCCAGTTCGGCGCGCCCACCCGGTTCGACGGCCTGGGCGCCGTCCAGGAGGAGATCGAAAAGGTGATTTCGGCCTATGCCGGCATTGGGAACGGCGGGCCGGAGAAGGGCGGGTTCCGGTGGGCGGCCGAAGCGCTCCCCCCGGACCGGGCGGTGCCGGGCGCTTCCGGCGCGGCCGACGCGGGGGGAGCGATGCCGGGCGCTTCCGGGGCGGGGGGTCTGCGGCTGTTGACTTCTCCGCAGATTTTTTCAACGGGCGCGATGGCGGCCGAGTCGAAGGCCATTCGGGCCGCCGGCCCGCAGGCGTACGCCGAGATTCATCCCGAAGCCGCGGCCGCCCTCGGGATCTCCGAGGGGGAGGTCGTAAGTCTGGCCTCATCGAGGGGGGAAATCTCCGTCCCGGCTCACGTTGACCGGAAAACCCCGCCGGGGGCGGTCTACGTCCCGAGCGGCGCGGGAGATTGCCTTTCGAACGTTCTCTTGTCGGCCGGCGATCCGGTTCCGGCGGTCACTTTGGAGAGGCGTGCGGGATGATCTCCTTTGTCCTGGCGACGGTGGTGAAGATTGTGATCGTCTTCAACATCCTTCTTTTGGTTGTGGCCTACATGACCTATGTGGAGCGGAAGGTTCTCGGGCGCATCCAGGTCCGTCTGGGTCCGATGCGGGTGGGGTTTCATGGACTTCTTCAGCCCATCGCCGACGGGATCAAGCTCATGTTCAAGGAAGACGTGATCCCCCGGGAGGCCAACCGGTGGGTCTTCGTGGCGGCCCCGATAATGACCCTGATCCCGGCTATCGCCTCGTTCGCCATCATCCCGTTCGGCGACTCGGTGAGCGTCCTCGGCGTCTCGGTTGACCTGGTGATCGCCGACGTGAACGTCGGGATTCTGTACTTCTTCGCGCTGTCGTCCCTGGGGGTGCTCGGGTTTGTGATGGCGGGGTGGTCGTCCAACAGCAAATATTCCCTGCTGGGGGGGCTTCGGGGCTCGGCGCAGATGATCAGCTACGAGCTCACGCTGGGCCTTTCGGTCGTGGGAGTGATCATGTTGACCGGGTCCCTGAGCCTGGTGGACATCGTCGACGCCCAGGCCGAGGTTCCGTTCATCCTTCTTCAGCCGCTCGGGTTCGCGCTGTTCATGGTCGCGGGGGTCGCGGAGGTCAACCGGGCCCCGTTCGACCTGCCGGAGGCCGAGACCGAGTTGGTGGCCGGATACCACACCGAGTACAGCAGCATGAAGTTCGCCATGTTCTTCATGGGCGAGTATGCGGCCATGATCACAATCTCGGCCCTGGCCTCGACGCTCTTTCTGGGCGGCTGGCGGGGTCCGCTGCTGCCGCCCGTTGTCTGGTTTCTCGTCAAGATGTTTTTCTTCCTGTTCGTGTTCATCTGGCTTCGGGCGACGTTTCCCCGGCTCAGGTACGACCAGCTCATGGACTACGGCTGGAAGGTCCTCCTCCCGCTGGCTCTCGCCAATATCGTGATCACGGCCGGCGCCCTGGCGTTCTGGGGCTGATGAGGGAACTCCCGTGAGGAAAATCCGATGATTGCCGAATTGGGAAAAGGCCTCGCGCTGACGTTCCGGCATTTGTTCAAGAAGCCGATCACCGTCCAATACCCCGAAGAGCGGGTTCCGATGGTGCCGGGCTACCGGGGCCTTCACAAGCTGATGCGTTATGAAGACGGCCCCTATGCGGGGATGGAGCGCTGCATCGGGTGCAAACTCTGCCAGGCGGCCTGCCCGGTGGACTGCATTTATATCGAGTCGGAGGAAAACACGCCCGACCACCGCGTCTCTCCGGGGGAGCGGTACGCGTCGATCTACGAAATCAACGAGCTGCGCTGCATCTATTGCGGAATGTGCGAAGAGGCCTGTCCGGTGGACGCCATCGTCCTGGGCGAGGATTACGAATTTTGCAACTACGACCGGGAATCCATGCTCTACGCCAAGGAGAGGCTGCTCGTTCCGCCGCCCGAGGGGCGACCCGCCGAGCGGGAGCCCCGGGGCGCGACGGTGCCGATCGGGGGCAGGCGGGTCCCAAGCGGCGGGGGGCGGGGGTAGGCATGCCGGCGGTCCTGTTCTACATTTTTGCGGTCGCGGCCGTGGGGACGGCCCTGATGGTGATCTCTTCGAGGAACGCCGTCTACAGCGCCCTCTACCTCATCGGGACGTTGTTCAGCCTGGCCTGCATCTTTTTGCTCCTGCACGCGGAATTCATCGCGGCCATCCAGGTGTTGGTTTACGCGGGGGCCATTATGGTCCTGTTCCTGTTCGTCATCATGCTGTTGAACGTGGGGGCCGAGAAAAGGACGCCGATCAAGCTCAAGAGACAGAAGGTCGCGGGCCTGCTGTTTTCCCTGGGCCTCTTCGTCTTCCTGTTCGTCCGGATGCGCGGGATTCCGCAGCCGGCGCCCGTCGGCCCGTTTTCGCCGGAGCGGTTGGCCGAGGTCGGGAGCGTCAAAGCGATCGGCCGGCTCCTGTTCACCGATTACCTGCTGCCCTTCGAGATTACGTCGATCCTGCTGTTCGTGGCCATCATCGGGGCGGTGGTCCTGGCGAGGCGGAGCGATTGAGTCGAGGTCTTTGTGAGAACCGCGGCATCACCGGAGAGGAAGTGATTTGGTTCCGCTGTCGCACTATCTGATTCTCAGCGCCGTCCTGTTCACCCTGGGCGTCATCGGTGTGCTTTTGCGCCGAAACGTCATCGTGATCTTCATGTCCATCGAGCTGATGCTGAACGCCGCGAACCTGACGCTCGTCGCGTTTTCACGGTTCCTTCAAACATTGGACGGACAGATTCTGGTCTTTTTCGTGATGACGGTGGCCGCGGCCGAGGCGGCCGTGGGGCTCGTCATCATCATTTCGATCTATCGCCACAAGCAGTCCGTGGACGTGGACGAAGTCAACCTGCTCAGAATGTAAGGCCATGCTCGAAAACCTTTGGTGGATTCCCCTTTTTCCCGCCCTGGGGGCGGTGGTTAACGGCGTGTTCGGCCGGTATGCGGGAGCGCGCAACGCCGGTCTCATCGCTTGCGCCGCGGCCGGCCTGAGCTTCGCGGCGTCCGTCTGGGCGTTCTTCTCGCTCCTCGGCCTGGAGGTTTCGGCCAGGTCCGTTCACCAGACCCTCTACACCTGGATCGCCGCCGGGGATTTTGTCGTCCGGGCGTCCTTCCTTTTCGATCCCCTCTCGGCGGTGATGAGCCTCGTGGTGACGGGCGTCGGATTCATCATTCACGTGTATTCCATCGGCTACATGCACGAAGACCCGGGACGGTCCCGGTATTTCGCTTATCTGAACCTGTTTCTTTTCGCGATGTTGCTCCTGGTTCTGGCCGATAACTTCCTGGTCCTGTTTGTCGGCTGGGAGGGCGTGGGGCTTTGCTCCTACCTGCTCATCGGGTTCTGGTTCGAGAAGAAGTCCGCGACCGACGCTGGGAAGAAGGCCTTCATCGTCAACCGGATCGGTGATTTCGGGTTCGCCATCGCGGTGTTCCTGATTTTCTCGACGTTCGGGACGCTGGATTACGCGGAGGTGTTCGCCGACGCGCCGGGGAAGCTCTCCGCCGGAGGCGCGGCCGTGACGGCCATCACGCTCCTCCTCTTTCTGGGGGCCACGGGCAAGTCGGCGCAGATTCCCCTGTACACCTGGCTCCCGGACGCCATGGAGGGCCCGACTCCGGTCAGCGCGCTCATTCACGCCGCCACGATGGTGACCGCCGGCGTCTACCTGGTTGCCCGCACCCACGTCCTGTTTCTATTGGCGCCCGGCGTCCTCCTCACGGTTGCGGCCGTCGGGATGGCGACGGCGCTTCTGGCCGCCCTGATCGCCCTGGTGCAGACAGACATCAAGCGGGTGCTCGCTTACTCGACGATCAGCCAGCTCGGTTACATGTTCCTGGCCTGCGGACTGGGGGCGTTCGGCGCGGCGATCTTCCACCTCATGACGCACGCCTTCTTCAAGGCCCTTCTCTTCCTGGGGTCCGGCAGCGTCATCCACGCCTTGGGCGGAGAGCAGGACATCCGCAAGATGGCGGCCTCAGACGCCATATGCCGACGACGTACTGGACGTTCGTGATCGGCGGGTTGGCCCTGGCGGGGATCTTCCCCCTGGCGGGTTTCTTCAGCAAGGACGCGATCCTCTGGAAGGCTTGGGCGGCCGGCCGGCCTGTGTTCTGGGGGCTGGGCGTCCTCGTTGCGGGCATGACGGCCTACTATATGTTCCGGTGCGTTTTCCTGACCTTCCACGGCACTTTCCGCTACGGGGGCGCGGCCGCGCCCCGGCCCCACGAGTCGCCCGCCGTCATAACCCTGCCGCTGGTGGTCCTCGGGGTCCTGGCCGTCATCGGCGGATGGGTGGGCGTCCCCATCTTTCAGGGGGCCGACATCCTCGGGGACTTCCTGGCGCCGGTCTTCGCGGGGGCCGCCGGATCGGCGGAGGCCCACGGAAGCGTGGGCCTGGAGCTGGGCCTGATGGTTGTCTCTCTGGCGGTGGCGGGCTTTGGAATCTTCCTGGCTTACCGGATGCACCTCGCCCGGCCGGAATCGGCGAAGAAGGCGGCGGACCGCTTCCCCGAGCTGCACCGACTCCTTCTCAACAAGTTCTACGTGGACGAGCTCTACGACAGCCTGTTCGTCATCCCGCTGAGAAACGCGGCGCTCACCCTATGGAGGGGCGTGGACGTCTTGCTGGTGGACGGGCTGGTCAACGGCGTGGGCGGGGCCTTCCGAAAGTTGTCCGGCGTGGTTCGGGCTTTTCAGACGGGGCATGCAAAGACGTACCTGTTGTCCATGGTGGTCGGGGTGGTCGCCATCGCGTTGTTTTACACCTGGCGCTGATTTTTCGGCGTTCCGACGGGAAACGGACGAGACGCAATGAATTCTCCGGGCTTTCCGATTTTGAGCTGGATCGTGTTCCTGCCCCTGGCCGGCGCGATCCTGGTGGGAGTCTGGAGCCGCCGGGAGCCGGCCGCGGTGAAGGGGATCGCCTTCGCGGTTTCCATCGCCACGTTCGTTCTCGCGCTGGTGATGTACGCCGCGTTCCGTCCCGAGGTGGGCGCGATGCAGTTCACGGAGACCGCTTCATGGATCCCGGCCTTCGGCGTTGGCTACCGGTTGGGCGTGGACGGGATCAGCCTGTGGATGGTCCTTTTGGCCGCCTTCCTGACGCCGCTGGCGATCCTCGGCTCGTGGAAAGACATCCAGCGCCGCGTCAAGGGGTTTTACGTTTCCATGCTCTTGCTGGAGACGGCCATGCTGGGGGTCTTCGTCGCCCTGGACATGTTCCTGTTCTACGTGTTCTGGGAGGTGATGCTGATCCCCATGGCCCTGCTGATCGGCGTCTGGGGCGGCGAGCGGCGGATTTACGCGGCCGTCAAGTTCTTCCTGTACACGATGGCGGGAAGCGTCTTGATGCTGGTCGCGATGTTGGTGATGGTTTACCTGAATTACAAGAGCACGGGCGTCCTGACGTTCGGTTATCAGGAGCTGAACCGTCTCGGTCTCCCGGGCGACGTCCAGTGGTGGCTGTTCGGCGCGTTTTTCCTGGCCTTCGCGATCAAGGTCCCCATGTTCCCGTTTCACACCTGGCTGCCGGACGCCCACGTGGAGGCCCCCACCGCCGGGAGCGTCATCCTCGCGGGGGTCCTGCTGAAGATGGGGACGTACGGTTTCATCCGGTTCGCCATCCCCTTCTTTCCGCTGGCGGCCCGGGACTACACGCCGTTCATCGTTGTGCTGTCCGTCCTTGGAATTCTCTACGGGGCGCTGATGGCCTTCGTTCAGGAGGACGTGAAGAAACTGGTCGCTTACAGCTCGGTCAGCCATCTGGGGTTCGTGATGCTGGGGCTGTTCGCCATGAACGCCCAGGGCGTCGAAGGGGGCATCCTCCAGATGGTGAACCACGGGCTTTCCACGGGCGCACTGTTCTTCCTGGTGGGGATGATCTATGAGCGGCGGCACACGCGATTGATCGAAGAGTACGGCGGACTGGCCAAAGTGATTCCGGCTTACGCGGCCATCTTCCTGATTGTGACCTTCTCCTCCATCGGTTTGCCCGGATTGAACGGGTTCGTCGGCGAGTTCACAATCCTGTTCGGCGCCTTTCGGGTCCACCGCTGGGCGACGGCCTGGGCGACGCTGGGCGTCATCCTGGGCGCGGTGTACATGCTGTGGATGGTCCAGCGGATGATCTTCGGCGGCGTGACCCGCGAGGAGAACCGCTCCCTGCCCGATCTCTGCGCGCGGGAGTGGGCGGTCCTGGGATCGATCGTTCTCTTCATTTTCTGGATCGGCCTGGCGCCGAAACCCTTCTTCCATTCCATGGAGGCCTCGGTGAGCCGAATGCTGAAAGAGAGCGCGGCCAAAGCCGAGCGGACCGCGGCCCTGACGAAGATGCCTGTGTCTACGGCCCTGATCGGGAGGCGATGAGCGTGGCCCCCGAAATCCCCGATGTCAACCTGCAGGCGATCCTGCCCCTGATCTGGCTCTGCGTCGGGGGAATCACGGTTCTCATGGTGGACAGTTTCCGCAAAGACGCCCGGGGGTGGCTGACCGGCCTCGGGCTGGTCTTCCTCGCGGGGGCGGCTTTGTCGGCCGTCTGGATTTGGGACTCGCCCCAGCGGGTCTTCAACGGGATGTTCGCCGCCGACAGGCTCACCCAGGCATTCACGCTGATCTTCGTCCTGGGAACGGGTCTGACCCTGTTGTTCTCCCATGATTACGCCGCGCGGGAGGGGATCGCCAACGGGGAGTACTATGCCCTGTTCCTGTTTGCCGCCGCGGGCATGGTCATGATGGCGGGGGGGACGAACCTGATCACCATCTTCCTGGGGCTCGAGGTGATGTCCGTCGCCTCCTATGTCCTGGCCGGGATGTTCAAGACGCGGCCCGCCTCGAGCGAGGCGTCGATGAAGTATTTCCTCACGGGGGCCTTCGCCACCGGATTTCTGCTTTACGGGATTGCCCTCGTCTACGGCAGCGCGGGAAGCCTCGACCACGCTGTCCTGGCCCGAAAGCTGGCTGCCGGCGGGGCCCGGGAGGGGATGGACTGGCTTTTGGTCACGGGCGTCGGCCTGATGGTGGTGGGATTCGGTTTCAAGGTCGCGGCGGTCCCGTTCCACATGTGGGCGCCCGACGTCTATGAAGGGGCGCCGACCTCGGTGACGGGGTTCATGGCCGCCGCCGTCAAGGCCGCCGGCTTCGCGGCGTTCTTCCGGGTGTTCGCGGGACCCCTGGCGGCCCTTCACGTGGATTGGAGCGGGATCCTCTGGGTGGCGGCCGTTCTGACCATGACGGTGGGCAACGTGGCGGCCATCACCCAGCGCAACATCAAGCGGATGCTGGCGTACTCGAGCATCGCCCACGCCGGATACCTCCTCGTGGCGCTGATCGCCCTGAACCGGACCGGCGCGGGGGGACTGCTGTTCTATCTCTTCCAGTACACCCTGAGCACGATCGGAGCCTTCGGCGTCATCATGGCCCTGAGCGCGGCGAACGGCGCCGGCCGGGAGACGCTGGAGTTGTCCGAATACGACGGTCTGGGATCCCGGCGGCCCGTGCTGGGGCTCGTTCTGTCGCTCTTCATGTTCAGCCTGGCCGGATTGCCGCCGACGGCCGGGTTCATGGGAAAGGTCTACATCTTCAGCGCCGCCATCGAGGCGGGCTACACGTGGCTGGTGGTGATCGCGGTCCTGAACAGCGTAGCGGCGGTGACTTATTACCTGGGCGTGGTGGTGCGAATTTACATGCGGGAATCCCCGACCCAGGGTGCGGGGGAGACCCCCGCGCGCCTTCGGGTGGGCGTATTGACGGCCGCCGGGTTGTTGATCGCGGTGTGGGGAACGCTGCAACTGGGCGTTTTCCCGTCGGGCGCGCTTTCTCTGGCGAAGCTGGCGGCGGCGGGTGGATTCTGAGATTGTGAAAAAAAGCGCAAGAATGCCCTTGGACCCGGGCGGGCGAGGGATTATACTTTCGGGAAGGATTGGTCGTCGTTGTCAGGGAAGATTTGTTCTATTCACCTCAGAGATTTCCTTGCGTCCTGCGCGTGAAAGTCAGATCGGGGGTCTGTCGGCGTGGAGATTCTGAACCGCTTCTTCAGCGACTATACTTCGATTCACCCGTTCATCCCGGTCTTCATCTTTATCCTGGTGGTGGCCGCTTTCGGCGGGGGAACGCTGCTCATGGCGGCGATGATCCGCCCGAACAGGCCGGATCCGGAGAAGCTGTCTCCTTATGAGTGCGGCGTCCCTCCGCTCGTCCGGGCGGGCGAGCATTTCTCCATCCGGTTTTACATCGTCGCCATCCTCTTCCTGTTGTTCGACGTCGAGGGCGTCTTTCTCTTCCCCTGGGCCGTGGTCTATGACCGAATCGGCCTGTTCGGGTTCGTCGAGATGATGCTCTTCCTGTTGATTCTGCTCGTGGGATATGTCTACGCCTGGAAGAAGGGAGCTCTGGAATGGGTATAGTCGAGCACCGTTTTCAGGAAAACATCCTCACGACCACGTTGGACTACCTGGTCAACTGGGCGCGGAAATCCGCCCTGTGGCCCATGACGTTCGGTTTGGCCTGTTGCGCCATCGAGATGATGGCGAGCGGGGCCTCCCGGTATGATTTCGATCGCTTCGGGATCATCTTCCGGGCGACGCCCCGGCAATCGGACGTGATGATCGTGGCCGGCACGGTTACTTACAAGATGGCTCCGGTGGTTCGGAAGGTCTACGACCAGATGCCCGAGCCCCGATGGGTCATCTCGATGGGAAGCTGCTCCACGGCGGGCGGGCCTTTCAATACGTACTCGACCCTTCAAGGCGTGGACCAAATCGTTCCCGTGGATATTTATGTTTCCGGATGCCCCCCCCGGCCCGAGGCGTTGATGTGGGGCGTCCTGAAGCTCCAGGAGAAGATCCAGCAGGAAAAGTTCCTGCGCGCGTGATCGCATAGGATAACGATGGCCGAAGAGAACCAAGCGGCGGAGACCGATCAGCCCGAAGGGGATGACGGATCGGACGAGGCCCCCCCCGCCGATTCCTCCGAAGAGACCGAAGCAAGCCCCGAGCCGTCCGAGGAGGCGGGTGCGTCCGGCGAAGGAGCGGGGGACGAAGCCCCTCCGGACCCCCCTCCGGAAGAGCCGCCGGAAGATCCGGTCGAGTCCCTGGCAGGCGTGAAGGCCGTCCGGGTGTTTCTCGGCGACGAAGTCGAAGAGGTGACGTCTTTCACCGGGGGCGTCGATGAGGCAGCCATGACCGTCCCGGCCGGCCGGATTCGTGCGCTGTGCGCGCACCTCAAAGCCGAGCACGGCTTCAATTATCTGTCCGACCTTTGCGGCGTCCACTACCCGGAGCGGGAAAAACCCTTCGAGGTGGTCTATCAATTGTTGGCCCTGGATCGCGCCGAGCGCCTTCGGTTGAAGGTGCGGCTGGCGGACGGCGAGGCGGCGCCCTCGGTCGTCGGAGTCTGGCGGACGGCCGACTGGCTCGAGCGCGAAGCCTTTGATATGTTCGGCATCGAGTTCGAAGGACACCCCGACCTGCGCCGCATCCTCCTGCCGGAGGACTGGGAAGGCTTTCCGCTGCGCAAAGACTATCCCGTCCGCGGGGACGGCTTCGGGTTGACGTGGGTCGAGCGGCAGATCCCGAGCGCCAGCCGCCCCGTGACGGAAAGGAAGTGAGACCCGTGGTCCAGGCCGCGCCCCAATCCGAGCCGATCGTTCCCCAGACCGAAGAGCTGGTCATCAACATGGGGCCCCAGCACCCCAGCACGCATGGTGTGTTGCGGGTGATCCTTCAGCTCGACGGAGAGATCGTCCGCCATACGGAATGCGATATCGGCTACCTGCACCGGGGTGTGGAAAAGATCGGAGAGAATCTCAATTACGCCCAGTTCGTCCCCTACACCGACCGGACGGATTACGTCGCCGCCCCCGCCAACAACCTGGGTTACGTGGAGGCCGCGGAAAAGCTGCTGGAGCTGGACGTCCCGATTCGGGCGCATTACATCCGGGTCATCACGGCCGAGCTGGCCCGGATTTCCAGCCACCTGCTGTGGCTCGGGACCCACGCCCTCGACATCGGGGCCATGACGGTGTTCCTGTACTGCTTCCGCGACCGGGAGAAAATCCTCGACCTGTTCGAGGTCGCCTACGGCGCCCGCCTCACCGTCCACAGCTTCCGGGTGGGCGGGGTGTACGAAGACCCGGCCCAACAATTCTTCCTGGATTGCGAGCGCTTCGTCCGCGAGTTCCCCCGGGCGATGTACGATTACGAGGACCTGTTGACGGAGAACCGGATCTGGAAGTCGCGCACCCGGGGCGTGGCGACGCTTTCCGCCGGGGACGCGATCGATCTCGGGGCCAGCGGTCCGATCCTGCGGGCCTCCGGCGTGGCTTTCGACGTCCGGAAGACCGAGCCCTACGCCGCCTACGATGATTTCGATTTCACGGTTCCGGTGGGAAAGAACGGCGACATCTACGACCGTTACCTCGTGCGGCTGGAGGAGATGCGCCAAAGCTGCTACATCATCGAGCAGGCGGTGGCCGACCTGCCCACGGGCAAGACCATGGCCAAGGTGCCCAGGACGATGAAGCCCAAGGAGGGGGACGTCTACCACCGGATCGAGGGGCCGAAAGGCGAGTTGGGCTACTATCTGGTCAGCGACGGCACGGACCGGCCCTTCCGGCTGAGAATCCGGCCGCCTTCATTCATCAATTTGCAGACCCTGCCTTTGCTGTTGCAGGATCAGCTCGTGGCCGACGCCGTCGCGGCCATCGGCAGCATCGACATCGTTCTGGGCGAAGTGGACCGCTGAGCGGCCGGCCCGCCCCGATCCCCCCCCGGCGTTTCGACCCGGTGAAGGAGTGTACGTTTCCACCATGGTCCTTGAAGTTCTGTTCGCGCTGATCAAGATTGGGGTCGTCTGGGGCGCGGTGTCCCTGCTGGTGGCCTACATGACGTATTTCGAGCGGAAGCTCATCGGCCATATGCAGGTCCGGCTGGGCCCCATGCGCGTCGGCCCGCACGGCCTCCTCCAGCCCATCGCCGACGGCCTGAAGCTGTTCCTCAAAGAGGACATCATCCCCCGGGAAGCCGACAGGGCCGTTTTTGTGCTGGCGCCCCTGTTCGCCCTCATCCCGGCGTTCGTGGTCTACTCGGTCATCCCCATATCGAGCGGGTTCGTCATCGCCCATCTCAACATCGGGTTGCTGTTCATCGTGGGGGTCTCGTCTCTGGGGATCTTCGGCATCGTGCTGGCGGGTTGGGCGTCGGGCAGCAAGTATTCCATGCTGGGCGGATTCCGGAGCGCCGCGCAGATGATCTCCTACGAAATCTTCCTGGGTTTCGCCCTCATCGGACCGCTGATGATCGCCGGATCGCTGAACATGCTGGACATCGTCGAGGCCCAGAAGGACATGTGGTTCATTGTGTACCAGCCGCTGGCCTTCGTGCTGTTCTTCATCGCCGGGCTGGCCGAGACGAACCGGATCCCCTTCGACCTGCCCGAAGCCGAGACGGAGCTGGTGGCGGGGTTTCATACAGAGTACAGCGGGATGAAGTTCGCCTTTTTCTTCCTGGCGGAGTACGCCAACATGATGGTCGTCTGCTCGATTGCGGCCGTCGTGTTCTTCGGCGGCTATCTGGGGCCGGGCGCGCCCGGCGCGCACTGGTTCATTCTTAAGGTGTTCATCGGAATGTTTTTCATGATGTGGCTGAGGGCGACGCTCCCGCGGTTCCGGTACGATCAGCTGATGGGGCTTGGCTGGAAGTTGATGTTCCCTCTCGCCCTGGCGAATATTTTCTTGACCGGGCTTCTGATGTACCTCGTGTAGCCGGTCCGGAGATTTCAGCGTCCGGGCGCCGGACAAGGCCCCCGGGAATTCTTACGGATGACGCAGGAAAGGCCCTGACAGATGGAGTGGCCGTTTTTCATCATTTTCGGACTCGGCATGCTGATCGCCTCCGTGCTGGTCATCACGCGCCGGAACGTCGTCCATGCCGCCCTCTACCTCCTGCTCACCCTTTTCTGCGCGGCGGCCCTGTACGTCATGCTCGAGGCCGAGTTCCTGGCGGCCATCCAGGTGTTGATCTACGCGGGTGCCATCATGATGCTCTACGTCTTCGTCATCATGCTGATCAATGTCCGCGAATCCATGGCCGAGCGCCAATGGCAGCGACAGAAGGCGGCGGCGGGGATCATCGGGGCGCTGCTGGCGGCGGAGTTCGTTGTGATTCTCCTCAAGGGGGTTTGGGTCCCGTCGGCGAAGACGGCCGAGGCGGCGAAGGCCGTCCTGAACGCCTACGGGGGGAACACCGAGGCGTTCGGCGCGACGCTCTACACCGAGTTCCTGTTCCCCTTCGAAGTGGCGTCGCTGTTGCTGCTGGCCGCGATGATCGGCGCCATCGTGATCGCAAAGCGGGAGATTTGAGCGTGATCGGAAGGCTGTCCGGCGGATGTGACGGGAGGACCGCCTAGTGGTCCCGGGTGAATACTACCTGGCCCTGGCGGGGCTGGTTTTCGTGATCGGCGGCATCGGCGTCCTGACGCGCCGGAACGTGATCATGATCCTTATGTCCATCGAGCTCATGCTGAACGCTGTGAACCTGACGTTCATCGCGTTCGCCAAGATGCACGGGAACATGATGGGCCAGATGTTCGTCATTTTCGTGATCACGGTCGCGGCCGTGGAGGCGGCCGTCGGGCTGGCCCTCATCATCTCCCTGAATCGCAGGAAGGCCACGCTCAACGTGGACGAGATCAACATCCTGAAATGGTGATGGTTTAGACATGGTGGAAACGCTCGTTCCTTGGATTGTCGCGCTCCCCGGCCTGGGGGCGCTCATCAACGGCCTCCTCGGCCGCTGGACGGGCCGGCGCGCCCACTGGGTGGCGTTGGCCGCGACCGGACTCTCGCTCGGGTTCGCCCTGATCGTTCTCAACCGGACGGTCCTCGGGGGGGAGACCATCCAGGTCCGCCTGTTTGAATGGGTCGTCGCCGCCGGATTCCGGGCGGAGATCGCCTTCCTCGTCGATCCCCTCAGCTCGGTCATGCTGTTCGTCGTGACGGGGGTGGGTTTCCTCATCCACGTCTACTCCGCCGGCTACATGCGCGACGACCCGGGCTATTCGCGCTTTTTCACGTATCTCAACCTCTTCATGTTCGCCATGCTCCTCCTCATTCTGGGGAACAACTACCTGCTGATGTTCGTCGGCTGGGAGGGCGTGGGGCTCTGCTCGTATCTGCTCATCGGGTTCTGGTATCACAAGAAATCGGCCTCCGACGCCGGGAAGAAGGCGTTCATCGTGAACCGCATCGGCGACGCGGGTTTCCTGCTCGGCGTGTTCCTGATCTTCCAGGTGTTCGGCACGCTCGACTACGCGGACGTCTTCGGCCAGGCCCGCGCCGCGGGCCCGGGATCGGCCGCCGCCTCGGCGGCCACGCTCATCACGCTCTGCCTGTTCGTCGGGGCCGTCGGCAAATCGGCCCAGCTCCCCTTGTACACATGGCTCCCCGACGCCATGGAGGGTCCGACGCCGGTAAGCGCGCTCATCCACGCGGCCACGATGGTGACGGCCGGGGTCTACATGGTGGCCCGATCGAGCGCCCTGTACCTGCTGGCCCCCGTCTCGATGGAGGTCGTGGCCGTCGTCGGTGGGCTGACGGCCATCTTCGCCGCCACCATCGCCCTGGTGCAGAACGATATCAAGCGGGTCCTGGCCTACTCCACGGTGAGCCAGTTGGGGTACATGTTTCTGGCCTTGGGGGTGGGGGCCTTCACGGCGGGCATCTTTCACCTGATGACCCACGCCTTCTTCAAGGGGTTGCTCTTTCTGGGCTCGGGCAGTGTCATCCACGCCCTGCACGGAGACCCGGACGAGGCGCGCCGCCAGGACATGCGGTGCATGGGCGGGCTCCGCAAGCATCTGCCCGTCACGTCCTTGACCTTCTACATCGGCGCGCTGGCCATCTCGGGGATTCCTCCCCTTGCCGGCTTCTTCAGCAAGGACGAGATCCTGGCCGAGGCCTTCACGTCGGGCAACTATTTCGTCTGGGTCCTGGGCATCCTGGCCGCGTTCATGACGGCTTTCTACATGTTCCGGCTGATCTACATGACGTTTTACGGAGAGTCGCGGGTGGTCCCCGAGGCGACCCATCACCTGCACGAGTCCCCCGCGCTGATGACGACGCCGCTGGTCATCCTGGCGGCCCTGGCGATCGTGGGCGGCTGGGTGGGCATCCCCGGATACAACGCGTTCCACGCCTACCTCGGCCCCGTCTTCGGGGCGGCGACGGGCGAGGCCCATGCGTCCGCGGCCCTTCTCTGGGTCTTGGCCGTGGTGTCGGTGGCGATCGGCGTCGGGGGCTGGATGCTCGCGCGCTTCATGTATACGAAGGACCCGGAGGTCCCGAGGCGGCTGAGCGAGAAGTTCCAGGGGACCTACCGGCTGCTCCTGAACAAGTACTGGGTGGACGAGATCTACGACGCCTGCATCGTCCGCCCCATCGTGTGGCTGATGAAGGCCCTCTTTACGGTGGACGCCAAGGGCGTGGACGGGACCGTGAACGGGACATCCTGGCTGACCGTCTGGCTGAGCAAGCTGTCCGGCATCTTTGACCTCCGGACGGTGGACGGCGCCGTAAACGGCGTCGGGGTCATTCTGACGAATTGGGCGCGGGGGTTGCGCCGGGTGCAGACCGGGGGCGTCCAGAACTACGCCCTGGCGATGTTCCTCGGCGTCTTCGTGATTGTGAGCCTGTACCTGATGTACGGATAAAGGAGTGATTCCGGCCTGACCCGGCAGGGCGGGGCAGGGTGCGGGGAGACTCATGGAAGGTCGGAGCGCTTCAAAGGACCGAATTCAATGACGAACGTTCTCGGAATTCCCATTCTGACGTACATGATCTTCATCCCCCTCGCGGGGGCCGTGGTCATGATGCTGTTCTTTCCCCGGGAAAAAACGGGGGCCATCAAGAACTTCTCCTTTGTGGTCTCGCTTCTGGTGTTGGCCCTCTCCCTGTGGCTGCTTCCCGGCTTCGAGGCCGAGAACGTGCGGATGCAGTACGTGGAGGAGCACGCCTGGATCCCCTCCCTCGGGGTGAAGTATTTCATCGGGGTGGACGGGATCAGCATCCTGCTCATCGTCCTGACGACGCTCCTGAGCGCGGTCTCGATCCTTTGCTCTTACAAAGCGGTCCAGGAGCGGCAGAAGGAGTATTACGTCAGCCTGCTGATCCTCGAGACCGGAATGCTGGGCGTCTTCGTCTCCCTGGACCTCTTTCTCTTTTACGTTTTCTGGGAGATCATGCTGGTCCCGATGTATTTCCTCATCGGGATCTGGGGCGGCCCCCGCAAGCTGTACGCGGCCATCAAGTTCTTCCTCTACACCCTGGTGGGCAGCGTGCTGCTCCTGCTTGGGTTCCTGGCCTTGTACTTCCTGAACGCCAATCCGGAGTACGGCTCGGGAGAGCTGACTTTCAACCTCCTCGAGCTTTACAAGATGGCGCCCAGGCTTCCGGCGGAGCACCAGTTCTGGATCTTCCTCGCGCTCTTCGTCGGGTTCGCCATCAAGGTCCCGATGTTCCCGTTCCACACCTGGCTGCCCGACGCCCACGTCGAGGCCCCCACGGCGGGTAGCGTCATCCTGGCTGGCGTCCTCCTGAAGATGGGGACCTACGGCTTCGTCCGGTTCAGCCTGCCGCTCTTGCCCAAGGCCAGTGAGACGATGATTCCGTTCATGGCCCTTTTGGCCATCATCGGGATCATCTACGGGGCCCTGGTGGCCATGGCGCAGAGCGACGTGAAGAAACTTGTGGCCTACAGCTCGGTGAGCCATCTCGGTTTCGTCATGCTGGGCATCTTTGCCCTGAACTCCCAGGGGCTGGTGGGCGCGCTGCTCCAGAACATCAACCACGGGCTGTCCACGGGGGCGCTCTTCCTCATCGTCGGGATCATCTACGAGCGAAGGCACATGCGGGAGATCTCCGGCTTCGGCGGCCTCGCGAAGGTGATCCCCGTGTTCACCGTCTTCTTCGCCATCACCATGTTCTCCTCCATCGGTTTGCCGGGGCTCAACGGGTTCGTGGGCGAGTTCCTCATCCTGGTGGGGGTCTTCCAGGTGAGCAAGGTCTACGCGGCCTTCGCCGTCCTCGGCATCGTCCTGGGGGCGGCCTATATGCTGTGGCTCTTCCAGCGGATGATGTTCGGAGGCGTGGACAAGCCCGAGAACGAGGGCCTGGCCGACCTGAACAAGCGGGAAGTGATCTATCTGATGCCGCTGATCCTCCTCATGTTCTGGATCGGGATTTATCCGAAGCCCTATCTGCGAATCCTGGAGCCCGCGGTGAACAATCTGGTCCGTCAGATTAATCTGGCCAAGGCGGGCAAGCCTATCGACGGCAAGGCCGTCGCGCGGCCGGCGGTCCTGCCGGAGGTCCCACCCCGGTCCGCCGAAGAGGTCCGGGCGCTGGTGTCCCAATTCAAGCGCGGCGTTTCGGGAAAATAGTCCATGGATCCCATCGTTCTGCCCAAGGTCCAGCTCGGGCCGATTCTCCCCGAGATTGTCATGACCGTGCTCGTCTGCGCGATCATTCTGGTGGACCTCTTCCTGTCCCCCAGGAAGAAGGGGTTCTCAGGGTTCCTGGCGCTGGCGGGCCTCGTCGTGGCGGGCGTCTTTCTGGCCGGGCGGATCGGGACGGACGTGAAGCTGTTCGGGGGGATGTACCGGGTGGACGATTTCTCCACCTTTTTCAAGTTCATCTTCCTGGGCGTGGCGTTTCTGACAATCCTGATCTCGTTCCGCTACCTCAAGATCGAGGATATCAACCGGGGCGAGTATTACGCCCTGATCCTCTTCTCGACCATCGGCATGATGGTGCTGGCCTCGGGGAACGACCTCCTCACGATCTACATCGGACTCGAGCTCCTCTCCATTCCGGTGTACTTGCTCGTCGGCTTCCTGAAGCGGGATCTGATGTCGCAGGAGGGCGGCATCAAGTACTTCCTTCTGGGGATCTTCAGCTCGGCCATCATCCTGTACGGCATCGCGTTGATCTACGGCTACACCGGAACCCTCTACCTGGACGGCATTCGGGAGGCCCTGGCCCCCGGTGCCGGGCAAGCCCCGGGGGGGAGCCCGCTCCTCACGCTGGCCATCATCCTGTTGACGGCAGGTTTCGCCTTCAAGGTCGCCCTGGTCCCCTTCCACATGTGGGCGCCCGACGCCTACCAGGGCGCCCCGACCTCCATTACGGCCTTCATGTCCGTGGGGACGAAGGCGGGGGCCTTCGCGGCCGTGGTGCGGGTTTTCCTGGTGGCCTTCGGCGATTCGATGGATCAGTGGCGGATCCTGCTCTGGCTGCTGGCCGTCGTGAGCATGACGTGGGGCAACATCGCGGCGATGGTCCAGACCAATCTGAAACGCATGTTGGCCTATTCCAGCGTCGCGCACGCCGGCTACATCCTGATCGGTCTCGTTGTCGCGACCCGGACCGGGATCGCCAGCATCCTGCTCTACCTGGCGGCGTACCTGTTCACAAACCTGGGCGCGTTCGCCGTGATCATCCTGCTCTGCCGCCCGAGTCTGCGCGGGGACCGGCTGGAGGACTTCCGGGGCTTGGCCCGGCAGCATCCGTGGCCCGCGCTGGCGCTCCTGTTTTTCTTCCTGAGCCTCACGGGCCTCCCGCCCACCGCCGGGTTCGTCGGGAAGTTCTACATCTTCTCCGCGGCTGTCGATGCCGGCTTCATCTGGTTGGCCGTCATCGGCCTGCTGAACAGCGCGATCTCCCTCTACTACTACTTCCGGGTCGTGATGATGATGTACATGCACGAGCCGGCGGGGAAGATCCACACCTCGAATTCCGTCCCGCTGACCGTCGGGTTGGCGGTCATGGTCGCCGGCGTCTTGGTGATCGGCGTATACCCCCATCCCTTCCTGGAAGCGGCGAAGGTCTCCGTGGCGGGCCTGTTCAATGGAATCCCCGCCGTTGCCTTGATCCCTTGAGGCCTCGCTTCTCTCTGTGACCCAAAATATTGCAGCGTGTCCAATTCGGCCTGAAAGCGTATTTCCGGCGGCGTTTTGAATTGCCCGCGTTTGACGAATCTGATATAAGGGGCTTCGGCGCTCCCCGCCCTGGCGATATGCTCATCCGTCCTTGGCTTTCCTGAATTCACCGTCGCGATGAACCCAGATCCGGCTTCAGTCAATAAACCGCAGGGTTCGGATGAAACCTTGAATCCAGCCGGCACCATGACCGCAGGCAAGACCCGCCGGATCTACCTCCTCAAGGATCTGCCCCCCGAAGTCGTGGCGGTGGCGTTCGCGAAGACGAGCCGCTCCCCGGAGGCCTTCGACGAGATCGCCCGAGAGCTGACCGACGAGGCCTCGGCGCAGTTCCACGAGAAGTGGGTCGTCGGATACGGCCACGCCTCGGTGGCCGAGCACGCCGTCCTGTCCATCGCCATCGAAAACGTCAGCCGGTTCGCGACCGAGGCCATCGAGTCCAACCGCCTGGCCTCCTACACCGAGAAGTCCTCCCGGTATCAGGTCTTCTCCCCGGACGACTACTACGTCCCCGAGGAGATCGCCGCCTCGCCCCTGGCGGGGGAGTATCGGGAGACGACCCGCTGGCTGTTCGATAATTATCTCCGCGTCCAGAACCGCCTGGACGCCTTTCTCCGGGAATCCGGAAAGCTCCCCCGGCGGGACGGCGAGTCGGAGCGCGGCTACGCCGTCCGGGTCCGGGCGTACGCCCTCGACCGCGCGCGTTTCCTGTTGCCCATCTCCGCCCTGGCCAACGTGGGAATGACGGCCAACGCCCGGGTTTTGGAGCACGCCATCCGGAAGATGTTGAGCCACGAGCTGGGCGAGGTCCGGCGGATCGGCGAGTCGCTCAAAGAGGTCTGCCGGGAGGCGGTCCCGACGCTGGTGAAATACGCCGATTACAACCCCTATCTGGCGGAAACCAGAGAGGCCCTGGATTCGGCGGCGGAGACTGGGTTGCCCGGGGAACACGCTTCCGAGGAGAACTACACCCGAATCCTGGAACATCCCGAGGACCCGGAAACTGCGCTCGCCGCGGCGATCCTCTATCCTCACGGGGATGTCCCGTATGAAACCCTCCGCGGGCGCTTGGCGGCCCTGCCCGGGAAGCGGAAGGAGGAGATTATCGAGGAGGCCCTCCGGCGGCTCGACCGCTTCGATATCCCGATCCGCGAGATGGAGCACCTGAACTACACCTTCGAGTGCCTCGTGGACCAGGGGGCCTACCTGGACCTGAAGCGGCACCGGATGTGCACCCAGAGCGTCCAGCCGCCCACCATCCGGCACGGCTTCCTGACGCCCGAGTTGATCGACGACGCCGGCGTCCGGGACGACTACATGGCGGGGGTCGAGCGGGCCGAGGCGGGCTACGAGAGGTTCTCGAAGGGTTTCCCGAACGAGGCGCGCTACTTCGTTCTCAACGCCCACCGCCGCCGGATGCTCTGGACGCTCAACCTGCGAGAAATCATGCACGTCGTCAAGCTGCGCAGCGGCCCCGGCGGACATTTCACCTACCGGCGCGTGGCGCAGCAGATGCACCGCGAGATCGAGCGCGTTCATCCGTTCATCGCCCGGTTCATCGAAGTCAACCTGGAAGAGGCGAGCGGGCGGTAAGGCCGGTGCCTTGACAGTCGCGGATCGGCAAGCATATATCCTTCAAAGGGTTTGATGGTTCGGCCTGAATGGGACATCCGACGGGGAGACATTCAATTCGGCTTTATCGAATCGTGTTCGCGGTATTCGTCGGGGTTCTGTTCCTGGCGCCCGCCGGGGCGTCGGCGGAGTTTTTCGCCAGCCTGTACGCGGGCGGCTCGATTTCCCAATCCGGAAACCTCAAGCAAACATCGGGGGGCGTGGACGAGGTTTTCGAGAACCTGGACATCGACGATTCCGTCGTGCTCGGGGCGAAGGCGGGCTACTGGTTCCTCCGATTCTTCGGCCTGGAGCTGGATCTCTACACCTACACGGCGGACATCCCCGCCCAGACGGTCACCGCCGAGAATCAGACCACCAGCGTGCGCATCCAGAAGGCCTTTGCCGCCTCGGACATCAGGCTGGTCAATGTGGGATTGAACGGCTTGTTCCGATTTCCGTGGGACGACTTCGAGCCCTACGTCGGCTCGGGCGATTCCGGCGGGACGGATGACGGCAATTTCGCCGTGGGCGCCCAGGCGCTGGCCGGGCTGAAGTATTTCTTCTTCCGCAGTTTCGCGCTATTCGCCGAGTACAAGTTCTCCCACATCGAACACGCTTTCCGGGTGAACTCCGGCGCGCTCACCAACGTCACGAACGAGAACGATTCGAACACCCATCACATTTATGCAGGAGTTTCCTTCCACCTGCGATTTCCCTTGCCTGAGGTCGCCCTCCGGCGCGGAGAATTCTAGCCCGCCGGACGCCCCAATCACGCCAGGCTCCCAACACTGATCTGAAAGACTCCGCCGGAACCATGGATTCCGCCATGAAAGATCTCGTCTAACAGGTTTCGGAAAAACGATTCTGAGGGGTCTGAAATGCCCCAATCTGTCATTCCGAGGGCGGCGATGAATCTCCACCGGAGTCAGCCTCATTCATACAACTGATTCAAAAACAACGCGTTTCGAGCTTGAGCCGATTCCTCAC